>Ga0209949_1001801_pt1 | contig 10076 bp, 6 predicted proteins | sample SalPonC_black_MG_FD_185711 | JGI IMG/M metagenome (GOLD analysis project Ga0209949, IMG submission 185711) | Salt pond soil microbial communities from South San Francisco under conditions of wetland restoration - Salt Pond MetaG... | ecosystem: Environmental > Aquatic > Marine > Intertidal zone >... | reverse complement strand
CCCGGCCACGACCGCATCGACGTCGTCGGGTGCGAGCCCGTCGATCGAGCGCAACAGCGCACCGGGATCGGGGCACGACTCCAACGACGACGCGACCTTCGCCAGGGCCGTGAGACTCGTCCGATGCTCACGTAACATCTCGATCACGAACGGACAGCGCAGCGCGCACCGCATCGCCGCGAACCGACGCGACGCGGCGGCGGGCGAATAGCGCAAGCGCTCGACCAGCAACTGGAACACGGAGCGATACCCTGCATCGACGTGCGCGCGTGTGCGGTGACATTCGACGAGGCCTTCGATCAACGCGACGGTCGCGTCGTGTTCGCGGGCGCGCAGGGACTCGAGTCGCTTCAGGATCTGCATGGCGGACTCCACGGGAGGGCGTGTGGACTGCGCGCATTGTACACCCGGTTTTCGGGCGCCCTGAGCGGGCGCGGGTGGGCGTTTCCCAGCGCGGGATGGCGTCGAAGGGCAGTGCACCGTCGAAACATCCGCGCAGGACGAAGCAGCGGCGTCAGGAACCGCATCCGTCGTGGAATGGCCGCCTCGCGAAATCGCGCGCGCTGAAGGCTGTCAAGGTTCTCGTGGCGAAAGCTGGGGATATCCGGGTCCGCGCGGAAGTTGCTTCGTCGATCCCTTCGATCGCCTGTTGCTCCTCACGGACATCGTCGGGGTGAGCGCGCCCCGGTCGAACACGGAGCGCTCCGACGACGACGCCGACGCACTGTTGGAGGGCGACCGACCTCCGGGTGGGACGATCCCGATGGGGACGCCCAACACCCCACACCACCCCCACGAATCTGCTACCCTCCGCCCGCAACCACCCACATCCACCGCCGCCCCCCAAGCCCACTTCAAGGCCCCCCAAGCCCACCCCAAGGCCACCCATGCACCCGATCCTCCGCCGCTCCCTGCTCCTCACCGCCCTCCTCCTCCTCGCCACCCCGACCCACGCCGCCATTCTCCGCGTCGACGGCGACGTGGCCACCCCGGGCGACGGCTCGTCCTGGAACCGCGCCTTCGGCTCGCTGCAGCAGGTGCTGGCCTTCGCCGACGCCGACGACGAGGTGTGGGTCGCGGCCGGCACCTACACGCCGACGACCACCGACGATCCCGACGCCAGCTTCGTCCTGCGTACGGGGGTGGAGGTCTACGGCGGCTTCGCGGCCACGGAGAGCCTGCGCACGCAGCGCGACCTCGCCGCCAACCCGACGGTCCTCAGCGGCGACCTGGGCGGACTCGGCGACGGCGCGGACAACAGCCGCACCGTGGTCGTGATCGAGAACGCCGACAGCACCACGGTGCTCGACGGCTTCGTGGTGACGGGCGGGGCGGGGCTCGGTACGCGGGGAACGGCGAGCGGCGTCTTCGACGGAGTCCGTGGCGGCGGGATCCGGGTGCAGAACGCACAGCCGCGGCTGGCGAACCTGCGCCTCGTCGCCAACGGCTCGCGCGACGTCGGCATGTGGGGCGGCGGGCTCGCCGCCATCGGACCGGAGGCGGCGCCGCGGCTGGTGAACGTCGTCGTCACCGAGTGCACGGCCGAGCGCGGGGGCGGCCTCTACGCCAACCGCGCGCTCACCGCGACCAACGTCACGCTGTACGGCAACGTCGCCGGCGAACCCCAGCTCGGCGAGGACGGTGGCGGCGGCGCGTTCTTCGCGCCCGGCGCCGACGTCGCGCTCGCCAACACGCTGGTCTGGGCGAACACGGTGGTGGGCTCGGTGGTCGCCGGCCCGTCGCCGTGGGTGCTCGACAGCGGAACGGTCGAGGTGACGCATTCGCTGGTCGAGACCAGTGGCGGATCCGGAGACGACTGGAACCCGGATCTAGGGACCGACCTCGGGAACAACCTCGATCTCGACCCGCGCCTCGTCCATCCGCCCAGCGGAGACCTGCGCCCCTTCCCCGATTCCCCGGCCGTCGACGCCGGCGACTCCACGCGCGTGCCCGACGGGCTCGACGGCGACGTGGTCGGGCGCACCCGGGTCTGCGGCGCCACCGTCGACATCGGTGCGTACGAATCGCAGGGGATCGACTGCGGTCCCTTCGACGGCATCTGGCGCGTGGCGACCACGGGCACCGACTCGAGCGCGGGTCTTCCCGACGAGCCCTTCGCCTCGCTGGCGCGCGCGGTCGAGGTGGCCGCGCCGGGCGACACGATCTCGATCGCCGACGGTCTCTACGAAGGCCCGTCGAACCGCGACGTCGACCTGCAGGGCAAGACCCTGGTGATCCGCTCCGCCTCGCGCGATGCCACCGCGGTGGTGTTCGACCTCGACGGCGCGAACGGAGTCTTCTTCGAATCCACATCGCCCGACAGTACGGCGGGTCCGGTGCTCGAGGCACTGACCTTCCGCAACGGCGACCGCGCGGTCGAGGTGCGCGGCATTCCGCCGTTCGTGGAGCCGGCCGATCCGACCTCGGCCACGATCACCAGCTGCCGCTTCGAGTCGAACGCGGTCGGCGTGGAAGGATTCTGGAGCACGCTCGCGCTGCGGTCGTCGGTCTTCGTGGGCAACACCACGGCGGGGGTGCGTGCCGACGCCGCGGGCGTCGACGACCAGGACGGCGTGTACCGGGGCAACGCCACGGGCATCCGCAGCGTGGAGTTCGCCTTCGAGTCGTGGGAACGGTTGCAGGTCGCGAACGCCGACGTCGTGGCCAACGACACGGGCATCTCGCTCGTCTCGGCGGGCAGCACGTCGCTGATCGCGTCGTGCCGCGTGGATTCGAACACCACGCGGGGGCTCGCGCTGTCGGCCGACTCGTCGGACACGGTGCGCGTGCGCGACACCGAGCTGCGCGGCAACGCCACGGGCGTCGTCACCGAGACCTTCGTGCGCCTGGTGGTGGAGGACTCGCGGATCCTCGACGGAACGGGCGACGGGTTGCAGGCCGGCGCGTCGGTGCCCTTCCGGCTCGAGCGCACGGCGATCGCGCGCAACCAGGGCTGGGGGGTGACCACGGGCACGGGCGGCCTGCCGCGCACGGGCAACCACAAGCGCACGACCATCGACGACGGCGACGACGCCACCCGCGTGCTCGACTGCGAGATCGTCGACAACGCCGCGGGCGGCCTGAAGACCGCATCACCGCTCGTGCTCGTCCGCGACACCGTGGTCGCGCGCAACGGCGGGCGAGGGCTCGAGGCCGTTCCCACGTCGCAGCCCTCGAGCCTCGACGTGGTCCGCGCGACTTTCGTCGCCAACGCCGCGGCGGCCGTGTTCGCCGACCACGACTCGGTCACGGTGGCCAACACGATCCTGGTGTCGAACAGCGGGTCGGCCTACGAGTCGTCGGTGGGCACGGTGCCGGTGGTCACGTGCACGAACGTGTTCGACAACGGCAGCGACTACACGGGCCCGCTCGACGGACTGCTCGGAGAGAGCGGCAACATCAGCGTCGACCCGATCTTCTGCGATCCGAACGGCGGCAGCTACACGCTCGTGTCGATCTCGCCGTGCCTGCCGGATTCGCCGACGGGCGACCCGGCTTGCGGGCGGATCGGCGCGCGCGGGCAGGGATGTGCCGCCGAACCGATCATCGCGGCGGTTGAGGACATTCCGGCCGACCAGGGAGGACGGGTGCGGGTCACGTGGAGTGCCAGCGCCTTCGACACCCTCGGCTTCGACGTCACGGTCACCGGCTACGGCGTGTACCGGCGTCAGGACGCGCCCACGAAGACGGCGCCGGAGGGTCGTCCCAAACTGCTGGGCTGGGACTTCGTGGCCACCGTTCCCGCCCGCGGCGACCAGGGCTACCAGCTCGTGGCCGATACGCTGTGCGACTCGACGATCGTCGACGGCGACTGCTGGTCGGCCTTCTTCGTCTCGGCGATGACCGACGATCCCTTCGTGTTCTTCGACTCGCCGGTCGACAGTGGCTACTCCACCGACGACCTCTCGCCCGAGGCGCCCGGCCAGCTGGTGGTGTCGTACACGGGCGACGGCAACCAGTTGTCGTGGAACCCGTCGACGTCGACCGACCTGGGCGGCTACGTCGTGTTCCGCACCGACGACGCGGCCGCCGTACCCGACCCGGGTGCCGCACCGCTGGTGACCACCGTGCTGCCGGCCTTCGCCGACACCGACTTCGGGGGAGCCAGTCCGTGGGCATACCGCTACTGGGTGGCGGCCACGGACTTCGCGGGCAACCTCAGTGCGCTGGTGCTTCCGGTGACGACCACCGACACACCGGCCGCGCCGATCGGAGCGGTCGACCTACGACCCAACGTGCCCAATCCCTTCAACCCGGCCACCACGCTGCACTTCTCGACGGTGCGCACCGGCCGGGTACGGTTGACGATCTACGACTCCGCCGGCCGCAGGGTGCGCACGCTGGTCGACGGACGTCTGGAGGCCGGCCACCACGAACGACGGTGGGACGGCAGCGACGACACGGGCACGCCGGTGGCGAGCGGGGTCTACCGCGCCCGTCTGCAGGCGAACGGCCGCACGCTCTCGCGCTCCATGCTGTTGCTGGAGTGACGGGCGCCGATCAACCGCCGGCGCGTCTGGCGTCGTGGCCGCGCGCGCGGAGTTCGTCGACGACGAGCTCGACGTGGTCGCCCTGGATCTCGATGCGGCCGTCCTTGGCGGTGCCGCCGCTGCCGCAGCGCTGCTTCAGCTCCTTGGCCAGTGCGGCCAGGGCGAAGGGATCGAGCGCCACGCTCTCGATCACGGTCACGGTCTTGCCCTTGCGTCCCTTCGACTCGCGGCGCACGCGCACGCGGCCGTCGCCGGTGACCGCGCCGGCGATGGTGCTGCACGTGCAGTCGTCGACCGGACGTCCGCAGTCGGGGCACATGCGGCCGTGGTCGGTCGAGTAGACCAGGCCGTCGCCGGAATCGCGTTTGCGCTTGGCCATGCGAGGGAGTATGGAAGCGGGAGATCCGAAGGAGCGTGCCGCAGCGTAGGGGAGCGCGTCGCGGCGCGCAAGGCAGGGTGCGCGCACCGGGAGTCCACCATGACACGGGTTCTGCGGGCCGGACACGACGACCTGGGCCCGGCGGTCGAGGCCCTGCGCCGCGGCGGCCTCGTGGCCTTCCCCACCGAGACCGTCTACGGCCTCGGCGCGCGGGCCGACGATCCGGTGGCCCTCGAGGCGATCTTCCGCGCCAAGGGCCGTCCCCACGACAACCCGCTGATCGTGCACGTCGCCTCGACCGACGCCGCGCGCGCGGTGCTCGCCACCTGGCCCGACAGCGCCGAGCGTCTGGCCCGGGCCTTCTGGCCCGGCGCGCTCACCCTGGTGGGCGCGCGGCGCCCGGAGTTCCCCGCCGCGGTCAGCGCCGGCCTCGACACGATCGCCGTGCGCGTGCCCGACCATCCGGTCGCCCGCGCGCTGCTCGAGGGCGCCGGTCCGGTGGCCGCACCGAGTGCCAACCGCAGCGGACGGCCGAGCCCGACCACGGCCACGCACGTGCTCGACGACCTGGGCGATCGCGTCGACGTGGTGATCGACGGCGGCGCCTGCCGCGTGGGACTCGAGAGCACGGTCGTCGACGTCACGGTCGATCCCCCGCTGGTGCTGCGACCAGGCGCGGTGCCGGTCGAAGCGCTGCGGGCGGTGCTCGGAGCGGTGGACCTGCACCCGACCGTGGCGGTGCCGAGCGAAACGACCGACGCCCGCGCTCCCGGCATGAAGTACCGCCACTACAGCCCGCGTGCGCCGCTGTCCCTGATCGAGGGCGATCCCGACGCGGTCCGCCTTCACCTGACCGCGCTCGCCGCCGAGAACCCCACGGTCGGCATCGTCGGTCTGCAACTCGGCGCGACCGGCGACCGGGTGGTGTCGTTCGCCGACCTCGAGGCCTTCGCGCACGACTTCTACGCGGCCCTGCGTGCGCTCGACGCCCGCGGCGTGTCGCGCATCGTGGTGGGCACGGTGGCCGACGAAGGTCTGGGACGGGCGATCCTCAATCGACTGCGCAAGGCGGCCACGCGCGTCGAGAGGGTCTGAACGCAGGGCTCAACGGCTCGACGTCGGCTCGACGATCCGCGCCAGCTTCAGCAGACGCGAGCTCAGCCGCAGGCCGCTGGCCTCGGTGGCGGCCAGGTTCACCTCGAAGCGCAGGCGGTCGTTCTCCACGAAGAAGTTCATGTGCCCGCCGTCGGCGGCGAATCCCTCGTGGTGGGCGACCGTCAACACCGGCAGGGGCGCGAGCACGTCGATCGCCGTGCGGTAGTCTTCGGGAGCGTCGGACGAGACGAACACCAGGCGGCAGTCGACCAGGTCGTCGGCGCGCGTCGATCGCAACACGCGGAAGGTGGTGACGTCGTCGGACGAGCGGAACACCTCGTCGAGCTTCGGGCCGAAGGGATCGGAGCCGAGCACACCGATCCGGACCACGCCGTCCTCGCCCGCGGTCACCGAGTCGGGCCAGTCGACGAACTCGAGGAAGTGGTAGAGGAAGGCCGCCTTCACCAGGGCCTCGCGCCCTTCCGTTCCGGCGCGCGCCGGAGGCGGAGCGGTCGTCAGGGCGGCCAGCAGCACGCACACCACCAGACCCACCGCAGCGACGAGGCTGCCGTGGGCGGTCCCGGTCGAGCGACCGGAGGGGTGTCGGTGCGCGTGCACGGTCGTGGTCTCCTCAGGTCAGCGCCGGGAAGAGCGATGACTTGCGATCGGTCGTGACGATTCGCTCGCGGTCGACCACCCGGGGCAGCCTCACGTCGAAGACCTGGTTGCCGGACGCGTCCACGCGGGCCGAGATGGCGCCTCCGTGCTCGCGGACCACGGCCCCGGCCAGGGCCAGTTCGAGCTCGAGACTTCCGGTGTGGTTCTCGAGCGACGGCACGTAGAAGTCCTCGAACAGGTACGGTGTCCAGCTCTCGTCGGCCGTCGAGCCATCGTCGCGGATCTGCATCTCGACCGTGTCCGCCGTGGCGAGCCAATCGACCTCGAGGGTTCCTTCGGTGTCCAGCCCCTCGATCGTGTGCTTCAACAGACTGCGTACCACCAGTTGCAGTTCTTCGGGATCCCCTTCGACGGTCAGATCCGAGGCCGGGGCGCGCACGATGCGGATGCCCTTGCTCTCGATCTGTTCGGACTCGTCGTCGAGGCCGCGGTCGGTGAGTTCACCCAGGTCCACTACCTCGAGGTTCAGGGGGACGTGCCCGGCCTTGTACTCGCACAGGCGTAGGGCGCGGTCGATCATGGTCTCGAGCCGCTGCGCGCCGCCGAGGATCGTGCCCGCGAGTTCGAGCAGGTCGGGTCGGTCGGTCAATTCCATCTGCAGCAGGCTCGCCGGACACGCGATCGCGGTCAGCGGGGTGCGCGTCTCGTGTGAGAGCAGGGCCAGGAACTGTCCCTTGAGGTCGTCGACCTCCTCGACCGATCGCAGCCGCAGGTACACGTCGAGCTTGGCGCACAGCTCGTCACCGGAGAAGGGCTTGGTCACGTAGTCGTCGGCGCCGGCCTCGTAGCCCTCGAGGCGTTCCTCGAGCATGGCCTTGGCCGACACCAGGATCACCTTGGTGTGGCGCGAGTGCGGGTCGCTCTTGATGCGGCGGCAGGTCTCGTAGCCGTCCAGGCCGGGCATCATGATGTCGAGCAGGACCACGTCGGGCCGGAAGCGGGGAATCGTGTCGAGCGCCTCCTGTCCCGATTCGACGACGACGAGATCGTAGTCGTCCTCGAGATACTCCATGACCACGATCCGGTTCATGGGATCGTCGTCGACGGCGAGGATTCGTGGCAGGCGGTTCATGCGGGATCTCCCGGTCGTGGGGCCGGATGGTGTCGGTGGGTCATCGGACGGCCTCCGTGGTCGGCTCGAGCGGCAGTTCGACCACGAAGACCGCACCGCCCTCCGGATGGTTGTGGGCGTGGATCCGGCCGTGGTGCACCGCGACGATCTGGTCGCAGATGGCCAGCCCCAGTCCGGTGCCACCGGCGCCGGTCCGGGTCGTGCTGCCCTGTTCGAACATGTGGAAGATGCGTTCGAGGTCCTGCTCGGGAATGCCGATCCCCTCGTCGCGGATCTCGATCACGGCCATGTCGCCGTCGCGGCGCAGGCTCATCCACACCTGGCCCTGCTGGGGCGAGAACTTCGCGGCGTTGTGGATGATGTTGTGCAGCACCTGCAGGATCCGGTTGCGGTCGATCGTCATGACGACGTCGTCGTGGACCTCGAGGTGCAGCGTCATGCCCCGGTTGCTGAACAGCGAGCGCGACTCGTCGACGGCGTTGCGGATCACGGCGCCGAGGTCGTGCGGGCCGAACTCGAACTTCATCTTGCCGGCCTCGAGTTTCGACAGGTCCAGCAGCTCGTTCAGAAGCTCCAGGAGCCGGTCACCAGACTCGAGGATGTGGTCGAAGTACCCGGGCAGCTTCTCCGCGCGACCCTCGGCACCCCTCTTCTTGCCGAGATCGGCGAAGCCCAGGATGGCGTGCATGGGCGTACGAAGCTCGTGCGAGATGTTGGCCAGGAACTCGTTCTTGGCGCGGACGGCGTCCTCGGCGTGTTCCTTGGCGCGGGTCAGTTCGGCCGTGCGCTCTTCGACCCGCGACTCGAGCTGGTCGTGGTGGTCGCGCAGTTCGCCGTCGCGTTCCTGGATCCGGCCCATCATGGTGTTGAAGCCGCGGATCAGCGTGGCGATCTCCTCGGCCGTGTGGTCGGCGGCGCGCAACGAGTAGTCCTCTTCGCGGGTGATCCGTCGCGAGGTGTCGGCGAGTTCCTGCAGGGGGCGGGCGAGCGCGGCCTGGATGCGCCGGGCGACCAGGACGGCGATCCCCACCGCCGCGACGAAGATCACCGCGAGAGTCGCCGCGAAGCGCAGCGAGCGTTCCCACACCGGACTGAGGTCGGTGACTACGTGCAGTGTGCCGAGCGTGCGGCCGCGGCTGGCAATGGGTCGAGTGGCGTGGTGCCGGCCCTCCGGAGCGCCGCTTCCGTTCGGATGCGCGCGCCGGTAGGTCGCCATGGTGTCGCCCTCGGCCGTGACCAGGGCCGCGAACTGGACGTGCGGCACGGGGTCGAGCGTGGCGAGGGTCTCCCGCGCAGTGATCTCGTCCTCGAACACCAGCGGTGCGTGCAGGCTCTGACCGACCACCTCCGACAGCAGATCGACCTCGTTGCGGAGCGAGCGCGAGGTCAGATAGGTCTCGAGCGAGATCACCGCGGCCGACACGATCAGCAGCTCACCGATGGTGAGTGCCAGCAGGGCCACCAGGATCTGGCCTCGGATGGATCGCGGGCGGCGCACGGGGACTCTTCGGCTCGGGGGCGTGGAAGCGGTCGTCGCCCCTGGAATCGACCCGTCGGATGCCGACCTTGAGGCCTGATGTCTCCGCGCGGGGGCCGGACTTGACCCTACGGGCGGGGGGGAGCACGCTCGGACCTCCACGGGACATCGATCGACCCCACGGGGAGGCACATGCAATGCTGCACGACTTCGCGGAACGAACCGCCCTGGTCACGGGCGCCAGCAGTGGAATCGGACGGGCCACGGCGCTCCTGGTGGCCCAGCGCGGCGGCCGGGTCGTGGCCACCGGACGCAACCAGGCCGCCCTGGAGGTCCTCGAGGACGAGGCCTCCGGCGCCGACGGCCACCTCACCCGCTTCCCCGGCGATCTCACCGACCCCGGCTTCCGCGAGCGCCTCGTGGAGTTCGCGACCGCGGCGGGCGGCGCGTCGGGTCTCGACCTGCTCGTGAACGCGGCCGGCATCATCGGCAGCGGCAGCACCGAGGCCACCACGCTCGAGAGTTTCGACCACATGATGGACATCAACGTCCGCTCGCTCTTCGACCTCACGCGCCGCGCGCTGCCCGCGCTCGAAGCGGCGAAGGGCGCGATCGTGAACGTGAGCAGCGTGACGGGCACGCGCGCGTTCCCCGGGGTTCTGAGCTACTGCGTGAGCAAGGCCGCGGTCGACCAGATGACCCGGTGCATGGCGCTCGACCTGGCGCCGAAGGGCGTCCGTGTGAACGCGGTGAATCCAGGGGTGGTGCGTACCAATCTGCACCGCGCCGGCGGCATGGACGAAGACACCTACGCCGCCTTCCTCGAGCGTAGCGCCGATACGCACCCGCTCGGACGGCCCGGCGAGCCCGAGGAAGTGGCCGAGC
>Ga0209949_1001798_pt1 | contig 10084 bp, 14 predicted proteins | sample SalPonC_black_MG_FD_185711 | JGI IMG/M metagenome (GOLD analysis project Ga0209949, IMG submission 185711) | Salt pond soil microbial communities from South San Francisco under conditions of wetland restoration - Salt Pond MetaG... | ecosystem: Environmental > Aquatic > Marine > Intertidal zone... | reverse complement strand
GGACGCCACAGTTTCGGGTATCACGGTCATGCCGTCGAATTTCAAGGCGTCAGCTGCTCTGCCGGCGTCATTCGCGACAAAGACATCGTCACCATCAAAGCCAGCCTCGATCTGGCACCCTCCGAGTGTGAGAAGGCTCGGGTGATCGGGCGTTATCTTGATCAAGCTGTATTCGCCTGATGGTGCAGCTTCTGCCAAACCGGTTCCGAGGAGGGAGCCGGCCGGAATGAGCGCGCTTGAACTGCCAAAAAAGTCGTCAAAGAAATCAGCCTGGACCCTGACAAGGGTCGTGCGGGTCAGGATCAGCACTGACTCTGATATCCTGAGCGCGACCGGTCCGAACCGGGAAGAAGATACCTGGACCTGACTGAGCGCCACGCTTTTTATGGCAACCCGCGCGCCACGATGATCGAAAATCATGTCGCCGCAGGTCAGCGCATGCAGCGGGATGTAGCCGCGTTTGGTCTCGATCTCCACGTTGGACGCGACGAAGCCAGGCGACATTGGAGCGACGGAGCGTCGTGCTACAAACCTGCCCTGTGGTGATACCGATCCTAGGTCACCCTTGGTACTGGAGTTGCGCTGTTCACTCACACTCACCTCACCCAACAAGATTGATTGCCAGGTTTGTCGCCGCGTTCTGGGGATAGGGCGCGGCAACAATAGAACGCCGTGTCAAGAGCAACTCCAGTGTGTGTTTGATATTTGATATTCGCGCAAATGACAACAATTGTTTGCCTCCCCCGGAGAAAATGCACCTCGATCCTCCATGGTGCGCACACGTCATCAGAAATCACCCGACAGCGTCGATGATGCTGTCGAAACGGACCCCACGGCACCAAGGGTTCCCGTCAGGGCGCTGATCACCTTGCTCCACTGCGCGAAAGGCGCTTCAGTGATATAGATCGTGTCACCATCCCGGATATCGAAATCCCGCGCTAGGAACAAACCGTTCGGCTCAACGAGGTTGAGAACGTAGATCACGCGCTGCGGTCCTTGCACATCGCTGAGTTGCAACACCCGGCGGGCCACCCTTTCGGGCTCATCGCGCAGAACAAACACGCCTCTGGGATTGGACGCGCCCCCCGACAGGCCGCCGACCCGGGCCAGGGCTTCGATCGCATTGAGGTTTTCGCTTTCAAATGGCACACGCGCCTGGGATCCAGCTGCACCGAGCACCGTATACGCCCGCGGGTCCTCCTCGACCACGATCCGGTCTCCGCCGCGCAGTGCGATGTCGGCTTCCGGCTTCGACTGAAGATCTTCAAACCAGACCTGGCCACGCGTGCGCTCCCTGATGACCGTCACCAAGGCGACTTCGGGCTTGATCGCCAAGCCACCCGCAGCTGCGATCATCCCCGACAGACGGCGCGTCGGTCGCTCGATGGGATAGACGCCCTGACCGGAAATCGCCCCTGTCAGCGACACCGCAGAGCCATCTCCCGCGAGCCGACGCACTTCAACCTGCGGATCCGGGGTCTGCTCATCGAGCTTGCGCGTTATGATCCGTCGCAATGCTTCCGGCGTGTGTCCCGCGGCGCGCACCCGCCCGGCATATGGCACAAAGATGAACCCGTCTCCATCCACCTGCATTTCCTGCAAAACCGTCTGGTTCGCACCGGCATTCCCGAGAAGTCCGCTGTCCACGTTTTCCCATACGGTGAGCCCAAGCGTATCGCCTGGAAAGATCACGTCGGAGGCCAGCGGCTGCACGGAGGTGAATTCTGGCGGAAAGCCCGATTTGACCTCGATTTGCGCGTCCCTTGCAACGCGGTCATCCACGTCGATAACGAACGCGTCGCCTTGGCGGTCGACGGAACCGGCGAGAAGCTGGCGCTTGTTCGGCCCCACCTGTGGCAATGTCGCGCAGGCTGACAGAAGCAGCACAAGCGTCAGACCAAGTGCGGTCCGCGCTCCTGAGCGGCTTCTGGTCGAAAAATTCATACCGGTTATCATTCCGCCGGTCGCCGTGCAAAACGCTCTGAATTGAGAGTGTCCGAGCTCGTGACGTGCAGCCATCATGTCGATCCTGTCATTTGTTTTATACGGGCCAGGCTCGAGCTTACGTCTGAACTCACGCATTGCGCGCCGCGCCCCTCCAACAATCCCGATACCGAGACATCCTCGTCAAGACCTGGCCAGTGAACGCCAAACGGGCTGATGTAATAATTCGAGAGTTGCGCTGTGGATGCCTCCGCGAGCGTAGGGAACCATCCCTTGGGAACCGCGAGAACGCGTCCGTCGTTGAACCGGAACGCCACGAAGTCTTCATCGGAGAACACGCTCTCAACAGAACAGGTGATTCCACGCATGCGCGATCTCCTCAGCCATGGTCTTGATATGCTCCTGTATCGGCCTGAGCTCTTCGCCTTCAAAGCCTTGCGACCGTTTCAGCAAGGTTATCGGGGGCACGTCCTGGCTTATGAGGAACTCGGCCTCTGCGTCGCCCTTGGTTGCAAAAACGCGCGGCAAGCCCTCCAATGCGCCTTCGTTGGAGTAGAAGAAAATCCGCACGCCATTGATTTCGCCGATTTCAGGCACCGCGCGAACCGTCCAGTTTCTCTTGCGATGTCAAGACAAGCACAGGGGAGCACCTTTCACCCGCGTGTGGACGGTTGGCTCTCACAACCGAAAGTTCATAGTGACGGCTGGCACGCGCGTCACATCCATTTTGATCCTCGAGCAGCTCGCGCGCCCGGGCGTCGATGCGCTCACAAAGAGCCTCGTCAATCGTTTCGAACCCACGGTCAGGGCGCGCGGACGGCGCATCCTGCAGTTGTGTCGTGATCTTTTGCGTGATCTCGACCTGAAGCTCGGCCATGAGGTTTTCCACAACCGTGTCCTCGACACGTTTGACAAGCGACGGAAGATCGGGAAGCGATGCACAAATCCTGCGAGCCAAGGCAACCGCATTGCGTTGCGTGATCCCCTCACTCAAGAGGATGTTGCGCAGCAGGTTCTGCGTTACCACCAAGGCAGGGGCGGCCTTGGTCTCCTCGACCTGTTCGGGATCGCTGGACATCAAGGCCTCCTCCGCCGTTGCCAATAGTCTTCAGAGCGCACCTTCTCAGTACCCGGCGTCGCGGATGAGCTGGTTGGTTCTGCGCGTCAATGCGTCGGAATCGTAAAGCATGCCAAGATCGTCACAGACCTTGAACGCGATTTGAGCCGCGATCCCATAGGGAATATCAGGACGTATTTCCGTCAAGCGCACAGCGAAGACATGCCGATTGTGATTGATGATCTTCAATGTGGGAACCGGACCCCGCTCGCAGGGGTTTCGGATGACGTTGTCACTCGATTGCGCCTGCACCGCGTGAGGCAAAGCAATCAAGGCACATACCAGAGCGGCGGGCAAAGACAGGTATTTCATGAAAGTTCCTCTTGAATCTTGCAGGTCCGAAGCAGGGGAACACCCCAGCGTTCAATCGTAGATGACCGCGCGTTATCCACCTGCCAAACGGCGCTGGCCTTCCGCGATACAGTAGTTGTCCGCTTGCGTCACCCCCATGCTATCGGGGCGGTCGATCGCGCGGTCCCAGACGACCTGGCTGCGCAGGTAAAGCTGGCACGTGACAGGGCCCTGCGGCGTCTCCACCACAACCGGAACGGTTTCATAACTCTCAGGTGTGGCGCATCCGGAAAGAGCTGCCACAAAAGCCGCAAGCAAAGGGAGTTTCAGATACATCGGTTTCTCCAGTTCATTATTGGGGGTCAGTGGTGAGCGGACGGGGCAACAGCGACTCTGTTGTTCTTGGCCATCCTTTGCGCAAAAGTCTTCATCAGCTTGCCCTTTTCGGGGATCAGCCGGGCTGCGCGCGGCACGAAGCCCGGCGCGACGATGTCAGGGAACAGCGCTGCAATCTCCGCGCGCGCCTCCGGGCTCACCGCCTTGAGCGCCTCGGGGCCGGTAAACAGGCTCTCGGTCGGCGCACCGTTGGACCACACGATCTGGTACGCATCGAACAGAAAGTGAAAATCTTCCACACCATCCGCTTCCCATTCGATATCGATGCCCGCCAGCGTCAACAGCTTGTTGGCGGGGATGAGCACCTCGGCCGTATCGAACATCCGCATGGCCACCGCGTTACGAATAAGCACGCGGTGCTGCGGCGACAAAACAAGATCGTGCTCGGGCATGTTTGGACCCAGTGCGCCGGCGCGGATACGGATCGGCTTCAGCTTCGGATTGGCCTCCAGCTCTACCCGACTCAAGCGGCGCCAGCCGATCCAGCGGATCGGCTGGTAGCCCGAATCCATCGTCAGCACCTTGTCGCCAACGCTCAGATCTTCGATCGGAACTTCACCCGCCATTGCCTTGATCAATGTGCCCCGGGTGAGACACACATATTGGACAGACGGGGTGTTCGTCGCAATGCCGGTTATCTCGTATTCCGCACCGATGGTTCCAGCAAATGTTTCGGCGAAGCCGTCTTGGCTACAGTGAATTAAATACCCTTCAAAGTTGCCAAAATCTATGTTGTCTCCCGCCAAAATTGCGAGAAACAACTCGTCACCTACACGATTCCCATTAACATCCAAGCGCTGTATTGTGTATGTGTACTCAGCACTATAACCACTGAAATTAGAAACGCCGCTAAGCTGGTCATTAGAAGATTCTGAAGTATTGCCATCAATGGGACTTCCGAAAGTACCAATATTAAAATCATCAAGAGTGTTGTCGTTGACACCGTCATTGTCGGTGACATTCTCTGCGAAAGTACTATCAGTAGTAAATGTAGTATTGTTTACACTTGATGAATTCGCGGCACTCGACATGCTTATGGGACTAGGGCCGCTATTCACGGTTATACTAGCGAATGTTACAGTTGGCATCTTTTGACTCCTGCTTTATTTTTAGTACCATTGTTAAGCGTAGGTAGCAACACGCACAACATAATATTCCTAAGCAGCCGACTCATAAAACTCGATCCACAGCCTGACCGATGCCAATTTGATCATCGACAGGAAATTGCGTGACGTCTTCTCGTATCGGGTTGCGATACGGCGGAACGAGGCTTTCAGCCTGCCAAAGAAACGCTCGATTTTGTTGCGTTCCCGGTAGATTTCAGCATCAAATTCGGCGGGCAGTTTGCGGTTGGCCTTGGGAGGGATCACGTCGATAGCGCCCTGTTCCCAGATCAAGTCTCTGATCCAGTCTGCGTCATATGCTTTGTCCGCGAGCACATGTTGGCCAGGTTGCAAATTGTCCAGTAGCGTCTTGCACGGCGGCGCGTCATGAGCTTGGCCGGGTGTCAATTCATATCGGATCGGCAACCCATCCTGATTGGTAAGTGCATGTATTTTCGTGCCTAATCCGCCCCGTGAGCGACCTAAACAGCGGCGCGGGTCTTTTTTTGAGAGTCGTGGCGGAATGATGCGCGCGCACGCTGGTCCCGTCGACCATCACTGTGTCCACGTTATGCGCGTCGGCGATGGCGTCCATGATCCGGTCCCAGTGGCCCGCATAGCTCCACCGGTTGAAGCGATTATAGACCGTTGTCGGTGGGCCATATTCGCTGGGCAAATCGGCCCAAGGGATGCCGGTGCGCAGGACGTAGAAAATGCCGTTGATCACGCGGCGGTCATCCACCCGCTTCTTGCCGCGCGTTTTGTTAGGTAAGACAGCTTTGATGAATTCCCATTCCAGATCGCTCATGTCTGATCGCGCCACTTGCATCCTCCCGCCCGTTGTTTGGACAAAATGAATCACAAACTTATGCTCCTAAACAAGAATTAATGGGTGTGTTGCCTAATCAAGCTGGGAATGGCCTTTGTTGGCACCGGTTGTGTCCGACCGGGGATGCCGCAGGTCTTTCTGCAATTGCGCCTTACTCATAGTAAAGCTTAGCGAAATTTACGCATGACCCTCCCTCAGCCTGCCGTCATTTGTCGGTGTTTCCGCTAAACTCATTATGACCAGGCGTTATTGTGACTGCTGTACATTTGTGAGTATATAAAAGCGTGTGGAGCATTTAGACTTTATTTCGACGTTCAGCAGACCGATTGGACTTTCTGGCATTAGGGGTCTGTTACCGGTGTTTGTCAAGGTAGTTGCCGCTTGGTTTCGGTCTGACAACCAACAAACGCAACTGGGGCTTCGGCCGGGGATGTCCCGGCTGGTGTTGAAACTTTGAAAAAGGGTGGCGTTGCTTCCCCTGAGCCGTAGGCTCGGGGTGATGAAACCAAAAAGGAAGCAACACCATGAAGACACCTACCACATCCTCCAGTGCTCTGGCCACCGCGCCCGACCGTCCTTCGCTTGTCGAAGACGCCTATGGCGCGCTGACGGAAAGTTTCGAGCAATTCTGCCTGATGGCGGGCATCGAAAGCCTGACGCATATGATGAACGAAGACGTGGCCCGATTGGCTGGGGATCGTTATGAGCATTGCTCTGATAAACCCGGCTACCATTGGGGCCACACGCAAATTCGGCCGTGCCGTTCGGCTGCCCGAGGCCGGTGTCCCTGCCAATGCGGGAAGCGGCCTGTCCAAATCCGCGGTATCGCGGCGCTTCAAGGCGCTGACGCAGGCGAAGTTCGATGAATGGATGGCCTCTGACCTGTCGGAGTTGGACTTGGTCGCCATCCAGATCGACGGGCTGCACCTGGACGATCATCTGCTGATGATTGGCGCAGTCGGAATTGAAGTTTCTGGGCAAAAGCATCCTCTGGGTGTCGTCGAGGGGGCGACCGAGAACGCAGCAACGGTGCAAGCCTTGCTCGACAACCTGATCGAGCGTGGAGTGAACCCCGAGGGCTGCTACTTGTTCATCGTGGATGGAGCCAAGGCTCTGAGCAAGGCGCTGCGCCGGACTTTTGGTGCGGATATTCCGATCCAGCGCTGCCAAGTTCACAAGGCGCGCAACATCACCGACCGCCTCGCGCCTGCGCATCATGCCGCTGTCCGCCGCGCCCTGAAGCAGGCCTGGGAGATGGACGATGCTGAAAAGGCCGAACGCCTGATCCGCAATCTTGCACGGCGCTTCGAGCAGGAGGCCCCTGATGTATCCCGCTCGATCCTGGAAGGGCTCGATGAAATCCTTACCGTGGTCAGGCTTGGGCTTCCGCTTGAACTCAGGCGCTCACTGGCCAGCACCAACATCATCGAGTCGATGAACAGCGTTATCCGACAGGTCTGCCGGAACGTGAAGCGGTGGCGGAATGCCAAGATGGCCTTGCGCTGGACAGCCGCAGGCATGTTCGAAGCCAAGAAGGGCTTCCGGCGTCTCAAGGCTTACAAGCAGTTGCCAATTCTCAAGCAGGCTCTTCTTGACCACCGTCAAAACCGCCAACTTGACCAAGTCAAGGACGCCGCATAACCTACCATCAAGCAGCGCCGCTCAGGCGAGTTTCAACATCGATCGGGACATTCCCGGTATAGTCAAGTCCGATATCAGAAACACCCAAAAAGGTGCGCGAGAGGTATATTTCAAGGGGTGTATCCCCTTGACGCAAGTTTCATGATTGTTCCGGCTTGATTGATTGTGTTCAGGCGCTTCGGTTGCGCTTGACGGAGTTTGTCAATTAAGGCACACATGTCTCAAGTTAACAGAGGCAGATTCGCATGTCGCAAACACTTAGAGATTTCATCAACGCCAGAGAGGCGGATGTTAAGGCGCAGATCAAAGCGCTGAATGATGAGTTGCGAGAATTGCGCGCCGCAAAATCTGCCATTGACGGTAGCACCTCCGCTCCTGTTGAGAGATCGCCATCCAACCGCTTGACGCATCGTGACATGATTGTATCTGTTCTTGATGACCGCCCAAGCGGAGGGACCTCTGACAAGGTGATAGAGTGGGTCGCTGAGAAATTTGGCGCTGAAATTTCACAAGCCAGCATTTCCTCGCAACTGTCTCGCGCAAAGTCGGACGGGGTCGTAAGCCTTGAGCAAGGAACAAAGATTTGGAGGTCTGCAAAGCACACTCCCAAAGAGAATGAGCCGCCCGAGGGCGGCTCAGAAACCGAAGAGGATGCAACCTCTTCATATCCGAGCGGATCGCTCGGGACGTTCACCAGCGCCACTCCGGCGGCAGACCCTGCCCTGCACAGCGGCAGGGAAGGAGGTGGTTGAACCATGCCCAGGTATGGTGTGTCGCGTTGGCACGCATCGCTCATATTAGAGTGACCACCGGGGAGGGCTTAGGCTCTCCCCGTTTTTATGCTACAATCGACTGCAAGTCAAGAATCTCGGAGCGAGTCCAGAATGTTATCTTTGCGTGAAGCGATAGAAAGCGGACGTTTACAAGAGTTTATCGCTCAGGAGGAGGCCCGTGGTGTGGGGCCGATCATCGAGGCAGAATTCAATGAAACCGCCTCTACCGTTATCAGAACGCCGCAATCAGACGATCAAACATCAAGTTCACCTCGCCGCGATGGTTCGCTCGAAAAGTGAACTCGTCCAGATATTTCCGCATGTGCTGCTGGCTGATCGACACGTGCGTGCCACGAACGGAGTGCTTGAAGTGACGCCAGAAGCTTTCAACGTGGTTCGTGTGGTGCATCGTGTCGGTATCCGCGTCATAGATCGCCCATTCCTTCGCACCATGCTTAACTGCGACGTGGGTGTAGCCCTCACCTTTCAGTAAGCGATAGCTGTAAAGTTCGTCTGTGGAGACCGTCGAGCCTTCCGCAACCGTTTTGATCGTATGTGCGCGCAGGGTTGCAAGCTTAACGTCCGGAATGATTTCTGTTACCAGCCGCCCACCGCGCTGCTTGAAGCCCATGACGATAGTTTTGCCCGCTGCGCCGCGACCACGCTTGCCGGGGCGCTTGCCGCCTACGTAGGCTTCATCAATCTCAACGTGACCGGAAAGAAGCGCCTGCATCTCGCCTTTCTCCATTTGCTCACGGATCTTGTGGCCAATGCGCCAAGCAGTCTTATAGGTCACGCCAAGCTGGCGTTGTAGTTCCTTGCCGGAAACTCCGTGGCGCGTGGTGACAAAGAGATAAATCGCGTAAAACCACGATTGCAGCGGTGTGCGCGTGTCCTGAAAGATGGTGCCAGCCGTGGGGTAAACGTGATCGCCACAAGCGGCACAGGCCCATGCACGGCGATTGCTCATACGGTGAAAAGTGCTGTCAACGCCGCAAGCTGCGCAAACGTGACGCTCGCCAAAGCGCACATTGAAGATGTGCTCAAGGCACGCTTCATCATCAGGGAAGCGCTTAAAGAAGTCGCGAACGCTAAAGTCGGGGGATGCTGATTTGCTCTTTTCCATGCATCATAGATAGCAAATCACTCTACTTGCGTCAAGGGGATACACCCCTATTTCAATGTCCGTTGTCCGTAGTGCGCAGCTTTGGTCACTTCCATCCATATCAGCAAGACGACCACTTTTCTTTATACTCTATATGCAGCAGATCATTATCGCTGCGGCGCTGCTTGCGATGCCGGTGAGCACGAAGGCACAGGTCTATAGCGTCGAAAATGTTGTCGTGGTCGACCAAAGCTATATTTCCGATCCGGCACGGCTTCAGAACACGTTGTGGTGGGGCGACGCACAACTGGCCTATGATTACGCTGTAGCCTATCGGGATTCCTTTGATGCTGGAAACGGGACCTGCAACACGGTTAATAATACGACTTCTGGGATATTGTTCGAGTTATTAGGCGGAGGCGCCGTTCAAACGGACTGCAGTGGTTATGATCTGAGTGGTGCGGATCCGTTTATCGCAGATAGTGACCAAACGCTGCTTTTTGCCTATGGCACCTTTGGTTTCTTTGGCGGGCGAGTAGCAAGTTTTCAGTTGTTTGAAACTGGGGACATTGATTTTTCTCCCCCGCTTCAAACTTCGAAAGTTTTTTATGCAACCATTCCTGAAATAGATGCCGCTGGACTGTCGATGGCTGCTTTCTGCCTAATTGCATTCTGGCTGGCGCTGCTTGGTCGCTACCGGTCCATAGAGCCAAAATCCCGAGGTAGAAATAACCTAAGTAGATAGTATCTGACCTGCCCTGCGCAACATCCCGCACCATGATTGGCAACTCGTCAACCTAAATCGACTTGTGGCGCTTCACCCAAGACTCCCGCATCCACCAGTTGCTCCCGATCGGGAAGATCGCGAAGGCTCTCCAGCCCAAA
>Ga0209949_1001793_pt1 | contig 10100 bp, 10 predicted proteins | sample SalPonC_black_MG_FD_185711 | JGI IMG/M metagenome (GOLD analysis project Ga0209949, IMG submission 185711) | Salt pond soil microbial communities from South San Francisco under conditions of wetland restoration - Salt Pond MetaG... | ecosystem: Environmental > Aquatic > Marine > Intertidal zone... | reverse complement strand
TGAAGGAAACGTAACTTTGAACGACTCCGTGAATGTTACTACTGTTGACCTCCAGGGAACAAACGGTGTAATTCATATTATCGATGGTGTGTTATTACCACCAAGCTACACTGATTAATTAAGTTAACACTAGTAAGTACCATTACTTTATAAAGAAAAAGGCAGTATGTTTTACGTACTGCCTTTTTTCTTTTAAAAAACCCTTTAAAATCCTACCAAGTCCAGCGATAAAGAACAGGATTTTTTTGTACCCAGTGGTTCTTTCCGGGGTAAGCTATTCTCATATTTACAAGAGGCCAATACATTTTCTGATAAATTCTACCCGGTTTGATGTATTCCGAAATACCTTTAGCTTCCTCAATTCCAACTTCCGATCTCATTAGCAGCCTTCCACCAAAGCGTTGATAAAAAGGGCCACTATCCAAGGTTTCATCTAATTGTAAATAAATTTCTGAATCTTTCGCTTTAGCCCGGATCTTACGTGCCGTCTTCAACCCGAATAGGGATAATTCATGGTTGGATGTTTCAACATTATTACATCGAAAAATTTCTCCACTTTTATCAATCAGCCAGGCCTTTTTTTCCCAAACATCATTTTTATTCATCAAGTAATATACAAACGTAGTGTTGTTGAGATGATATCGTCCCCAGTACCACTCAACAAAACTCTCTTTTAGAGGTTCAAATCCCACATTATGATCATGATATCCCAAACCATTAAAATTTATTTCCTCATCATGGTACCCTGAAACCTTAATGTTCCCTGATACATGACATGAAGGCATCACCAGATTCCATTCGTGAGATTCTTTTCCATTTTCTTTTGAAGGAGTGAACGGCTGAGACTGCCGGTCTGCACTGAATGTAAGATCGGCTACAATTGAATCTCCATTAGAAAGTGACTGGTCTAAAGAAATTGAATATTCAAGCCGTGTATGATGACTTCGACCTTCAAAACGGTTTTTTTCTACTCTTCCTTTTGGCAGTTTAATTGAATATTCCGCTGATTTTGAATCAACTTCTCGAAAAGAATAATAGATTGGTTTGCTACCTTTATAAACCGATATACTGATAGCCGGATACTGTTCTGCATTAGCGGATGAATTTTTTTCTTGGGCCTCGATATATCTTCGGGAAAATGGATTTCCTTCATAAAAAATGATAACAAATTTATAACCGTCTGTGGATTGTGCATCAAAGTACCACCACTCATAACTCCCTGAAATCTTCTTCTCGGTTTTCGTATCCTTTGAGTAATTTGATATTATATTCATAGCATCAAAAGAATGGTAAGGGCAATGATTTCGTTCTTAACCTCTACCATTTTAACGACAATATTATGGCAATACAAGTAATTACCTGGCTTCTTTTTTTTGCTTTATTTTACCTTTTGATCACTTCCCTGATTTTTATTCGAAACCGATTCGATCTTACCCCTCTTAATACTTCACCAACATCTACCGAAAAACCAAAAGTATCTGTATGTATTCCTGCAAGAAATGAAGAAAATAAAATTGGGAAACTGTTGGCATCTCTCGAAAATCAAACTTGGAAAAATTATTCAGTACATGTTATGGACGACCAATCCGCAGACAGAACATTTGAAATCGCTGAATCATACCAAAACAAGTTCCCAAACATATTTTTTGTTCATAAGGGCGAAGATAAACCGGGTAACTGGTTAGGAAAACCCTGGGCATGCTACCAGTTATCAAAAAAATCTGATGGAGATATCCTTCTTTTTCTTGATGCAGATACCGAGGTTGCTCCAACAATGCTTGAGCAAACCGTGTACTCCATGAATCACTACAAGTTAGATATGTTGACTGTTTGGCCCCATCAAAAACTGATTACCTTTTGGGAAAATACCATCATACCTGTTGTCTACTATACTTTACTAACATTGCTGCCTTCGATTTATGTCTACAGGGATCCAAGATGGATGCCATCAAAACTGCGAAAAAAGATGGCGCCCAAATTTGCAGCTGCCTGCGGCCAATGTATTGCTTTCAGACGTGATACATATGGAAAAATTGGCGGCCATGAAGCAGTTAAAGATCAAGTCGTAGAAGATGTAGAACTCGCAAAAACTATTAAAAAAAATGGATATATCTTGCGAATGTTCAGTGGAATCGGCTCTGTAACCTGCCGGATGTATGATAATAGAAAAGAGATATTTGAAGGATTGAGAAAAAACTTCTTATTGGGTTTCAATGAGAATATACCTGCATTTATCATTGCCGGGCTGCTTCATTTAATAGTATTTGTAATGCCATTTTTTACACTCATTTTTTCGTTATTAATCTTTGATCCTATAATCTTTTTTCTTTCAATTGCATGTATCTCATTCATTCTTATATTGAGATTAATTCTTGCTTTATGGTATCGGAATAATCCTTTGTTTGCATTTACACATCCCATTGCAGTTCTTTGGTTTCAGCTATTGGCTATTGTAAAGATCCGAGATTATTGTAGCAGCAGTACAATCATTTGGAAAGGCAGAGAAGTTTAAAATCAATCCTTTAACAGCTGTTTATTTTTATTGAATTAGATTGCATATTGAAGTAGATGAAGGAGTTGATCAAGAAATATCTTAAGTATCTGAAAATTGAACGCAATTCTTCTGAACACACTATTACCTCATATCAAAATGATCTTTATCAGCTCCTTGGTTTCGCTTCCCGGCACCTTGAGCAGGATGAAAATTCTCTCGATATTTCAATAATTGACAGACTTATCATCAGGCTTTGGCTTGGAGAGCTTACTGAAGAAGGTATGGCAAGAAGTACAATCGCAAGAAAAGTAGCAGCCGTACGTTCATTTTTTAAATACAGTTTTAAAAGAGGTTATATACAAAAAAATCCTGCGCATTTGTTAATTATCCCAAAGAAAGAACAACGGTTACCTACAACGGTACAAACCGGCGAAATTAGTGAAATGATGGAACTTGCCGGTGAAAATGACCCCGTAACAATTCAGGAACGAGCAATTCTGGAACTCTTTTACTCAACGGGAATACGATTGAGTGAACTAACAAATCTAAATGTAAAGGATATTCAATTACACCAAAAACAATTGACAGTTTTTGGCAAAGGAAGTAAGCAGCGAATAGTTCCACTTGGCGAAAAAGCTTTAACAGCCATTGAAAAGCATTTGGAACAAAGGAACCAGCTTTTTACTTCTGATACTAGTAGAGATATAAATGCACTTTTTCTGTCGGTTGGAGGAAAAAGAATCTATCCGCGGATGGTTCAGAGAATTATCAAAAAATATTTACTGAAAGTGAGTGAAGTGACTCAAAAAAGTCCACATACGCTTCGTCACAGTTTTGCAACACATATGCTTGATGCCGGAGCGGATATTCGCTTAATTAAAGAGTTTCTTGGGCATGCAAATCTCGCATCGACCCAAATTTATACACACACCAGTGTTGAACGTTTACAAAGAATATACAGTCAAGCCCACCCAAGGGCAGAAAATAAATCCTAAAGGAGGAAACTATGAAGACTACATTCACAGCAAGGCATTTCCAAAGCAGTCCGGATTTACAGGAGTATTGCTTAAGCGCAGTAGAAAAGCTTGACCAGTTTTTCGATAAGATTATTGTCTGCGATATTATACTTAAACCCGGACATGATGATGATAACCCCTCAATTGCTGAACTGAATGTAAAAGTACCCGGAACATTAATTAATTTATCGGAAGCGGCACCTAGTTACGAACAAGCAATGGGTGCTGCAGTTGACAACGCTGTAAGACAAATTAGAAAATACAAAACCAAACATTTCGAACATCAATAAAGTCTGTAACATTATTTCCCGCACGGTGAGTCATGCATCAATAGTAATGCAGTTGTCGTGCGGGATTTTTTTATTTTAAATTTCGAATAATTCTGAACCACAACTTAAACCAATGTCTTTAGAAAACCAGGAAGCCATACCGATACGTGAAGATATCGAAGTATCTTACCTGATCGAGAAACTGAAAGAGCGTACTCAAATTGATATTGAAGCTTATGCGGGAGAGGATTATTCGAAAAAGAAGTTGGTCACCGAAGCCGATCTGCATCGTCCCGGTTTGGCATTAGCCGGCTATACCGACCTTTTTACCTATCAACGTATTCAGGTAATTGGAAATACGGAGTGTAATTTCCTGAGAAATTTATCCGAAAGTGAACGAAATAAATCGTTTGAAAAATTAGTTTCATTCGATCTGCCGGTCATATTTATAACCAGCGGGAATGAACTTAGCAACGATCTTTTAAAAAAAGCTGAAGACAGAGGAATTCCTGTCTATCGTACAGAGTTGGAAACCACAAAATTCATGTACCTGCTTCGGGATTTTCTTGAAGATTATTTTGCCCTACAAACCATGCTTCATGGAACCATGGTAGATGTTTATGGAATTGGGATTCTGATCAGCGGAAAGTCGGGGTTGGGTAAAAGCGAAGTAGCACTGGATCTCGTTGAAAGAGGACATCGGCTTGTTTCTGATGATGTTGTAATGCTTACCAAAAAAAGTAATGTTTTACTGGCATCCGCTACAGAGATGAACAAGCATTTTATGGAGATCCGCGGATTGGGTATTATTGATGTGATGTCGATGTTTGGGATTCGCTCCATTCGCTATCAAAAAAGACTTGAAGTTATCCTGGAACTTTTCTTTTGGGAAGATACAGAAAACCTTAACCGCACAGGGCTCGACCATGATACTGTTGAAATTTTGGGAACAAAAATCCCCTTAATTCATTTACCTATTACTCCCGGCAAAAATATTACTGTAATTGCCGAAGTCATTGCAATGAATTATCTGCTCAAACATTACGGCTATGATGCAGCTGAAGAGTTTCAGAAAAAAATCAAAAAACATATAGCCGATAAGAAAAATCGGCACGATATGCCTAGACGAGCTGTTGAGTATTTTGAAGGGGATTTCGAGTAGTTTATTGGACATTCCTCATTTTTATTTTACACCCTAAAAGTGTACCTTTTTGAACCTAACTTGATCTCTTTGTTGTTTATTTTCTATGACAAGAAAAAACCATTTTTATTATGACTCAGACCGTTGCGAGTTTGTACCTATAGAATACGATCTGAAAAAAAAGCTCATACACTCCTTCTCTTTTTGGCTCATAAATGGAATTGTTTTGGCGGCGTTCGGTATTGCTTTACTTTCCAATTATGTGGGCACTCCTGCCGAAATTATGCTTAAAGATGAGAATCAAGCACTTGTGGAACAGCTAAAATTAGCTGAAACATCAATCACAGATATTGAGAACCAGCTTGAATCTATTTCACAGCTTGATAATGAAATGTACCGCACAATTTTAGGACTCGACCCCGTTACCGAAGATCTTAGAATGGCGGGTACCGGCGGGTCTGATGCATACTCTGAATATGACTACTACAGTGAAGATACTGCCGCTATTTTAAGAAGTACAGCATCTAAACTTGACCGACTGGAACGAAGACTCGGAGTTCAAAAAGTTTCATTTGCTGAAGTAAAAAAATACTATTCTACAAATAGAGAGAGATTGAAGAGCATTCCTGCTATTCGTCCGGTTAATGGAATCATTATAAGTGGTTATGGTATGAGAATTCATCCTGTATTACGATATAAGCGAATGCATGAAGGAATTGATTTCCGCGCTGACATTGCCACAGACGTCTATGCCACCGGAGATGGCGTGATTAAGTTTGCAGGGCGAAATGGGACCTTTGGTAACCTCATTGAGATCGACCATGGCTTTGGATTTGTAACTCGTTACGCACATTTATCAAGTTTCGTGAATAAACTTAAAGTCGGACAAGAGGTTAAACGAGGAGAACTAATTGGATTTACCGGTAATTCAGGTTTAACTGAAGGACCTCATTTGCATTACGAAGTGCTTGTTAATAATCGGCCGATCGATCCTTTAAATTACCTAATTGCAGATGTTACCCCGGAGGAATACTTACTTTTCAAAAGAAATGGTTCCACCTCAACCAATGAGCCTCTCTCCTACATCAACTAATTTTTACTGAATTTTTTTTCCTTATAAATCCAGTTGTACCACTGCAGACTCTTTTAACGAATTAGTCAAGATCATTTTTTGGGCCACATACAGCTTTGAAGCCTTTCTTCCGTATGGTTCGAATATATTGAAAGTCTGAATGTTTCCTGATTTTCTTCCTCAAATAACTTATGTAAACATTGATATAGTTCGTTTGGGTATTAAAATCGATGCCCCATACCTTTTCTGCTAACTCTTCTTGAGATACCGTTCTGCCGGAATTGCGAACCAGGTATACCAATAGATTAAATTCGCTGTTTGTTAACTCAACCTCAGCGCCGTTTATTACCATTTTCCTTTCTATGAGATTAATTTTCATCTCATGACATTCTAACTCACTTTCGGAACTGTTATGTGAATTTGTTCTCCTGTGAATCGCCTCAATCCGTGCTAAAAGTTCTTCCACACTGAAGGGTTTTGTGAGGTAGTCATCAGCTCCAACATTTAGAACTCTTACTTTCATATTGGTTTCCTGTTCGGCGGATAGGACTAAAATCGGAGTTGTTACATCATTTTCACGCAGATCCACACATACATCATATCCGGTACCGTCCGGCAGTCGTAAATCAAGAACAATCATATCGTAATCGTTCTTCATAGCTTTCTCTTTACCGGCTTTAGCAGAGTCTGCCTCAGCAATAACCCCTCCGTTATTTTCAAGAGCTTTTTTTACGAGTAGCCGAACAGTTGGATCATCTTCAACTACGAGAAACTTTAATCCTTCTAATTTTTCCATATAATCATTGATGTTTTTATAGCACTGATGAACAGATTAGTTTATCTATTTGATTGTGTTGAAAAGTCTATAGTTTTTGTTACTTAGCCATTCACAAATCAAACTGATGAACTCATCATTAAATCTATGTTTTTGGTCGATTAATTTAAATTCTGCTGAAACATTGTGATTAATAAGCCTTTTAATTTCGTTTCTTTGAGGCTGATAATCAACTAATTTATCGTGTTCCCCATGTAAAGCAAGTATATTTAAATGGGATATTAATTCCCATTTCCCTTCTAAAATTTCTGTTTTTATTCTCGCACCTGCAACAATTAATTCATTCACGAGTCTTGGTCTTGTTAATGAATAGTATCCTGCAAGGTATCCCCCCATGGAATACCCAATTAAACAAGTTCTTTCAACATTAATTGAGTTTTTGATTCCTTTAAGGATTTTATCAATAAAAACGGACGTCTTTTCAAGCGAACTCAGAAACTGTTCCTGTTCACCATCATACAGATACCAGGATGCTCCCCAATCTTTAACTTTCTTTTTGCTTCGTCTATCATACATAGGATAAGGTCCCTGGATGAAGAGATGATACGCTTCAATTTTATCAACTATTTCTGAGCATCTTTCAGTAAATACTTCAAGATTATCTTTAAATCCATGCAGATAAAGAACAAGGGGTTTTTCTATTTTTTCAGTTCCAGTCTCATATACTCTAAATGGAACATCATAGCAAAATGAGGTTTTTCCTGAAATAAGAAATTCATCATTATTATTATCATTCATCCTAAGTACAGTTATTTTGAAGAGGAGTGAATATCATTGATAATATTCATCGTCAATGCAACTAACCTACAGTTTATAAAATCTATTTTCCATACAAATATATGAACACTACATACAGAACGGGCAACTTTCAATAATGAAAAAAGGGACTGTAGCTTAGTAATTGACTTTGGTAAGGATTAGACCTTTTGCCGGAGCCGCATGACCTTTCTGATCAGTTTTTGCTCCGGATAGCAGGTCACGGAATTTTTCTATTGGAAGTGTTCCATCGGAAATCCGTATCATGGTACCCACCAATCGGCGTACAAGGTGCCTCAAAAACCGATTTCCTTCGATTTCGTAAATCAATTTATATTCTCTTTTTTCCCACCTGCTTCTTTTGATAGTAGAAGTGGTTGTCATACCCTTTTCAGCCGGTGGTATACAGAAATTTATAAAATCATGCTCGCCGGTAATCTCTTCAGCACATTCTTCTAACAGCTCAAAGGAAATAGGTTTGAAGGAATGCAAGGCAAAATTTCTCAATAGCGGTGAGGGTCTCTCAATAACAAGGTATTGATACTCTCTTGATTTCGCATGAAAACGAGCATGGAAGTCATCAGCAACCATCTTTGCATCAATGAGTGCTACATCTTTTGGAAGAAGACCACTTAATGCCCTGTGAAGCCGAGAAATACTATATAAGTCCGGCAAATTGGTATGGGCGACCTGTGCCATGGCGTGCACACCTGCATCTGTTCTGCCTTGCCCAACAATATTTATATCATCTTGATAAAATGTTGACAAAGCCTGTTCAATGACACCCTGGACTGTTCGGCCTTCCGGTTGCTTTTGCCAACCATTAAAATTTGTCCCGTCATATTCAAACGTCAGTTTATAACGGTTGCTCATTTTAGATATCCCATCAAAATTGCAGATTAACACGTGCTACAATCCCAAGTTCATCAGATGAAAAAGACATAGGCATAATGCTCAATTCCGGTTGATTTGTTTGCTTTTTTGCACGGTTGTATGAACTAATAGCACTCAAAACTCTATTTACAACCATCAAACCAAGAATTGCAGGAAGTTGATTTTTAACGCGATCAACATCCGACTTTAAGTTATTATAGTTGTCACGGTCCACTTCTGATTCCCATTTCCATAGGTTTACAGATTCATCTTCATAGAGGCGATTCCAGTTCCTGCTTCTCAGTTGAAAATTGTTGTATTCTTCAAGGGAATTAAAATCACCAACTGCTAACCTGAAAGTTCGGCTCCGGTCTGAAATATCAACACCCGCTTTCAGAGAAGCTAAAGTCTCGTACTGGTCTTTGAGATTTCCCGCCCGTAATCTAAAGCCAAAATATGAAGCGATCAGTGCAACTTCTGTACCCAAGTGTATTTGGCCTCTCCTCCACTGATCGGAATTTACGTAATAATGGCCCCAACCCGGTAGAATCAAGGATCGGACGAAAGCATTTTCCGCTTTCACCCTATTCTGTGCATGACATAAAGAATATGCTGAAGCAATGAATAAGGTACTTAACATGCCAATGATCAGTATTCGATAAATCATCACTTAAGTAAGTCAGTTTAAGTCACTGCTCTAAAATAAAAAAAGCGACTCCAATTAATGAAGTCGCTTTAAAATGATTTTTACTTTAAGGAAGAACTACTCTCCATCTTTCGGAAGTAATGCTTTCCTGGAAAGTCGAAGTTTTCCTCCATGTTCAACTTTCAGAAGTTTCACTTTTACAGTATCACCAACTGAAAGAATGTCTTCAACCCTTTTTACATGGCTGTGGTTCAACTCAGATATATGAAGCAATCCTTCTTTCCCAGGCACGATTTCAACAAATGCCCCGTACTCTTTAATCGCTTTCACTGTACCTTCGTAGGTTGCACCTTCATCTAGCTGACCAGCTATGGCTTGAATTCGTTTCTTGGCATTTTCAGCTTTCTCAAGACTGTCAGCTGAAATGGTAATCTGCCCCTTGCCCTGATCATCCTCTTCAATCCAGATTTCCGTATCGGTTTCCTTCTGAAGAGTCTGTATCACTTTACCACCAGGTCCAATCACAGCGCCAATACTGTCGCCGTCAATCGTCATGTTGATAAACTGTGGTGCGTATTCAGACAATGTTTCTCTGCCCGTTGAGATGGTTTCAGCCATTTTCTCGAGTATATGTAATCTGCCGGTTCTGGCTTGTTCAAGAGCTTCTTCAAGTACTTCAAAGCTGATTCCCTGAACCTTCATATCCATTTGGGTAGCAGTAATACCGTCGGCTGTACCAGCGGTTTTGAAGTCCATGTCTCCCATGAAGTCTTCCTCGCCACGAATATCAGAAAGTACAACGGAATTATTTTCTCCAACAATCATACCCATGGCAATTCCCGCAACTGGTTTAGGCATTGGAACTCCTGCATCCATTAGCGCCATAGAACCACCGCAAACTGATGCCATTGAAGATGAGCCATTAGATTCTAAAATGTCGGATCTAACACGAATTACATATCCGAAATCTTCAAATTTTGGTAGGACCATCTTCAAAG
>Ga0209949_1001792_pt1 | contig 10102 bp, 7 predicted proteins | sample SalPonC_black_MG_FD_185711 | JGI IMG/M metagenome (GOLD analysis project Ga0209949, IMG submission 185711) | Salt pond soil microbial communities from South San Francisco under conditions of wetland restoration - Salt Pond MetaG... | ecosystem: Environmental > Aquatic > Marine > Intertidal zone >... | reverse complement strand
TAGAATTAGATATTGCTATGAGCATTGGAAAAATGGTAAAACTTGGGAGGAGCTGGGAGTGATCGAGCACATGAAATCTGCAAAAAAATATAAAAATTGGCCTTATGCAAAGATCAAAAATAGATTTAGTATGCTTGACAAAACATTTGATCAAGTTAAGAAGGAGGGCAGACTTAAAACAAGAAAAGAAATAAACTCAAATAACTTTAGAGAAAGTGCAGGCATACTTATTCACATTGGTAAAGAGGGCAAACCCTATTTTGGAGGAAGTGGATTCCATCGGCTTGCAATGGCAAAAGTATTAAAACTTGAGAGAATACCTGCTTATGTAGGTTTAGTTCATTATAATTCCATTCCTTATTTAAATAAATATCGAGAAAAAAAGATTTAAGCTTACAAATTTTTAAATATCTTTTCTACCGATTCTTTCACGCTCATATTGGTTGTATCTATTTGAATCGAGGCATCTTCATCCGGTGCTTCATGTGGAGCATCGTACCCTGTTAAATTTGTAATCTCTCCTTTTTTAGCTTTTTCATAAAGCCCTTTCGGATCTCGCTCTTGTGCCGTTTCGGGATCGCATGTTATATGTATTTCCTGAAATTTACCTTCAGGAAACAAGTTACTCACAATATCACGATCTTTCTTGTAAGGGGATACAAATGTACAGATCACAATATTACCATGTTCAAAAAACAGCCGGGCTGTCTCCCCTACCCGCCTGATATTCTCGGACCGATCTTCTGGGCTAAAACCGAGATCACGATTTAATCCGTGGCGAACCTGGTCTCCATCCAATAAAATTGTCTGTTTTCCTTCATCCCAAAGTTTTTTCTCTAATGCTTTTGCAATAGTGCTCTTCCCAGCTCCGGATATACCGGTAAACCAGATAACTTTTGCTTCGTGACCATTTCTTTTCTCACGTTCTTCTCGTGCGATATTCCATGGCTCCCAAACTACATTTGGAGAAGATTCAGGAAGAGTTTCTTCCTTTTCAATCAAGAACTCTTCATCGCTTGAAACTGTTGACCCGGCTCGAATCATACCGGCACCAACTGTAACATTTGTTGCAGGATCGATAATAATAAAACTGCCCGTCTTCTGATTAAGTTGATAGGGATCAAAAAACAATGGCATGGACGTTTGCAATTTTACCCGGCCAATTTCATTGAGTTTTAGCGTTTCTGCATCCTCCCTGCTTATTGTATCTACATTCATTCTATAAACTAAATCCTGAATAAAAACCTGGGCCGTTCGAGTCGTGTGACTAATAATGTAAGCCTTATTCAGCTCCATCGGTTCTTCTGTCATCCAGCAGAGATAACCCTCAAAATGATTGCTCACATTCGGAACATTATTCTTCCGAACAATCATATCTCCACGACTAATATCGATCTCATCCTCTAACGTAATGGTTATAGAATCACCGGGATGGGCTTCTTCAAGATTACCATCTTTTGTGACAATCTCCTTCACCTTACTGGTCATTCGCGAAGGCAGAGCCATCACCTCCTCGCCGGGCCTTACCCTTCCGGATGAAACTCTACCTGAGAAACCCCTGAAGTTTTGATTTGGGCGAATTACATACTGAACCGGTAATCGAAAATCGACTATATTCTGTGTTGAGTCTACCTTAACGGTTTCAAGAATATGAAGTAAAGTAGAGCCGTTGTACCATTCCATGTTATCCCTTTTATCAACAACGTTGTCTCCTTTCAACGCTGATATTGGAACATAAGTGATATCATCCACATCGAGTTTATGCGCAAAATCCCTGAAATCAGAGACAATCTCTTCAAATCTGTTTTTGCTGAAATTCACTAGATCCATCTTATTTACAGCTACAACCAAATGAGGGATCTGTAATAGTGACGAAATAAACGCATGGCGCTTCGATTGAGTTAACAATCCTTTGGTTGCATCAACAAGAATCACTGCAAGTTCAGCCGTTGATGCGCCCGTAACCATGTTTCGGGTATACTGAATATGGCCCGGTGTATCCGCAATAATAAATTTGCGTTTTGGAGTAGCAAAATAACGATAAGCAACATCTATGGTAATTTTTTGCTCCCGTTCGGCTTTCAATCCGTCCGTTAAAAGAGCTAAATTTACCTCCTCTTCTCCGCTGCTTTTACTTGATTTTTCAATCGCTTCCATCTGATCCTCAAAAATGGATTTTGAATCATATAAAAGTCGACCAATTAACGTGCTTTTTCCATCATCGACGCTACCTGCTGTTGTGAATCTTAGCAGGTCCATATCAAGGTATTTGTTTCCGCTTTGTCCGTTGGAGTTGCTCATGTATTCTACTTAATTCTGTTTAAAATCTGGAGATTGTAAAGTTCAATGTTCAAAGTTTAAGGTTTAAGGTTTAAGGTTTAAGGTCATGAATTTTTTAACATTGAACATTGAACCTGAAACCTTAAACCATTCTTAGAAGTATCCGAGCCGTTTACGGTCTTCCATCGCAGTTTCACTTCGTTTATCATCGTGCCGGTTGCCGCGCTCAGTTTGCCTGGCAGAGGCCACTTCATCAATAATCTCTTTAATATTTGATGCATCAGACAAAACAGCTCCTGTACATGTTGCATCCCCGATCGTTCTGAACCGAACAGTCTTTGTTTCCAGTTCTTCATCTTCCTGTCGGTTTACAAATTCAGTATCTGCAAGCCAGACACCACGCCTGTTAAATACCTTTCTGTTGTGAGAAAAATAAAGAGACGGTATATCAATTTTTTCCTGGGCAATGTACTGCCAGACGTCCATCTCTGTCCAATTACTTAATGGAAATACCCGAAAACTTTCACCTGGATTTTTCCGCCCGTTGAATATATTCCAAAGTTCAGGTCTTTGATTTTTTGGATCCCACTGACCAAATGTATCGCGGTGTGAAAAAAATCGTTCCTTAGCACGTGCCTTTTCCTCATCCCGTCGTCCACCACCGATTGCTGCATCAACCTGGTGTTCTTTCAAAGTATCAAGCAAAGTGACCGTCTGAAGGGCGTTTCGACTCGCATCCGGTCCTGTTTCCTCTTTTACGCGTCCCTCATCAATCGAATCCTGAACATAACCAACAATCAATTCAAGGTCATTTTCTTCCACAAGTTTATCCCTGAATTCAATTGTTTCAGGAAAATTATGTCCTGTGTCAATGTGCATAAGTGGAAAAGGAATTTTCCCCGGATAAAAAGCTTTTTGTGCAAGATGAAACATACAGATGGAATCTTTCCCTCCTGAAAAAAGAAGTACCGGCCGCTCAAATTGAGCTGCTACTTCTCTCATCACATAAATCCCTTCATCTTCCAGTTCTTTAAGATGATTATTTTCTCGAAGCATGTAATTTAACTCTTCGTTTTTAGTCTAATTTTTTGAAGTCTTAAAAGTAAGACTTTATTCGTTCGATATCCATTTTCTATTTATGCCCAATTATAAATTCACCATTCTTCATTGATGGCTTATTATATTCAAGTGGTGAGTATCTTTCAGCATCCTTTCCCGAGTATCGAAAAACGGCATCACCGGCAGCTGTGTCCCATTCCATGGTTGGGCCAAACCGGGGATAAATATCTGCGGTTCCTTCAGCCACTAAACAAAATTTAAGAGAACTTCCTGCCGGCACTGATTTTCCAACAATAAATCCCATCTTTTCAATACGGTCCTCTGTGTCTGAAGAACCATGCGATCGGCTTGTTACTATCGATACCTTTTTATTTTTACCAGGCATAGTTGAAATAACTTCTGTTTTATTTCCATCAGAATCTATCTTATATGAACCTATAGATTTTTGGCCCACATATGTAATTTTCTTAGCGGGTATATGAACCACTCCTATAACAGGTTTATTATATTCAATCAATGCGATGTTAACTGTAAACTCCCCATTTTTTTTAATGAATTCCTTTGTTCCATCCAGCGGATCAACGAGCCAATATTTTTTCCATTCTTTTCTTTCCTCATATTCCGGCAGACCACTCTCTTCAGAAATAATAGGCATTTCGGGAGTCAACTTTCTCAATGCTTCTACAATTACGTTGTGAGAAGCAAGGTCGGCTTTTGTAAGGGGCGAGTTGTCGTCTTTTGTTTCTACATGAATGTCATCTTTGTAAAACTGTAAAATTTCTAACCCTGCTTCGGCAGAGATCTCTATAAGTACGTCTGTATGATTCATTTTTAATAAAGATTTATAGTGAGAGGAATTTAAAAAATTGAAAGTGTTTATTTTTCAGCCTTATTTATCTTTTTTAGATAAGATTGAAAATATATCTAAATTTGAATTAATAGAATGAGTAATTATTCATTATGATCTTGTGATATATTGTATCTTATTTTTAAAAATCTCTTATAGTTTATACTTAATGAAATGAACAGAAACCAAGTTTTTTTGCACATTGGAACACACAAGACAGGAACTACAACCATACAAAATACTTTATTTAAACACTCTGAAGAGCTTAAAAAAGAAAAAATTATTTTCTTAGGAAGATATAAGCCTGAGATAACTGATTTATCAGAGAGTAGTAATTACTCAAGTGTCGCATTTAATCATTTAAAAAAAAGCATTTTAGATGATATCAATAAATACAATGGATTTAAAGATCATAAATTTATTATCTCTAATGAAAAATTATCTGGAAATAAAGCCATTGGATATAAAAATACAGAGTTTGTTGCTAAACATTTAAGAAAGATTCTTAAAGATCAAGATTTCGATACAAAAGTTATCGTTTACTTCAGACGTCAGGATGATTTTTTAGAATCTCTATATTCGCAGAGAATTTATAATGGAAGTTCGCAATCATTTGAACAATTTTTAAATTCTTTAGACAAAGATTCATTTTCTTGGGAACTGGTTGCGAATTCATACGCTAAACATTTTGGAAGAGAAAAAATAGTAGTAAAGCGATATCATGAAGAATTTTTACCTTATCCAAACAGTCTAATTCGTGAAATTGGAACTGTTTTGGAAAGTGATTTTCTTCAGAGTTATAAAACTAATAATACTTATAATAATGGATATACAAACTCTGCTCTTCGATTAATTAAAGAAGTAAATGCACATTTAACTCAAGATGAACTACGTTCTATAAAAAAATTGTTGAGACAGGGAAATAATAAAAAGGTATTCGATAATTATACTCTATTAAATTTCAGTCAAAGACAATTTATTTTAAACCAATACAAAGAATCGAATTCGACCGTAGCTAAGAATTTTTTGGGATTAGAATCAGGAGACTTATTCCCAGACATAGAGAAAAATATATTCATAGAACCTCAGGAAAAAATAGATGAAACAGATATATTACTGAATTTTTCTCTTGCTATACATCATTTATATCAGAATGCCGAAAAACTCGACTCTCGAGTTAAATTGTTAGAAAAGAAAAAAACATTTTCTGAAAAACTTATTAATAAAATGAGAAAAATTTTTCGATTCGCTTAATAGTTTTGATTTTCCCAGTGTTTAAACGATTTGTATGATATCAATTTATTCTTGGATTTATTTATACCAAATAGTGGTGTACAGTTCGGCAGATCGATGAATTCTATCTTTAGCTCAGGATTTCTTTCAACATCTCTTCTCCAATTTTTCCAAATTTCGAAATACTTGAATTCATAGTGCCAAGCACTTAATGTTTTAATTCTTCCTTTTGAAGCCAAATTTAAATTAACCAGTGCTGAAGAAAATGGCGATATACATTTTACAGGTAAGAATGGTGCATGAGCAATTTTAAATTCAACCGGGATATCCCTGTCGTCTACTTTACATTTTAAATGATTTTTGATGAAATCAACTTCTTCGGTGGTCTCTTTGGTTGGATGAGGGATGTATGTCAGATTTTTACTTTCAATACCAAGATATACCTTATAATCATTTATATATGATACATAATCTTCAATACGTACTCCTTTGGCCATCGAATAAATGGGCGTACTAATCCAAACTACTTCATCCCCTACCTCTTTAGACTGAAACAGATGATTTTGATAGTCGAAGTTATTCTTATCTACTTTGTGATTGGTTGTTATCTCATCTGCATACACCGTAAAGAGTGTTGTTCTTCTTCTGTCGAACAATTGAAAGTCAATCAGCTTAAATGCATACTTTTTTAACCGTGAATGAGCTGTGTATGAGTCCGTATAGTCAATAAATCCATCACTATTCAATCTGTTAAATATCCTATGGCCGGAATCAACCATAATTAGTTCATTAGGATTTAGTTCTGCAGCTAAGTGTTCTTGTGTATTTTTATGAGCCGATATAACTAATTTACAGCCTTGGTACTGAGATGCAATTTTGTCTAACTTTTTTCTGTCTGAATAGTTGTAAAAGAGCTCTCTGATGTCCCAAAAAATTCTATAAAAGGGATTTTTCTTCTTTTTTCTTTTTTGATTTGCAGAAATACTATTACTCTTGGAATAGATCCAAATAATTTCATCCCAAAGTGTTTCATTAATTGTATTTTCTAACCTGGAAGAGAGGTTATTCCCAATATTTTTAGGTACAATTGCAAACAATAAGCAGGTATCGTCTTTTTTCGCATATCTATACCTGGCTTCCTCAATATTCATGTAGGTTTTAGTGTCTTTGACAATAAAAGCCAGTTTATTTGATTTGTTTTCTGATTGTCTCATTTATATTTAAATTTCCCCATCCAAAAGTTTTTTATACTTATGAAGTGAACGATAATTAATCAGAGCATGGAATAATATTAAAGCATATTTCCAATAGGTGATATCAGCGTATAATGGTTTTTCCCTCTTAAAAACTTTGTTCGTCTCCTGTGATGAGGTTGGAACGATGCAGTTCTCACCATTGATGGTGGGAATGGTAAGCTTTTCTGAGTAAGATATCCCTAAAAAATCAGCAACTTCTTTCATTGTATCTTCGGTGTGTTCTACAATATTTTCATAAAAAACGGACAACACCCTAGGGTCATCGATATAACTATATAGATTTTTGAGTTCGTTATATGGTTGTTGAGCAATTTTGAGTGCTCTTTTAAAAGGCACTTTGCTGTCCGATTTCATTTTGGCTCTGTAAACAGCACTTGTTATTCTTCTTGGATCCCGAAACACATTAATAACTTTCCCCTCAGGATATTTATTTAAGAAACTATCAATGATTTCAGTTGTGTTTCCACTAACCTCTTTAATAGCCCAACTATCTGATTTTAAATAATTGGTTTCCATAGCTTCTTTTGAAGCTTCAATATCGAGTTCTATATAATCATCCAAATATTTAACATTTGCGAACTCCTTCTCCGTAAAATCTTTATAGATTTTACTATCTACTTGTGGCCAGTCTTTCTTCCATGCTCTAAAGTAATAGGAATGCCTTTTATAATAATCCGAATCATCGCTCAACGATAAATCTTTCTTCTTTTCAAGAGCTATAAAATATTTGATTTTCGTTTCATCAGGATGAACAAAAATTTCTTTAGTTCCGTCTAAGAGTCTTTGGAATAGAGTAGTACCTGATTTTCTTGGGCCGTATATTAAAACTTGCATATATACTTGAAACTATCTAATTACTTTTTTTGATGTTGGGATAACAAGAAAATAATCGATTCTTGTATTGACTTTACATTTAGGATTATTTTTTCCGATAATTCTGCAACCACCATTCTGCCAGTTCTACATCAAAATTAGTATGTGTATCCCTTCCTGTTGCCCAAAGTCTTTCAATAGATTTACAATTTTTACCCATCCACCACCACGGTCCGGGTCCTTCTTTGGTTTTTTCGGATCGTAGAAGGCTTTTCATTCGTACTGTCCAAGGGCCCTGATCGTAAAAAAAGGCCTCCTGATAACTTTGACGATTTGTATCCGGGGTATCAATATCAAGATATGATTGGAGATAGCCATCCTCATTCACAACCAACGCTCGCATTGGATGATCGTCCTGGGCTTTCCAAACTGTCATACAGGAATCAACATTCTCATCAGAAACAACAGTCTTTATTGCATTATCTATATCATGTGCCTGGGTCATTACGGTATTTCCAAGAAGAATCGTAACGGTCTCAACTTCTTCTGCTACTGAATCCAGAACCTTTTTTGCCCCATGAAGGATAACATCACCATGATTTGAGAGAGGTTGAGATAAATTATCAGGCCTGTCAATAATTTTTGCACCATATTCCTCAGCTACCTTTTTAATTTTTTCGTCTTCTGTGGTGACAAAAATTTCATCAATATAATCTGATTCACTTGCAGCAAGAATTGACCAAGCCATGCATGGTTTTCCACCAATCTCTTTTATATTTTTATTTTCAATTGTCTGATTGTTCCCTTTAGCCGTCAGCAACGCTATGTGCATACTTGTGTCTTAAATTTAGTTCAAGTTTATATTTTTGTGAATTCCGAATCAAAGATGTCTCTAATACTTTCCGATACATGTGGCTTTTCAAAATTAACCACATCTTTTAAATTCGATCTCATTTCATTTTTTACACTCTCGTAATAAGATATATTATATGCCAATTTATTTATAATTGTAGCCAGTTCTTTAATGTTTCTTGCTTTTAATCCAATTCGATTATGAACATCCGAAAAGAATAAACTATCCAACGTTATATTTTTCAACCATATAATTGGTTTATATTTCTTAGCAAATTCCAATGCCGCAGATGAATATGCAGAGATACAAACATCTGTTTCCACTATAGCTTTATCAAGAGATATTTTTGGTGAGAAAAAATTTATAAACGAATGCTTTTGATATAATTTGATATATTTTTCATGTAGTGGAAAATTTGGATGCATTTTCAAATTTAATACAATATGTTTTTGATCCTCAATAGCATTAATAACTTGTTCTATCATTTCTCGGCTTTCCCGTTTTTTCTGTAGTGCAAGTGTTATTCTGAAAGGATGATTATTCGAAACATGAACTGACCTTCGACTTACATTTATGTCTTCTATTTTCCCTTTTTTAGTTGAATATATATTAATATCAGAATGTTGCTTCTTGATTACTTCCTCACTTACACCGTCAAATACTATTATTGAATCAGGCAATACATTAGGATAATTATTATGCTTCTGTACTTCTGATATCAGGTTACTCAACCTATTTGATGTCAAAATTCGACCTGCAACTGCTAACACTCTCGATTTATTTTTTTTTGCTGAATTTATATAGATTGGAGCACCTTTATTGACAATTGAACCTACGTGTAGTAATAAACCAGGTCCGTATTTTATGAAGAATTTTGAGAAACCTACCTGCTCCTTTATTGTATCAAAGTAATATTTGGGGACTTTTTTTAAAAAAAATTCATACTCTAATTCTAGTTCATTTCTAGCAATTTCATTTTTAACCCTTTCTTCTGTTTTTTTCTTTATTTTTTTGGATTCTAGAAATGCTACTAAAAGGTCCTTTTTACTTAAGAGTCTATTTATATTTACAAATTTATAATCTAGCTGATCAGCCTCTTTAAAATCTTTTGTTGAAACCAGAACAATTTCTGAATCACTATCTTTGTAGTGTTTCAGAACTTCTGAATATCTCCATTTTAAATATTCAGACAATGTCATATTTCCAACTGGATAGATATATAAAAAAAGTTTTCGTTTGGAATTTGATAAATTTAGTTTCGCCCCTCCAGAAGTGAGTAAATATCTATAGTTATTTATTTTTTCAGATAACCATTTATAATTGTTTTTTAAAGAATGCTTTAATTTTGTTTTGAATGTCTTTTTATGATTAGTTTTCGAGATATTTTCTTCTTTATACTGAACATTGTTTTGATTTAAATACCTGAAAAAATAATCTTTGTTAATAAATCTTCCACTTGTTTTATCTAATACTTGCAGATCAAAATGATCCTTTAAAACATTGATTAAAGAGATATTGAAATAAAAGTAGTTGACTTCCCAAAACCCATCACGAGGATCAATTTTATTTTTATCAATTAAACTAAATGCCCAAAGAGAATTTATTTTTTTAAACATCAATAATTTATAGGCCCTATCATAGCATTTTAAATAGATATGATTTGCTTGTTCTAAGGCTTGTTCTTGAAATTCATCAATTCCCTCTCCAACTAATTTATAAGAATGATTTGGACAATTTTCTATTACAATTTTTAGCTTTTCC
>Ga0209949_1001791_pt1 | contig 10102 bp, 9 predicted proteins | sample SalPonC_black_MG_FD_185711 | JGI IMG/M metagenome (GOLD analysis project Ga0209949, IMG submission 185711) | Salt pond soil microbial communities from South San Francisco under conditions of wetland restoration - Salt Pond MetaG... | ecosystem: Environmental > Aquatic > Marine > Intertidal zone >... | reverse complement strand
TTTGCCCGGTACAAATCTTTTAAATATGACTTGCAAAATATAACCAATTTTTCCATACAGGGTCTTCTTCCTTTTAACAGTATCACAGGTGTCTTAAGCCCGCTGGTATAGATCCTGCTATTTTGATAATTTTTTCTACACTTTTTTCAACAGTAAACCCATTATTGCTTTGGACACTCGTCATTATGCTTTTTTCCCAGTTGGAAGTATACTTTTTTATGATGGATTTTATCTCGTAAAACTGATCTGCCTCTACTATGGAATGCCCTAAATTGCTTAGAATAGAGCCTAATTCTGACTGTTTTGATGCAATTCCAAGAATAGGCCTCTGTGTGAGCAGATATTCGTATAATTTTGAGGGGATATAGTCATCACAAATACTTTCGTTCCCATGGATCAAAAGCAAGACATCACATTGATGCATTTTTTCAAAAACCTGTTGCCGACCTGATTTGTCAGTCACGGGATCTAGTTCAAGGCGACCGTATTCACAAACTACATCCTCCAATGATAAAGATTTCACAGCCTTTTTTGATATTGCGTCAAGCTCGGTGCCATAAACATCTATCTTTATTTTTTTCTTTAGAGAAGGATCTTCTTCAAACAAGTCAGAAAGGGCCTCCATAAATAAAACCAAATTGCGATCTGAGGCTAAAGATCCAAAATGCCCAAAATGGAGTTGATCCTTTTTTTTGTACCTGATGCTACCGATTTTTGGTGGAGTAGCACCGGGCCTCAATACATGGGAATTGTAATGTATCTGGGTCCTTTGCCTTGCTTTCCTGCAGGCATTTTCCGTAAAATATATAACCGCGTCGGCGTTTTGAAATACTTTTTTTTCAAGCCATTTATGAAAAGCATACCTTTGATATCTTTTTTCCCCGGTCTCATGAATCAAAGGATCATGTATTTCCGCAAGCCATGGAATGCTAAATATCTTTTTTAAAATAAAACCTGTAAGGTGTGTGCTACTGGGGCCTGCCGTTGAATAAATCAACTGAGGTTTGTATTTTCTGATAAGAAAACAACTCTTGATCCCCGCTGTTATAAACCAGGACCAATGGCTGTCAAGATTAATTATCAATTTCTCCAATACAAGAAACGGAAAACATAAAAAAGTGATAATGGCTTTTAAAAACTTCGATACAATCCCTTTCCCGAATTCTTTTTCAATGATTTTCCTCATTTCAAAATTGATGCCTGAGGGGGCGGGAGATAAAACCTGATGGTGCACGAATTTTTTATCCCTGGTCCCTGTGGGGGCACTGACAACAATGGGAGAAATTCCATTTTTCATTATAAACGGAATCTTATCGGTAATTGTCTGGCTAGCTGCTCTTCCGTCCATATTAAAACAATGGGCAAGGATAAGCCAATTTTTTTTCATAGAGTTTGTCATGTCTATATACTTGCCATAAAAATCAGTTGCGAATTGCAAGCAAAGGATCAATTCCCCGAGCAAAATCGGGATCGTCTTTTGTTAATTTTTTAAAGCTATTTATTAACGTCAAAATTGTCTGATTTCTATATGCTTCATTTTTTTTGTTGTCATGACAGATAATAGACAACTCAAAATCTATCAAAGCTATATTGCCTGAATCATTTACCATGAAATTGTCTAAGTAGTAATCATTACTAAATACATTTATTTCAAAAAGCATTTCTACAACTTTAGCAATTTTTTCCATCATTAAAAACACGTTGTCGTATTTTTTTAACTCGATTAATTCCATTAAAACAATTTTGAGGTCCTTGTATCCTTTTTGACACAAGTCTTCTTGCAGCATAATATACCAATATTTCAAAGAAATACGGGGGAACACTTTTTTAAAAATATATATATCAGGCGTTGTTAAGTTTGTGTGTTGTTTTATATAAGAATTAATTCTTTTCTCATTAAACGGTCTTGAGCAGTCAAATAGGTGGGATCTAAACCATCTCCTGGAAATGGTAACTTTTGAAAACCTTAAAGGGTAAAATGGCCAGGTTTTCAACATAGAAGGGGGATGGTTTTCAAAGTGAACTCTTCTGACTTTTGCATTCCATTTATTAAACGGTTCAACCTCCTTTAACAAAAAGCCCATGGAGTTTAAAAAAATCGACAGCTTTGCTTTATCTATCATAAATTTCCCCCAGCAGTAATTTCTTCAACAGCGGTTGTAGCCGGATGTATTTTGACAATAAAAAAAGTCGAAATGCGCTTAAAAACTATCATGGTTTTTACATAAAAAAGCAACAGTTTAAGAGTAAATAATATTATTATCCAACTCATTGGATCAGCCTATATTTAAAAAAGAATCACCGTTCTTGGCTTTGAGATAAAATTTGGCATATTTATAAAAAGTGCCTTCAAAATTGCCCAGAGCAATAATCAATCCCGGCCAGCCGTCAAGAATTCCTAATTTTAGAATGTACAAAGTAAACGCGGCCCATAATCCATGTATCAAGGCCTTGAACATACCGGGCTGTTTGCCGGATTCAGCCAGTCTTTCCGCACCCAGGGTAGAGTAGCGGTTGGCCTTGTGGATCACCTCTTCTAAATTCTTATATGGAATCTGGTGGATGGCTGTCTTTAAATACCCGCAGGGGCGGTCGCTGATAATTCGATAGCGTTCATGGACAGCGTCATGCTCAAATATCATAGTTCCTTTGCGAAATAGTTGAGGCTGCCTGTAATCGGGGTAAAATCCTGAATGACGAATCCATTTTCCCATAAAATAATTGCGCCGTGGCACATAATAGGCATCCAGGCTGTCAGGGGTATCTATAATGGATTCAATCTCTTTTCTGGCAGTTTCAGTACACCGCTCATCAGAGTCCAGGCTGAATATCCAGTCATGGGAGCAGGCCGCTATGGCATCATTTCTAAGGCGGCCAAATCCTTTAAAGGGGATCTGGATCACCCGGGCACCGTTTTCTCTTGCTATTTTAGCCGTATCATCCAAACTATTGGAATCTGCCACTACAATTTCATCAGCCCAAGCCACGCTTTTCAATGCATCTTTAATTTTTTCGGCTTCATTATACGCTATAATATAAACAGACAGTTTGCTCATAATTATTTCCTTCAAACCTGATCGGCACAGTGGCCTGACCCATTGTTTTTTAGGCTGTCCAGTCCCTGTTTGCAATAATACGAGTCAGATAGTTCGGTTGTTTCAAGAAGGCTGTCATTCTGCTCGAGTTGGTCACGGGAATTCTCATTGTGCCATAAATGATAACAAATTGCTCTGAAAGGGTGCTCCTTGCGCGTCACCCCATATCGAAACAGCCTGATCACAAACTCAGTGTCCTCACGGCCCCAGCCGACAAATGCCTCATTAAACCCGTTTATGGCTTCTATATCTTTTTTGAACACCCCCATATTACAGCTTCTGACTCCAGAGCGTTTGTTTGTCGTGTGTGAGGGGAAAAATGGTATACGGATAATATGGTGGCGGTTTGAAAGCCCAGAGACAGTGGCAAGTTTAACTTTTTTTATTAAAGACTTCATTGTCCGATGATCAAATCGGCCAACCTCTTTTTTGTTCACCAGCACACGCTTGCCTTGAAAGAAGCAGCCCTGTTCAGCCAAGGCTTTATGATCTGATATAAAGTGCCTTTCAGGGATACAGTCCCCATCCAAAAGTATAAGATAATTGCCGGTGGACGCAAAAATTGCCATGTTTCGGATTCGTGCGGCACGAAAGCCTTTGTCTTCCTGCCATACATGGGAAATCGCCGTGTTTTTGCATGCCAAATAGGGTGTCAGCATGGATCGGGTCTCTGCACAGGAGCCGTCATCGGCAATAATAATCTCTTCCGGCAGGCAGGTTTGGGCCAGCAGCCCGTCTAGTACTTTTTTTAGTGCACCCGGGCGGTTATATGTAGTGACAATCACCGATACTCTCATGATTGATCAGCAGGCCAGGGGCAAAAGTGTTTGGTTTTCCAACGGTTGTGAACCCAGAAATACTGCTCAGGATATCTTCTCACCATGGATTCAATGGCCAAGTTATAGTTTTGGGTATTGATTTCATAGTCCTTTATGTCATCACCGGTTTCCACCCGTGGTATTTCCGTTAAAAACTCTATGAGATATTTTCTGTTTTTTCTGACCGTATACATTGGCAGGACCGGTGCCTTGGACCTCAAGGCCAGTTTGGCAAGCCCTTTATTGGTACAGGCAGGCCGTCCGAAAAAGTCAACGAAAACCCCGTTATACCAGTTGACATTCTGATCCAGCAAGGTGCCCACAACCCCGCCTTGCTTAAGTACGGCATCAATTTTCTTAGACGCACCCATAGTGGGAATCATGGTCACGCCAAACCGCTGCCTGGACTCCCGCAGCAGCCGTTCCAGAGGCTTAAAATCCAGTGCACGGTAAATGGCAAATCCTTTAAAACCTGTTTCGTCAATCGCCGGAATCAGCATTTCAAAATTACCCATGTGACAGGTCAGCACAAGGACCCCCCGCCCCTTGGCATGGGCGTTTTTGACGTGTTCCAGCCCCTTTATGGTAAAATGGGAGAGAAATTTTTTTTTCTCAAGCTTGTGTGCCCAGGCCACCTCAAAAAAAATAGAGGCAAGGCTTTTGAACACCTTTTTGCCCATAATCTCTACCTGGGCAGGGCTGATATCACGGCCAAATGACAGGGCAATATTATCAAGTGCGACCTGTCTGTGGCGTTTGTCAATTCGAAACCAGAGCAATCCCAGCAAATCGGCGCAAAAATTCGCCACGCTTGGGGGAAGCCTGCCCACGCCCCAGACCACCAGCTTTAGAAGCCTGTAAATCTGATCATCACTCATCTGATCTCACTTACCTGTTCATTTTCCACTGAACTGCCCTGCCCACCTTGACACAATTTATTTTGTGCAGTCAGTGGATCGCTTTAAAATCAGAAGTGTTATACCTGTAATGGTCCTGAAATTCAAGGTGGGACAATGCCTTTGCCCCAAATTGTGAGGGATTAAAGGGATGTTTTTTTTATCCTAGACGATAAATTCAACGGTTCTTGCGGCCACAGGATCTGTGTAAATGATTTTGCAGGTATAAGCAGCAGCATCAATATAGGCTGTGGCCGTGTATTTTTTCTGTGACCACTCCAGGATCAGCTCGGTGTCTGAGGATTTGATCAGGGTAAACTCCCCGTTAAATGCCGGGTAGGCGTTGCGGAATTCCATGAGTTTGAGCAGGCGCTGGACCACGGGTTTTTTATAGGCCTCCCGGACTTCTTCAAGGGTGTAGTTGTGGCGGTTGATGTCACGGCCCACCCAGGTTTCTTCAACCAGGTCAATATCGTTTTCTCCGGCCAGCAGTCCCACGTAGTAGACCTGGGGGATACCCGGTGTGAAGAACTGAATGGCCCGGGCCGTAATATAGGCGTCGTCGTTATTGCCAAGGGCGGAGTAATAGGTGCAGTTGACCTGGTAGACATCCAGGTTTTGGTACTCAGGGCCCGAGTACATCTCCTTGACGTTGGAGCCCTGCTGGTAGAGCATTTTCAAGGTGGTGTCGATCTCCTCGGGGTTCAGCAGGTCATCCACATCCACCACCCCGATGCCGTCGTGGGTGTCCAGGGCGGTGATCTGCTTTCTGGGACATTTTCTCAGCCAGGATTTCACCCGCCGGGTGGTATGGGTGTAAAGGCAGTGCAAAACCAGCATGGGCAGGGCAAAATCGTAGCACCAATAGCCTTTTTCCGCCAGCTTGAGCTGATAGGTGTAATGCTTGTGGACCTCTGGCAGGATCTCCGTGTCAAAGGCTGAGGCATAATCGTCAAACCACTCCAGGTAATCCCAGATTTTAGGTTCCACAAAAAAGCAGTTGGTGCCCAGTTCCACGGTGGTGTAGGCAATGGCGTCCAGCCGGATCATCTTGGGTTTGTTCCGGGCCAGGCGGATGAGAAATTTTCGCATGACCTCCCGGGTCTTGGGGGCATCCCAGTCCAGGTCGATCTGCTCATAGTCAAAGGTGCACCAGACCTTTTGCAGGGTGCCGTTGGGACGGGTCACCAGCTGGTAAGGGGGGCGGGGTTTTCGGGTATACACCTTTGCAAGCAGGGGTTCCGGGATTTCCCCGTCAGAGGAAAGCTTGTCAAAGCTCATGAACATGTCTGCAAATTCGCTTCTGAATCCCTTTTCCTCGAAATCCTTGAAATAGGGTGACTGCCGGGAGATGTGGTTGACCATGAAGTCGATGATCAGGTCAAAGTCCTGGCCGATTTTTTCCACATCCTCCCAGGTGCCAAAGGCTGGATCCACCTCGTCATAGGTGATGGGGGCAAAGCCCCGGTCCGAGGACGAGGGGTAAAAGGGCAGAATATGAACGCCGTTCACCGCCTTTGAAAAGAACTTGCGCAGCACATAGTGCAGCTCGGGCAGGTTGCGGCCCAAGGAGTCGGAATAGGTAATGAGCTGGATTTTGTTTTTCATGACCGCTGATCGCCTCCGTTAATAAACTTGTAATGGGACAGGCCTTCAAGGATGCCTTTGGCAAAGGGGGCCTTGGCAAAGTAGATCTTTTTGCCGGCTCGCCCCTTTTTGCTGAGGTGGGCAAGCTCGGGGCTGAAATTGGCTACCACCACAGCCTGGGGATCGCCTTTGAGCATCTCTTCATCATTGCCCGAGTCCCCGCAGACCATGATGTCTTTCAACGGGATCTGCCACTTATAGCTCAGGTACCGGATGGCTTTTCCCTTGGAGGCCCGGTAGGGAAGGATGTCCAGGTATTTGTCGTGAGAGTAGATCAGGGTGTATAAAAACCGGTTTTTGGTCAGGACATGGTGGATTCTGGGCAGCCGGTCCCGTCCCGGTTCCATGTAATAGGACAGCTTGAAGGCCGACTGCTTGTCCTCGGACTGGGGGGTGATAAAGTTGATTTCCTTGAGGCGCAGGGCCATGAGATCCGGCTTCCACTTCTTTGTGATATGGGCCTCCCACCCCTTGTCGTAATGCAGGGCCTTTCCGTAATGGATGCTGGCCCCCACATCGGAAATGATGATGTCGGGAACAGGGATGCCGTGTTCCTCAAGCACGGAAAGGGTCAGGTCCAGGCTTCTTCCTGTGGCCACACCGAATCCGATTTCTTGTTTATTCTTTTTGAGCAGTGCCATCAGGGAGTCTAAGTCACTGGGATCTCCGCCGATAAGGGTGTTGTCAATGTCGGTGATGAGCATGCGTTTCAGGCCGGTCAGGCGCCGGCCAATGCCGTGCCTGGGCACCCGGGCGGCGATGGTGCTGGACTCGTTTGCCCGGTGCAGGGTTAAAACGGTTTCTGCGTAGGTCTTGACATGACTTTCCCAGGTGTAGTGTTTTCGGGTGTTGATGATGCCGTTTTTAGAGTAGGTGCTCCACAGGTCCGAATCCGAGATGATCTTCCGGACGGCACCGGCAATGGCCTTCCGGTCAGTAGGATCCACCAGAATCCCGCCCTGGCAGTTGGCAATAATATCTTTTGGGCCCCCGTCCCGGGTGGCCACTATGGGCAGGCCGCAGGCCAAAGATTCCAGCAGGGTCAGGCCGAAAGGCTCGGTCAGGGCCGGGTTGACAAACACCCCTTTTTTTTCGGCCACAATCCGGTACAGGGCCGGGACCTCATGTTCGAAGTCGTGTTTTTTGGGGATGGCCAATTTGCCGTAGAGGTTGTACTTGTCCATGAGCAGCAGCATCCGGGTCAGCACATCCTGCTCGTTTTCCTCCATCTGGGAGATGTCTTTTCTGATGCCGGCGAAAACAGCCAGATTGGCCATGGCCTGAAGCTCGTTATCCTCGCCAAATGCCTGGACCAGGCCCTGGATATTCTTGCGCTTGTCCGGCCGGCTCAGGGCCAGGATGATGGGCTTGTCCGGATACTGAAAGAACCGGTCCAGCTCCTGCCTGAGAGAAGAGCGGGCAAACAGGGCCTCCTCTTTTTCCTCGCCCTTGTCCATGGTATCGTGGGTATAGGGGTAAAACCGGTCAATGTTCAGGCCCGGGGGAATGACCCGGTAGGAAGACAGGGTCCGGTTCCGGTAAAGCCCGTACTGGCCTTCGATCTCCTGGGTGGTGCTGGTGATGACCAGGTCGGCATATTTGAGGATGGTCTCCTCCATGTCAATGCGGCGGTCGATTTTCAGCATCCGGTTCATCTCTTTTTTTGCCATGCCCTCGTCGGTGAGCCGGGCCTTCTTGGACCGGCCCAGGCTGTGCCCGGTGTAGACAAAGGGCACCCCGAAAAACTGGGCCAGTTCCATGGCCACATAACCGGCATCGGGATAGTGGCCGTGGACAATGTCAGGCACCTTTTCTTCTGTCTGGATGAACTTGACACTCTTGTCCACAAATTCGTCCAGATGGGGCCACAGCAGCTCTTTTCTGATGTATTTTCTGCCACCGCACTGGATCCGGACAATCCTGAAGCCGTCATTGACCGTTTCCACAGCCTGGCTGTAATCCGGGGAATAGGCCTTGTCACTGATGAGCCGGGTGAACAGGTCCACCTGGCCCACATTCGGGTGCCTGGCAAGGGTGTGGCACAACTCCACCACATACTTGATCTGACCGCCGGTGTCGGCATCATAGCCCAGCTCCAGGTTATGGCCCCGGAGCAGCCCGTGAATGCTGAACATCTGGATGTACAATTGATTGGAATTCATGGCTCAAGCCTCTTTTTATAATCCTGGTAAAGGGTGTCATCCTCTGGGATGGCCCCCTGAATGGTGCAGATCCTGCCGGCAAAGTCTTGGGCCATGGCCATGGTCTCCCTGTCCGGCTGGCCGGTCAGGCGGCCTGCCGCCGCCATGGCAGCATAGGCGTCTCCGGCCCCCACGGTGTCTGCCACCTCAACGGGCGGGATTCGGTCGGACGGGCCTTCCAGGCATCCTCTGGCCGTTACCCATGCGGCGCCGTTTTCTCCCCGGGTGAGGATGACCAGGCCTGGACCGGTATTGCCGTCCCGAAAGAGCAGTCCCGCCGCCCGGGAGAGGGGATCTTTTTCCGGGGCCGGAACCAGGATCTTTAATTCGTCAATATTGAGTTTTAAGATATCAGATTGTAAGATGGCGTCGTCCACCACCGCCCGGGTCCAGCAGTCGGGCCGAAGGTTGATGTCGCAAAAGCGCAGGGCCTGGCTGCCTGCAGCGGATAATACCCGGTCCACCAGGGCCTTGCCTCCGGCGGTACGCTGGATCAGGGTCCCAAAGTAAACCAGGTCCGGCCCGGTGTTGCACAGGGTTTTCAGGTCATCTGTCCATTCCAGATGGTCATAGGCCATGTCCGGCACGATGAAAAATTGGTGGTCACCGTCCTGGTTCACAAAAATTTTTACCACGCCTGTGGCATGGCCGGGATCCACCTGGATGTGGCCCGGGTCAAACCCTTTGTCCTGGACAAAAGAGAGGATCTCCTCTCCCAGGGCATCGTTTCCGACCCTGGAGACAAAGGCCACCTCAAAGCCCAGTTGTCTTAAGTGACAGGCAAAGTTGAACGGGGCCCCGCCCATGCGGCGGTAGCCTGGAAACAGATCAAATAAAATTTCTCCAAGAACAAGAATCATGTATCGCGTTTTGCTGCACGGTTTCGGTTAGAAAATGCCCTATCGGCTGCCGGCCCGTGCCCCTGGTAAAACCTGACAGCAATATTCATTATAGCCAAGGCCTAAGGCAGCGTCAAGCCAGGTACCGGGTCCTGATCCACCATCAAAGCACCACCTGCTTGGTTGTCTTCGGTCGCTCCTCCCTACGGAGTATGCTTGATACACCTTCGGTCGTCGCTCCTCGCCGCCTTGCATCTGGCACGTTGATGATGGCCAGGGGGGTGGTAAATCCATTGCCCTGCTTTTTTCAAAAATTAGGTGGTGGATTTGGGCAGGTCTGTATGGTCTTTTCACAAAAAGAAAAAAAGATTGAGATTTAATGCATAACCAAATAGTATTTTTGACATATCCGCGATTAGGAAAACCAATAAACGCGGTTGACACAAAGCAGTGACAGGAATTTTTATATGCCCATCAAGAACCTGTTTCGATACTGGACTTTTCAGGTTTTTTCGCCGGGAACGGTGGTCCGGGAGAAGTACGAGGCGTTTAAGCGGCTGCTCTCCCATGACCGACAGGCCCATGATCATCTGGCCCGGCTGGAGG
>Ga0209949_1001780_pt1 | contig 10143 bp, 9 predicted proteins | sample SalPonC_black_MG_FD_185711 | JGI IMG/M metagenome (GOLD analysis project Ga0209949, IMG submission 185711) | Salt pond soil microbial communities from South San Francisco under conditions of wetland restoration - Salt Pond MetaG... | ecosystem: Environmental > Aquatic > Marine > Intertidal zone >... | reverse complement strand
CTTCCTGCCGTATTCTTCTGGCGGAGGACGATCCAATGATCCGCGAACTTTTCACCATGCAACTGAGGCGCCGCGGTTGGCATGTGGAGGTTGCCGGGTCGGGGGAGGAGGCCTTTGAGATGTGGATCCTGCGTCCTTTTGACGTCATCCTCATGGATTTGCAGATGCCCGGTATGGACGGCCTGGAAGCGACCAGGCAAATTCGCGCCAGGGAAATGGAAGGCGACGAGCCTGTTCGCATTGTCGGCGTCACAGCTCATGCCCGCCAGAAAGTCATCGAGGAGTGCCTCAAAGAAGGCATGGATGAGATTTTAACCAAACCGGTCAAAAGCCAGGAACTGGAAGAGACGATCCTGAAGTGTCTGCAGAAAGAATAAAGGCTGTCCCTGCTTTAAAGCGCGACTGCTGGCGGGTTCGGGAGAATTAACCCCTGAATTCAATCGGGAAGAGGCTTCTTCTGAACCTCATCCTGCAGAGGGCGGGGAACCTCCTGGATACGCTTCTCGACATTGTTCAGGGCTGCCCGCAATTCCCTGCCGAGACATTGGAAAGAATGCCCGCAGGCGCCGCAGGTCAGAAAAGATCCGATGGTCATCGTTCCGGTTTCACAGGCAACGGACCAGCCACAGTCCGGACATTGAATGGATATTGACATGAATGGAATCCCTCAGAAGCCCCACCGCTCCCATGTAAAGACCACTTTGCCCGCCCCTTGGAAAAGCAAGCTCATTTTTGCTGAATGATTAAGATATCACCATTCCGGATTCTGCCGATAGAGGCAGGGGCCTGCTTTTGAGGTAGCAGATTTCTACCTTTTTTAAAGGTTTGCCTTCCGGTTTCCCTTTTGCCCTTTCGATTGCAGCATGTTGTTGACCTGTTATCCTTTAACACGTTTTGTTCTTGACCCTCGGCATGCGTCGCATTTTTCTCAGGCCCCGACTGGAAGGAATGTTTCATGAATGTCATGCGTCTTCTTATTGTCGACGATCACCCGATCATCGAAGAGGGTCTGCTTTTCTTTCTGGAGAAATATCCGGAAATCGAGGTCGTCGCCACTGCCAGGGACGGGCTCGAAGGCCTGGAGAAACTCCGCAGCTTGCGTCCCGACATGGTTCTGCTTGATCTGGTCATGCCGAAACTCGACGGCGTGGAGGCGCTCCATCTCTATCTTCGCGAGAAGCCTGATGTGGGGATTGTGGTCTTCACCGGCCAGAAAAAGGATGTTTACATCTATCAGGCCCTGGAAGCCGGAGCTCAGGGCTATGTCCTCAAGGGAAGTCCGGTCCTTCAGGTGGTCGAAGCCCTGCGTGCGGTCCAGAGCGGTCGCTACTGGGTGAGTCCTGAATTAAGTGACCTCGTCATTCCTTTCTACCTGCGAAGGAATGCCGGGAAATTCGATGTCCTGGCCGCCTTCAAGTCCCTTACCAATCGAGAGCAACAGGTGTTCAGGCTCTTGGCCGGGGGGAAAACGACCCATGAAATCAGCGAACTTCTCCATATCAGTTCGAAAACGGTGGCCAAGCACCGCGTTTCAGTCAAAAAGAAGCTCAACCTGAAGAACCCCGCCGAAATGGCTCAATATGCAGCCCAAATCGGGCTGGATGGGTAAGCAGAATAAGAACGATATTTTCAGTATCAATGTGATAACCGGGGCACTTGTTTTTAAGCGTCTCCAATTCCAACTTCTCCCCAAGCCTGTTCCCCCACTTTCTCCTTCTTCCTTCATTTTTTTATATAACCCAAATGACTCCGGGTAGCAAAGACCTGCCTTTGAAGGAGCAGTCTGCTGATTGTCGATTCGGCTGGAACTGATAAGCTGGAAATCCTGAGAAAAAATTAACACTAAGGGAAGAAAGGAGACTCACCATGGCCCGGAGCAGGCATTTTCTCCTGATCGGGGAAGCAGAAAATTTCCGGATACAGGTCGGCAACAATATCGAAATCCATGAAGCTTATCAGCGACAGGACCTGCCCGTTGCACTGGCCAACAGGTTCTCGATCAATGGTACTTATCAGAACGACGGTCTCTCCAGGCCCTATCTCAAAAGACTGGTCCGGGGCAGCTCCTTCACCGGGGAGATCGTGCAGATCAGCCGCGAGGAGCAGGACCTGACCATAAGGGTTGCATCAAACGATTGACGGCCCCCTGAAGAACTTGAACAAAGGACATCCGGGAAAGTCGGCAGCTCGCGGAAAGGATTTCAGGATGAATGGTCCTCTGTGAACAAGACCCCGCCGAACTTCCCAGGAAGGATAAGGGTGTGGACCTCGTCTTCGAATGTACGGGGATCTTCACTCACAAGAAAGATCTTGAGAAGCATCTCCAGGCCGGAGCGAAAAAAGTCATACTCTGGTTGTTTAATCTGCCGAGGATGAAAATATTCGGAATCGTGAGTGATCGATTTTTGCCGGTTTCAGCACCTTGCTGACGCCGTCACCTAAATAATGAACTGAACTGTCAGATCAGGTTGCGACGACCAGACTTCATGACCTCTTTCCCTTCCGGTCGGTTTCCGCGTCTTCCGTGGCGGCTTCAACTTCTTGCTTGGCGGCTTCCGCTTCCCTGACGGCTTCCGCGGCCTCTTCTTCCTGCTCCTGCTGCTCGATGACCGCTTGCTGTTTGGACACCGCCTCGCGGTGCTCCCAATCGCCCTCGAACCCCGACTGCCGCTCGTCCAACTGCTCGAGGACGTCGTGCTGACCGTACATGATCAGCACGTCGTTGCCCTTGATTTCAGTCTCCTTGGTCGGCGCGCCGAGGAAGCGACCGTCCCGGCGCTTGACGCCGAGGATCAGCACCCCCTCGTCGGTGAGTTTCAAGTCGCTCAGACTCTTGCCTGCCAGCCAGTCCCCTCGGTGCACCTGCAACTCCTTGACCCGGTAGCCCTGGCCGAGATGCAGCAGGTTGACGTAATCGCGGGTGTCGAGGTGCACCCAGCGATGAAAGGCCCAGTTGATCAGAGCCGCCAGCATGCGGTTGAACCAGCTGCTCGAAGAAATGGTCCAGAGGATACCGACACCGCCGGCGATCAGGACAATCCGGCCCTGCCAGGGAATGGTGCCGGTCTGCGGGTTGACGAAGCTGAGGATCAGGGAGGTCATGGCGGTGACGATGCCGGCATTGCCGAGCAGCATCAGGATCATCAGGATCCGCCGGCGCACCGGATGGGTCACCACCCGCTCCGCCTCGTTGGTGGTGAAGCCGACGCCGGTGAAAGCCGACCGCGCCTGGAAGCGGGCCGATTCGTGAGACATGCCGGTATGGGCCAGGGCGATGGTGGCGACCTTGGTGACCAGTATAGAGACGATGAGAATAACGAAAAAAGACAGGACGCCGATCACGGTCTTTCCCCTTTCATTGCATAGGCATGGTCGGGACGGCCAGACGTCGCCTCGACCGAACCGGCTGCTCTCCCGGCAGGAACCGGTCAGTCCTGATGGTCACCGCAGCAGTATGCGCCGCGACCGGAAACCTTGATGCGCCGGATTCTTCCCCCGCAGCGGGGACATTCGGCTTCCGGCTCACGGTGAGGCAACAGCCAGTCGTCGGGCCAGCCGTCTGCACCGACCCGTCGGTCGATCGCCGTCCGCAGGACCTCCCGGAGGGTATCGTAAAGCTGTTTCTTCTCAGTGTCACGGAGATCCTTGGCCGGCCGCTTGGGGTGAATGCCGATCTGGAAGAGTATTTCGTCGCTGTAGACGTTGCCGATGCCGGCCATGGCCTGCTGGTTCATGAGCAGGCCCTTGATCGAACCGCGGCGCTGGTCCAGCAGCTGCAGAAAAACATTCCGGTCGAACGCCTTGCTCAAGGGATCCGGTCCGAGCCCCTTGCTCTGGATGAACCGCTTATGGTCCTCGGTCCAGCCGATCCGGCCGAGTTTGCGTCGACAGTCGTATCCGAGCTGGTAGCCGTTGGCAAACTGCACAGCCAGTTTCAAGTAGGCCGGGGTTTTTTCTTCCTTTTTGTAATATCTGAGAAAGCCGGTCATGCCGAAATGCAGAACCAGGCTGCCGCCGCCGTCGGTGAAGCCGAACAGATACTTGCCGTGACGAAGCGCCGCCGTGAATGACCGCCCTTCGAGTTGCTGCCGAAGCTTTTTTCCGGAGATGCCTTTAACCAGCTCCACGGACTCGAGGTACAAGCCGCAAATTCTCTGGTGCAGGCTGGTGGTTTGCAAGTAGTCCCTGAATATTTCCACATCGGGCAGTTCTGGCATTTTGCGGATCCTTTGTCATTTTCCCGCTGCTTCTCCGCGCGCGAGGCGGCTCCTGCCGTGAATCTCCTGTCGATTCTACCAGTCGGTCGTCGGACCGCAAGGAAGCAGAGTGTGCAGATTGCCGATGGGGGGCAGGGCGTTGCATAAAAAAGCCCGCGGAACCTTGAGTTTCGCGGGCTTTTACGATTTTTGCGGATGATAAAATCAGCGTCCTCCGGCACCTTTCTTCAGTTCCAGGAGGATCTGCTTGGCGACGGCCTTGAGGGTTTCGAAAACCCCTTCGCCGGTGGTGGCGCAGGCCTCGAACTCAGGCACGCCCCAGGGATTGAGCAGTTCATTCAACTCTTCGACGCTGCTTACATTCGGCAGGTCGCGCTTGTTGTACTGAATCACGAAAGGCAGTTTTTCCAGCTCATAGCCCTGCTCTTCGAGGTTGACCTTGAGGTTCTCGAGGCTCTCGATATTGGCGTCGAACCGCTCCTCCTGGGAATCGGCCACGAACACCACGCCGTCGACCCCTTTCAGAATCAGTTTGCGCGAGGCGTCATAAAACACCTGGCCGGGAACCGTATAGAGGTGGAAGCGGGTTTTGAAGCCGCGGATTTCACCGAGCGCCAACGGCAGGAAATCGAAGAACAGCGTGCGCTCGGTTTCGGTGGCCAGGGAAATCATCTTGCCTTTAGCCTCGGGCGCGGTCTTCTGATAAACGAACTGCAGGTTGGTCGTCTTGCCACACAAGCCGGGGCCGTAGTAGACGATCTTGCAGTTGATTTCGCGTGAGGCGTAATTGATAAAGGACATGCGCCGGAACCCTCAGCTGAACAGATTGTCGATGTCGTCGTCGGTGATTTCAGCAAAGGGGCTGTCGGCATGTCCCCCCTGCTCGGCTTCTTCGGCTTTTTTGGACAATTGATCGAAGATTGCGCCAAGCTCGTCACTGGCTTTCTTGACCCGCAGCCGGACCAGTCCCAGCGAGCTGCGCTGGTCAAAGATCACGACCAGAATCACCCGTTGCCCGACAATGGAGATATGGATGTTGTCCTTTTCACCTTCGTGGAAAAGGATGGAGAATTCCTTCTCGCCAATCAGCTTGGCCAGGCCGCCGGTGGCCGCGATATTGCCTGCTGTAAGCGAAGCCAGGCTGGTGGTGTCGAGATGCTCGGTTTCGCCGCAGCCGGCAATCAGCTGTCCATTTTTGTCGACGAGAAAAATGACCTTGGAATTGGATTCCCGCAGCAGTTTTTCTATGACGGCGGTGATCCGTTTGAATTCCTCGTCATACATGACAAAAGATGACTGGTGAGGACCGAGCATGCGGTTGAACTCCTTGACAGAGGTTTGCTTGCCAACGCTCTATATAGCATCCAATGCGGTTTGGCATCAAGGTTTTTGCACCCACCGGGCCTGGTCTCCTGCCGCTGGGCATAAAAAAACTCCCGGCCCTGACTGGGCCGGGAGCTGAATGACGGCATTCAGAAAGATTTTATTCTTTTTCGCCGCTGGGAGCGAGCTCCGAGAGTTGCTTGTAAAGGTTGTAGCGTTTTACCGCATCCTGGCCCGACGCCTTGAGCAGCTCGTCCGCGTGTTCCGGGTTGTTCTTTTTCAGGACCCGGAAGCGGTTCTGGTTGTTGGCGAAGGTCTCGAAATCGAGGGTCGGTGCCTTGCTGTCGAGCTGCAGCGGGTTCTTGCCTTCCGCCGCCAGGCGCGGATCGTAGCGGAACAGCGGCCAGTAGCCGGAGTTGACCGCTTCCTTGCAGCTGTCGATCCCTGCGGTCATGTTGATGCCGTGAGCGATACAGTGCGAGTAGGCGATGATCAGCGACGGCCCGTCGTAGGCATCGGCTTCCAGGAAGGCCTTGACGCACTGCGCCGGATTGGCCAGCGAGACCCGGGCAACGTAGATGTTGCCGTAGGTCATGGAGATCATCGACAGGTCCTTTTTCGGCATGGGCTTGCCGCCGGCGGCAAACTGGGCCACGGCCGCCATCGGCGTCGCCTTGGAGGCCTGGCCGCCGGTGTTGGAATAGACCTCGGTGTCGAGCACCAGGGCATTGACATTGGCGCCGGAGGCGAGCACGTGATCGAGACCGCCGTAGCCGATGTCGTAAGCCCAGCCGTCGCCGCCGTGCACCCAGACGGATTTCTTCACCAGGTAGTCGGCATCGGCCAGCAGCTGCGGCGCGGTTTCATGGGTGCACTTTTCGAGGATGGCTTTGAGCTGCTTGATGCGGGCGCGCTGCTCCTCGATCTCGGCCTGAGAGTCCTGGGCGGCATCGAGGATCGCCTGCTTCAGTTCGCTGGTGCCCTGGCAGGCGGCGCAGCCGCAGGCCATGTTCTTGACCAGCAGTTCGCGGGCATACTCGGTGGTCTTGTCGATCGCCAGCCGGAAGCCGTAGCCGAACTCGGCATTGTCCTCGAACAGCGAGTTGCTCCAGGTCGGGCCGAGACCGTCCTTGCGGGTGGTCCAGGGCGTGGTCGGCAGGTTGCCGCCGTAAATCGACGAGCAGCCGGTGGCGTTGCCGACCAGCATCCGATCGCCGAACAGCTGGGAACAAAGCTTGACGAAGGGCGTTTCGCCGCAGCCGGCACAGGCGCCGGAGAATTCGAACAACGGCGGCAGCAGCTGGCTGCCCTTGACCGTGGCACTGTTGAACAGGGCGGGGTCGGTCTCCGGGAGATTCAGGAAGAAGTCCCAGTTCTTGGCTTCCGGCTCGCGCAGCGGATACTGCTCGCGCATGTTGATGGCCTTGTGGCTTTCATCGGTCTTGCTCTTGGCCGGGCAGTTGTAGACACAGGCGCCGCAGCCGGTGCAGTCCTCCACCGCCACCTGCAGGGTGAATTTCTTGCCTTCCATGCCTTTGCCGCGGGCATCGACCGCCTTGAAGGTCTCCGGGGCGCCGTCCAGTTCCGCCTGGTCGTAGATTTTCATGCGGATGGTGGCGTGCGGGCAGACGAAGGAGCAGATGCCGCACTGGATGCAGAGGTCCTCGTCCCAGACCGGCACGTTGACGGCGATGTTGCGCTTCTCGTACATGGCGGTGCCGATGGGGAAGGTGCCGTCGTCCGGCATGGCGGAGACCGGCAGATGCTCGCCGAGACCGTCGATGATCGGGCCCAGGGTGTCCTGCACGCTCTTGGGGGTGTGCCCCCACTGACCGATCTTCATTTCGATCTGGCTGTCAGCGGTGGCCGGCACGCTGACTTGCTGGATGTTCTCCAGGGCGGCGTCGACGGCCTGCTTGTTCATGTTGACCACCTTTTCGCCGGCCTTGCCGTAGCTCTTGACGATAGCGTCCTTGATTTCGCGAATCGCCTGGTCGAGGGGAATAATGTCGGAGATCTTGAAGAAGGCGGTCTGCATGATGACGTTGATACGCGGGCCGAGGCCGAGGCCCTCGGCCAGGTGCACCGCGTCAATGACGTAGAACTTGAGCTGCTTGTCAATGATCGTCTGCTGGACCTTTTTCGGCAGCTGAGACCAGACCTTATCCTTGCCGTAGGGGCTGTTGAGCAGGAAGGTGGCGCCCTGCTTGGCATTCTTCAGCATGTCGTACTTCTCCAGGAAGGAGAAGTTGTGACAGGCGACGAAGTCGGCGCTGGTAATCAGGTAGGTGGAGCGGATCGTCTCCTTGCCGAAGCGCAGGTGGCTGGTCGTCATGCTGCCGGCTTTCTTCGAGTCGTAGACGAAGTAGGCCTGGACCTCGTTGTCGGTGGAATCGCCGATGATCTTGATCGAGTTCTTGTTGGCGCCGACCGTGCCGTCCGAGCCGAGGCCGTAGAACATCGCCGAGTAGCCGTCGAAGGGGACCTGGTAAGTCGGGTCGTAGTCGAGGCTGCGGCCGGTGACGTCGTCCTTGATGCCGACCACGCAGTGATTCATCGGCTTGTCTTTGGACAGGTTGTCGAGCACGGCCTTGGCCATGCCGGGGCTGAACTCGTAGGAGCCGAGGCCGTAGCGGAGGCCGACGATGGCCGGATAACCGGGGAAGTCGATCAGGCCGTCGGCCATCGCCTCGCCGAAGGCGGTGCGCACGTTGTGGTAGAGCGGTTCGCCCATGGAGCCAGGCTCTTTGGTGCGATCGAGCACGGCGATCTTGCGGGCCGTGGCCGGCAGGGTTCTGGCAAAGGCCTCGACGTCGAAGGGCAGAAAGCAGCGCACCTTGATCAGACCGACCTTCTCGCCCTGGCCGGCAAGATATTCGACCACTTCCTGCATGGTCTCGCAGGCCGAGCCCATCATGACCACCACCCGTTCAGCGTCCGGGGCGCCGACATAGTCGAACAGATTGTACTGGCGGCCGGTCATCTTGGCGAACTTGTCGAACTGGGCCTGGAGGATGCCGCCGACCTTGTCGTAGTAGGGATTGACGGTTTCCCGGCCCTGGAAATAGACGTCGGGATTCTGGGCCGTGCCGCGCAGGACCGGATGATCCGGGGACATGGAGCGGGCGCGGTGGGCGCGGACCAGCTCGTCGCTGATCATGTGCCGCATGTCTTTTGCGGACAACTCGTGGACTTTCTGCACCTCATGCGAAGTGCGGAAGCCGTCAAAGTAATGCAGGAAGGGGATCCGGGATTCGAGGCTGGTCGCCTGGGCGATCAGGGAGAAATCCATGACTTCCTGAACGTTGTTCGAGCAGAGGAAAGCCCAACCGGTGGAGCGGCAGGCCATGACGTCCGAATGGTCGCCAAAAATGGAAAGCGCCTGGGCGGCGATGGCCCGGGCCGAGACATGGAAGACCGTGGGGGAAAGCTCGCCGGCGATCTTGAACATGTTGGGGATCATCAGCAGCAGGCCCTGGGAGGCGGTGAAGGTGGTCGTCAGCGAACCGGCCTGCAGGGCGCCGTGGACGGCACCGGCAGCACCGCCTTCGGACTGCATTTCGACGACCGTGGGAACGGTATCCCAGATGTTCTTCTCGCCCAAGGCGCTCTTGGCGTCGGAAATTTCGCCCATGACCGAGGAAGGCGTGATCGGATAGATGGCGATCACTTCGTTGGTGGCATGCGCAACATGTGCGGCCGCCGTATTGCCATCGATGCAAACCATTTTTTGGGACATCATTTTCTCCTTTTGACTGTTTGACTGCAGGAAAATTTAATCTGGTTATCGGATATCCTGGATTATGCGCGATTCTGAAATCCTACAGGATGTTTCTCCGGCCCTCGATGGCCCGGTTGACGGTTGCTTCATCGATATATTCCAGTTCACTGCCCATCGGAATGCCGTAGGCCAGTCGGGTTATGCGAATTCCGGTCGTCTCGATCTGCCGGGCCAGGTAGAGCGCCGTTGCATCGCCTTCGACCGTGAAGTTGGTGGCTACCAGGACTTCCTCGATCCCGCCCTGCCGGAGACGATCCATCAGTTGGGGAATCTTGAGATCCTTGGGGCCGATGCCGTCCAGCGGGGAAAGTGCCCCATGCAGGACATGGTACCGGCCGCGAAACGAATGGCTGCGCTCCACGGCCAACAGGTCCTGGGGGGTCTCCACGACGCAGACCAGCCGATCGTCCCGAGCCGGGTCCGAGCAGATCCGGCAGGGATCGGCTTCGGTAATGTGATGGCAGACGGAACAGAAGCGCGTATTGCGCTTCAAGTCCAGGATTGCCTCGGCCAGGGCTTCGGTGTCGGCCGAGGATTGACGCAGCAAGAAAAAAGCCAAGCGGGCTGCCGTTTTGCTGCCGATCCCCGGGAACTTGGTGAGCTCCGCCACCAGCCGGGCAAAGGACGGAATGGAGTCTAACATAAATTTTTTCAGTAATTCAACAGTTTATGGTTTTTTAACTAATCTTTTGAAGCGATCAAATATTTTTCGGCAGACTGAAAAATAAAGCAAATTCGCTTTAGTATAGCTGAAAAAATTTAACGAGGCTCAAGTTTCTGACCCAAAATCGCCTTGCCGAGGTTTGCTTCCGGCCGATTTCG
>Ga0209949_1001779_pt1 | contig 10148 bp, 11 predicted proteins | sample SalPonC_black_MG_FD_185711 | JGI IMG/M metagenome (GOLD analysis project Ga0209949, IMG submission 185711) | Salt pond soil microbial communities from South San Francisco under conditions of wetland restoration - Salt Pond MetaG... | ecosystem: Environmental > Aquatic > Marine > Intertidal zone... | reverse complement strand
ATTAGCGGTACATTTTTAATATCCGGATGCTCCAATACTCCCGATAGCTCAGGCGAACCGGCTGTTGAGTGGGCACTTGCCCTCCATGGCGGCGCCGGTACAATTTCAAAAGATCTGCCAGATTCTATTCGTCAGCAATACTACGACGGACTCGAAGCTGCGGTAAGAACCGGCGAACTCGTACTTCGCGACGGAGGCTCGGCCCTCGATGCCGTAGAACAGGTCGTCCGAAATCTTGAAAACAACCCGCTATTTAATGCCGGAAAAGGAGCTGTATTCACTGCCGAAGGCACAAATGAGCTGGATGCGGCAATCATGGACGGCAGCACGCTCGAAGCCGGGGCCATCACCGGGGTAACAACCGTAAAAAACCCGGTATCGCTGGCACGCATAGTCATGGAGGAGTCGCGTCATATTTTCTTTTCAGGACAGGGAGCTGAGAGATATGCCGATCAAACAGATGTTGAACGAGTTGAGAATGACTACTTCTTTACCCAAAATCGCTACGATGCATGGCAAAGAGCTCAGGGCCAGTCCATGAATTTATCACGTGAAACCTCACCGCTTGAAAGAGAATGGCTGATCGACAAAAAATTCGGAACGGTAGGCGCCGTTGCGCTCGACATGGACGGGAAGCTTGCAGCTGCAACATCCACAGGCGGAATGACCAACAAACAATTCGGGCGCGTGGGTGATGTTCCTATCATCGGATCGGGAACTTACGCAAATCATGTGGCGGCCATATCGGCCACCGGATGGGGTGAAAAGATCATGCAGCAAGTCTCCGCAAATACGATTGCCAACCTGGTTGAATTTGGCGGCTATTCGCTTGACGGAGCCGTTGATTACCTGCTGGAAGAGCGCCTGCAGCCAGATGAAGCAGGCTTTATTGCCGTAGACAGCAACGGAAACATTGTTATGAAAATGAACACCCCCGGCATGTTCAGGGGCTCGGTAAACTCAAATGGCGAGCAGACTGTAATGATATGGGAAGATGAGTGAGTAATTGACGCAGCTTTTCAGAACAATTTCGGCCGCAGAATGTCTGTTGACAAAAAAAATGCGGAAGCAGATCTTTTAAGGATCCACTTCCGCATGTTTAATTATACAGCCTGCAACACATTGTCGATATTTTATTCAATACCGAACCGGAATTGATCTCTTAGCTCTTGTACATAAATACCAATGTCATTCCGGATTTCAAACAACCGGGCGTGGAAGTCGAAGTACTCATCACCTTTAAACCGAACAGAACCTTTCAGAAACTGCAGCTTTAGCAGTGCTTCGTTTGAGCTGTTAAGTGCTTTTTTAGTATAGGCAATATTGCCGCCCAGCACATCTTTTTCAAACCCAAAGGAGTAACCGCCGGCCAGCTTGGCACCAATCTTCAATATGTTGCTCACAAACTCGTGGACCTGCGGGTTCATCATATGCGCCGGGATGGACTCTCCCCACTTCAGAACGTCAACAGCAAGCTCTATTGAGTCGCGATATACATCAAGATTTTCAATTGAACCGTAGTCCGAATTAGTAAAATCATCGCTCAGCTCTTTCCAGTCTTCACCGTAATCGTAATCGTCATCATCATCAGTTTCGAGGAATGGCGGCAGTTCGTCCCGGAAAAAAAGATCGTCATCAAACTCATCATCTTCTTCATCTTCCCAGTCATCTTCATCTTCAGGAAAATAAGCCTCATCAAACAGTAGTTCTTCTTCGATGTAGGCTTCCACAGCATCCATTTCATCAAAACTCTCTCTCAACAGACTAATCCATCGAGGGACATCCTCATTGGGGTCCGATGTAATAAATTTACGAAGCTGTTCACTTCGTTTTTCTATTTCATTTAAGTGAGATTCCCACTGGTGTTCATTCCAGACAGGATCCCGGTCGAAATCGTCAAAGTTCATGCCTTTGATGTGCTAAATGATTTTTAGTAATGTCTTTCGATGAAATTACTATTTTTTGAATTGTAAAAACAGAAATCTGCATTATAGTTTTTTAAGCACATCTACTATAACGCGCGTCATTTTGGGCTCTGCGATAGCTGCAGCCTCCAAAATTTCCTCAATGTTAACCGGCTTTAATGAATCCGGAAAACACTCGTCCGTAATAGCCGATATCCCAAGCACCTCCATACCCATATGCACAGCAGCAATGACCTCCGGAACAGTACTCATTCCAACCACGTCTGCGCCAATGAGGCGCAGGAACCTGTACTCCGATTTAGTTTCGAGCATCGGTCCGCTCAATGCAACATAAACGCCCTGGTGCATCTGCAAATTGCTCTCCAGCGCTGCAGTTTTTGCAATATCCATCAGCCGTTCACTATATGGTTCACTCATATCAGGAAATCTTGGACCGAGCTCCTCGTCATTGGGCCCCATAAGCGGGTTATCGCCTATCATATTGATGTGGTCCCTGATGAGCATAATATCACCGGCACTGTAATTCGGATTCATGCCGCCGCACGCATTACTCACAAAAAGCGTATCGGCACCGTTGGCTTTGAGCACCCGCAGCGGAAACACAATTTGCTGCATGTTGTAGCCTTCATAGTAGTGAAAACGCCCCTGCATGGCTACAACCTCTTTGCCACCGAGCGTACCGAAAAGCAGTTTACCTGCATGACTTTCTACGGTTGAAACAGGAAAATGGGGGATCTTATCATAGCTTATTTCTTTAATGATATCCATTTCCTCGGCAAGCTGCCCCAAACCGGTGCCAAGTATCAGCATATAATTTGGTCTCAGGTCGGTGGTGGCTTGTATAAATTCGAGGGCTTCTGATCGTTTATTACGAAAGGTAGCGACAGATTCTATGCTCATTTAACGCAGCTTATTCTGTTGTAAATTAATTTATTTAATCAATATCGTTTAGAATGTCATCAAGATTTTCAGCGCCGGGTGGTACCGGTTGTTCCTGAGTTTCTTGTGAACGTTTTTTTGATGGTGCGGATTCCTGCGGGCTGCTCTCTTTCTTGTCGCCACTATAGGCAGAATCTTCTTTTGGAAGTGAAAACAATGATGCGTCATCGCGGGAGAAATGCTGAAGAGATTCCTGGGCCATTTCCAGGTACGACTTCATTCCGCCGATAATTTCCTCTCGGCGATCGAGCAATCTCAAAATACTTTGTCGTATTTGCTGTCGCTTCTGGTTGGCTTCCCGAACAATAGCGTCCGATTCCATCTCAGCTTTTTCAATAATATTCCTTGACTCTTTTTTAGCACCTACAAGCTTTTGCTCAGCTGAGTCTTTAGCCGTTTGAAGCGTTTCATGGAGTGCCTGCTCAACACGTTCGTAGTGCTTCAGCTTTTCATCCATTTTATCGAGCCGGGCTTCCATCTCTTTCATCTTCCCGACCATATGTTCCCACTCATTTGCAACGAGGTTCAGATAGGCATTTACTTCAGAAACATCATATCCCCGTAACGATTTTTCGAATTGTTGCTGCTTGATTTCGAGTGCTGTGAGTTTCATAAAGGTATCGGGTAATGAGTTTTAAACTGAGTGTACTGTTTCTTACTGATTAAGCATGTTCCGCAGATTGCCGGAAGACTTGGATTCTTCCGACCGGTCATTGTCATCCATTTCTATTTCAACAGCCCGGGAGTGTTCCCCTTTGTCTTCAATACTTTTCCGTTTTGAGCGATCAGCACTTTTCAGCTGATTATCCTTTTCAGAAACAATTGCCTCCAGATTTGAAATACGCCGCTCGGTCTTCTCTTTGAAATCCCTCAGGGCAGACAGGAACTCTTTGTTCTTTGTAATGTCCTCGGGGCTGTTTTTACTTTTTATCCATGTTTTGATAAGCCCGCCTACGATTCCCAAAAATACAATCGAAACGATACTCCCGAAAATAACCGCTACAATAAAAAATTCTTCTGGCATAATTAATCACCTATGTTTTAGATTTTCTCTTTGCAATATTTTGAACTTTAGCCTGATTCTTCTCACGCTGTGTTTCACGGTCATCAACTTCTATCGAGCTGTATGAGCTTTGATCGCGTGATGCAAACTCATCCGGTTCTTCAGCCGCAATCGCTTCAAGGTTTTCAATCCTGGTTTTAAGCTGTTCAGTGAGCTCTTTGAGATCCTCAAGCTCGGCCTCATTACTGTTGGTTTGATTCTGCCACTTCAGCTTATTTTTTTGATAGTCGATGATATATCCCCCGATGATGGCTACCAGCGGAATCAAAACCCATATCCATGCAGACATAATACTTTTCTTTCTAAGATATAAATTTTCGGGAAAATCGCATCCTATTTAACGAATGAAATCAGTTATAGTTACGCTCACCAAAAATGGCTGTTCCAATACGGACCATAGTCGAGCCTTCTTCAATCGCCACCTCAAGATCATTCGTCATTCCCATCGAAAGGTGTTCTAGCTCCACGGATCCGCCGTTAAGGTGCAAATGCTCATCGCGAAGTTTTTTCAGCAACTTAAATTCTTTACGGACTACGTCCAGATCATCTGTAAATGTAGCCATTCCCATTAATCCACGAACGTGCGTAAATTCAAGGTCTTGCCCGAATTTCAGAATCTTTTCAAGCTTTTCGGGGTCACACCCGCTTTTTTGATCTTCATCACTGATATTTACCTGAATGAGAACATTGATATGCCTGTTTATGCGTGAGGCACGTTTTTCAACTTCTTTCAATGCTTTCTTTTTGTGGATGGAATCGATCCAGTTCACCCGTTCAACCATATATTTGATCTTATTGGTCTGCAGGTTGCCTATAAAGTGCCAGATAATCTCATCATCTTCAATCTGCTCCATTTTATCCTGAAGCTCTTTGGCACGGTTTTCACCAAAGTGAAGCTGAGATGCCTCACGAACCTTCAAAATATCTTCATTCGGCTTGGTTTTGCTCACTGCCACCAGCGTAATCTCATCTGCTGACCTGCCGCAATCCTCACACGCTTTTTCAATTCGTTTATTAACCTTATCAAGCCTTTCCTTTATGTCCATTCAATTGTCTTTTAAGATTCTGTTGTTTACAGCCTGAAAATGATTAAAGCCCAAAACATTCCAAAAAAGTTGGTCTTGTTAAATTACGGCTAAAAAGTTTTTCAATGGTAGAAAAATAATCGTATTTTTAAGTCTGTGAAAATGCATATGACAAATCAGCAATTCGTTCTACAAAAATTATCCACGGGATTTTTCTCCTGGCAGCCTCAACAACCAGCTCATCAGGTTTTTAGAGGAGGAAATATTTGATGAACACTCAGGTCCGGCATATTACTAATTTTATGCATCAGTGGGCCCCTCCCGAACTGAAGCTGAGCTACGATAATGTTGGCCTTTTAGTTGGTGATTCTGCCGCCTCCGTATCGCGGGTACTTGTTTGCCTTGATGTTACCGAGGCTGTTGTAAATGAAGCTCTAGAAAAAAAGTGCGAGCTTATTGTATCTCACCACCCGCTCATTTTCAAAAAGATTTCAAGTATCAACCCCTCTGATGAGCAGGGGCGCATTATTTATAAGCTTATACGCAATAATATTGCACTGCTCTCGGCGCACACAAATCTTGATGCTGCACTTGATGGCGTTTCATTTGTACTTGCCAACAACCTGGGGCTCGACAACCTTCAGTTTCTTGATAAAGGGTACCCGATCAGCAAAAAAATATCTCTTACAACCGGTTTTGAAGACTCAGAAGCCGTCTTAAAACTTCTGAATTATTACTCTGCCGAGGAAGCCTATTTCTACGGTGTGGATGGCCGGAAAAACGGAATGAAGTGCTTTGAGGCTACCATTGACAGCCACAATGTGAATCAGTTAAAAAACGCCCTCAAAAAAGAAGGATTGCTAAAATCCGGTACATTCCAGATATCTGACATGGAATCCCCCTCCGACAATTTTGGCATGGGCGTGATAGGAGCATATCCTGATGAGGGCATTGCAATGGAAGAGTTTCTTCACCTTGTCTGCAGGGCGCTCGACGTTGATGCGGTTCGATATTCCGGCAGATCGGAACGAATCAAGCGGGTAGCTGTATGCGGTGGCGCCGGTATTTCACTGAAAGATAAAGCCATGGCCGCCGGAGCAGACGCATTTGTCACATCCGACATTAAATACCACGAATATTTCACGGAGAAAGATAATTTTCTTCTGATTGATGCCGGACATTATGAAAGCGAATTCCCTGTAGTTGAGGCAATTCGTAAAGAGCTGACTGAAGCTTTTGAACAGCTGCAGGTTGATGCAACTGAACAGGTCACAAATCCTATGAAAATCTACGTTACAGAATTCAATAATAAATCCATTTAAATAGCACCAACTCCCATGCAAGAGGTCCTTCAACAACTCGCTAATCTACAGTATATCGACAGCCGAATAGATGAAATACGCCAGCTGCGCGGTGATCTTCCCGAAGAGGTTTTAGACATTGAAACAGATATTAAACGGCACGAAGCCCGGATAAACCAGCTCGAAGAAGAGCAGAAAAATCTCATTGGCGAGAAAAAAGACCTGGAACTGGGTATTGAAACGGCAAAGCAAAAAAATGAAAAGTACGAAGAGCAGCAGCTTACCGTTCGTAACAATCGTGAATACGATGCTCTCACCAAGGAGATTGAAGCTCAAAAACAATACGTTGAAAATGCTACCAAACGTATAGAAGAGATAGAAAAACGCCTGATAGAACTTGAAGACGAGCTGGAAGTCAACCAAAAGAAACTGGATGACATCCAAAATCTCTACGAAGAGAAAAAAGAGAATCTTGATAAGGTTATTAAGAGTACAAAAAGCGAAGAGAGCAAGCTTCTCGAAAAGAGGGAAGAGCTCGAAGAAGACCTTGACAAACGGTACGTGCGAAGTTACAACAGGCTTCGAAACGGCCTCAACAATGGTATTGCGGTTGTCGCAATGGAAAAAGGCGCAGCACTCGGCATGGCACTTCCGCCCCAGGCACAGGTAGAGGTCCGCCGAAAAAATAAAATCATCATCGACGAAAACAGCGGGCGCATTGTTGTTGACCCATCATTTTTTGAAGAGGCCAAAAAACAGCTTAACGTCTGAGACATCAGTAAGTCTCCCGCCGGTCTTTAACCGGTATTTTTAACGAGGCTTTTTGTACTTTACAGATATGGCCGATTCTTCTGCGGCCATTACCAATCAATCACATTAAATAGATGTTTCCGGGCAGCCGCTTCCCGATAAGTCGGGAGGAGGAAAGTCCGAACACCAGCGAACACCATGCTTCCTAACGGGAAGGGGTGCCGGCCTCAAGGCCGGTACGACAGCCAGTGCCACAGAAAACAGACTGCCACGCCCCTGGCGCGGTAACGGTGAAAAGGTGAGGTAAGAGCTCACCGGCCACGCAGTGATGCGGGGCGCATGGCAAACCTCATGGGGTGCAAGTTCACGCAGATTGTGCGTCGTTCGTCGCTATACAATCGGGTGGAACGCTCAGATCTCTGCAGTGATGCACGAGGCCAGATAAATGGCTGCCATCCGCCAGCCGGCGGATACAGAATTCGGCTTACAGGAAACATCTATCTTTACTATCACCAACCGATACAGCCAATTATTTGGTATTGGAACATAAAAGGCTGATTTTGATTAAAACAGATAATGCGGCAATAATCCCGCTCTTTAAAGGTTTTTAAACCGACAATACAAAATAAAACAATTGATTAATGAAGATTTTTAAAATAGCCAGCCTCCTGCTTATTGGGGCAACATTCGCAGTAACATCAGCATTTGCACAGGGTATGGGGCAACAACAGATGCCAGACGTACCTACATCAGAGGATGTAAGTGAGGAAGAACTCAATAAAGTTATTGATACAATTACAGAAATTGAGCCAATTCAAGTCCAGCTCAATTCAGATATGCAAGAAGTTATTCAGTCTCAAAATATCTCTATTCAGAGATTTCAGCAGCTGATGCAAGCCATGCAAAATCCACAAATGGCACAACAGGTTGAAATAACTGAAGAAGAAAGACAGAAAATTCAAGAAATTCAGCCTGAGCTTTCTGAGCTTCAGATGAAAGCACAAGAACAGATGGTACAAAAAATTCAGGAAAACGGAATGAATATGCAGCGCTATCAGGCAATAATGATGGGTGCGCAGCAAGACCAGGAACTGATGACTCGTCTCCAGACCGCACTTCAGGATTCAACATCCGGTGAAGGCTAAGGTTCTTAACGCCATCACAACGAGTATAAAAAGAAAAACCACCTCGCAACCGGGGTGGTTTTTTTATTTCAATAGAATTTTAAACTGAGACTTGTTCTACAGATTTACCGTGTAAGAGCCTTTAATCTTTCTGTCGAGCTCACGCCGTGCATCTTTCTCTTTAATGTCGTCTCGCTTATCGTAACTCTTCTTACCGCGACCGAGGCCGACAAGTATCTTCGCATATCCCCGTTTGAAGTAAAGCTTCAGTGGAATCAGGGCAAATCCTTTTTGATTGATATACTTATCGATCTCCCTGATTTCTGACCGTTTTAGCAGAAGCTTTCTGTCGCGGCGCTCATCATGGTTATTATGAGTACCAAATTCATATGGCTTCACGTACATATTTTTCAGCCACACCTCTCCATTCTGCAGGTAAGCAAACGCTTCGTTCAGGCTTGCCTTACCTGCCCGGATTGATTTAACCTCGGTGCCCTTGAGCGCCACACCGGCCTCATACGTCTCATCGATATGGTAATCGTGACGCGCTTTTCGATTCTGAATTTTGGGCGGCGGACTTTTTTTCTTCTCTGAATCTTTAGCCAAAATAATCCTCTTTATTGATCAAACCCAACCTCACGGAGCCCTTCCATCACATCTTCTTCAGGACTGCGGTCGGGAATTGTTGCGTAAATGTCTAAAATCTGCTGTATGTATCCTCTTGCCGCGGCATTATCCGGGTTGATTTTCAGCACTTCTGTAAACTGCGACAGTGCGTTGTTCATACGCGTTCTCATTTCCGTCTGATCGAAGGTATTCATACTGTGAAGCCCATAGTTCAGATGTACTTTCTCTTTCAGCTGGGCAACTTCAGGATCGCTCATGTCGCGGTCTGAAAGCACCTCCAGCGCAGCTTCATACTCATTTTGTTCAATCAGCAGGTTGATTCTGTCTTCCAGCGGCATGTCTAGATTTTGCTCGGCAGCTTCTTCTCCGCATGAAATTAAGGCAAGACAGAGGGCAAACAGGTAAATAGCGTGTCGTTTCATCATAAAACTTCTCAAAAATGTAGGTTTAATTATATTTAGCTCATCACACTGATCGGCGAAGGACTGATACACAAAATAAAGACTACCATACTGATCCAGCCCAATATTCTGCGGCGCGGACTCAGATGCTGCTCATATATAACCGGCGGATGTTCAATCTTAACAAAATATACGAGAAAAAAGCACCAGACTACCCATATCAGTGATCCGGACTCTTGCAGGCCTCCACCCAAAAAATAAAGATAACCAACTGAGCCCATAAGTGACAGCGACCAAACAGGCGCAATCCATTCGTATGAATTATGAAATGCCTTCTTCATCAGAAAGAAGAGAATTCCCGCCCACACAACAGTGGAGATAAATTCGTACCCGGGAAGCCACTCTGTCAGCTGTATATACAAAAACGGTATTGCCTCAATTCCTGCAAGAAGCGTCAGGCCTCCGAAACAGACTCTCGCCGCCTTTTGGTGATTCTCAAATCCGATCAGCGAATAAAGGATATGCCCGCCGTCAAGCTGGCCAATCGGCATCAGGTTCAGCGCAGTAAAAAAGAGACCCAGCCAGCCGGCAAACAGAAACGGGTAGTGATACATCTCGTACATAGGCGGCACATTCTCGAAAAAGCTTGCCAGGAAACTATAGAGCAGAGTATTTCCGATAATTATTGAGCCAACGCCTTCGGGTGTTTCCGGAGCTTCATCGGGGAATGATCCCGTTTGCTGAATATGATTGATTACTGCTTCGTGTCCGCTGAAATTCTCGATAAAGGAGGGATCCGGGAGCGTGGCAAAACCATAAAGCAATATTCCCAGCGAGACTACAAATCCGGCAATAGGTCCGGAAATACCTACATCAAATAGCTTCTTGGTGCTTTGAATCTGCTCTTTTATGCGGATGACGGCTCCAAGCGTTCCGAGGCCTACCGGCACGGGAATAAAATAAGGGAGTGATACACGCACTTTGTGATAGACG
>Ga0209949_1001774_pt1 | contig 10168 bp, 7 predicted proteins | sample SalPonC_black_MG_FD_185711 | JGI IMG/M metagenome (GOLD analysis project Ga0209949, IMG submission 185711) | Salt pond soil microbial communities from South San Francisco under conditions of wetland restoration - Salt Pond MetaG... | ecosystem: Environmental > Aquatic > Marine > Intertidal zone >... | reverse complement strand
TGAGCAGACCCAGGGCACAGTGGGTGACAGCCTCATTGCATCAGGATCCACCCTCACCGCCGGAACCATCATCGGCAAGTCAACCGATCTTGGCAACAGCAAGTTTACCGTGGAAGCATCTGAAGCCACAACTGCCAGCAGCACCCTGGCTTCCGGCAGTGTCCTTAAAGTGGGTACCGTCCTTGGCAACGGCACCACCGTCATCGACGAGACCACCATATTCCAGACCGATGAGCTGACTGCCACCTCCACCTTTCAATCTGGCAGCACAATTGCCGAAGGATCTTTGCTTAAAGCAGGGTCAGTTATCCCCGCAGGCGTAACAGTTACCGATCTAAACGGCACCACTTATACTGGGGTTACGTTGGCCACAGATATCACCGTTAAAACAGGATTCACCGCCAATGGCGTCGTGGCCACGGCCGGCAGTGCCCTGGCAAACGGTACGGTTGTGGGATCAGGCACCACCCTGAATGCAGATATCACCCTTGCCGTGGAAAATGTCTTGTCCGGCGGTAACCTCACAGCAAAGGTCGGCACCATGTTAGGGGGCGGTACCACCCTGGCTTCAGGCTCCCAAGTGGGATCGGAATTCTCTCTTAGAAATCCAGCCAATCTGTCTGACTCAATTTTAACCCTTAAGACGGGCTCTGTTTTGGCTGACGGCACCAATCTGGGTTCAGGTTCACAGGTAGCCGCTGATATAACCCTTAAAGCCACCACCAATATTGGGGCCGATATCACTGCCAAGGCAGGTTCCAGCTTTGCGTCAGGCTCCATAATGAATACCGATACCGTCATCCATGCGGATATCACCCTTCAGGAGGACTCAACCCTTGTCAAAGATATGGCCAGTATCTCAAAACAAATCACCCTGGGGGAGGGCACCTCTCTTGGCTCAGGCAGTATTCTTCTGAACGGCTCACAGTTTGACGGACTCCTGAAGCTGGACGGCGATGTGAATTTAACAAACGATCAAATCATTGGCAAAGGCAGCACCATTGAAATCGATACCTCGTTCATCCAGGCCGGCAGCCGCGTAGGAGGCGCCGTGACAGCCAAGCAGGATATTGATGTGATTAACGACGCCTTTACCCTTGGTGCAGGAACTAAACTGGCAGTGGGGTCCATGCTGACCAATGGCTCCACCATCGGCGGCACCATTACCCTGGATCAGGATGAAACCGTATCATCCGGAAGCAAAATGCAGCTGGAAAGAGGCTCTATCCTGTCCCAGGGCAGCATTATCACTGCCGGTACCTATCTGACATCAGATATTACCGCAGCTGACGGTAAAGTATACGAGGCTGGTAAAACCCTTGAAACCGATATCACCACCCATGGCACCAATGTGCTTACGGATCCGTTAACCCTGCAAGAGGGGTCTGTGATCATGGACGGCAGCACCATTACAGCCAATACACAGACAGACAGTGCCATGGCTCAGATAACGGATTCTGCAACATCCCGGCTGTCTGATGTGGATGTCCTGACCCAGGACACCGCCCAGATTGCCATTGCCGTGGCTGATGCCACCTTAAAGGATCTGGACAAGGTCAGGGCTGATCTTGGTTCGGTTCAGAACCAGCTCACCTCCACCATTGCCAATATCTCCACCACACGGGTGAATGTATTGTCATCAGAATCCACCATCAGGGATGTTGATTTTGCAGATGAGTCATCCAACTTTACCAAGCTCCAGATATTGTCCCAGGCCGGAACCTTTGCCATGAGCCAGGCCAATGCCAGCGCTCAAAATATCCTGAGCCTGCTTCAATAGGCAATTGACCCTTAAAAGCCCCGGAATGATTCCGGGGCTTTTTTTCTTATGTTTTCCCAAGATGCATCCGATACTACATATATGGTAATTGAATAACCCGATACTTATATAGATATAATGGAGACACAAAATGGCAGGATCAATAACCACGCTAGGACTTGGATCGGGACTTGACCTGCAGAACATCCTGGATCAGCTGAAAACCGCAGAACAGGCCCCTATCACAGCCAAAGAAAATGAAAAAGCCGTCCTTGAAAAAGAGATCAACGCATACAACAGCGTGAATTCAAAACTCTTTTCAATGAAGTCCAATGCCCTTTCTCTCTCTCTTGAGTCTGATTTTTTGAAAAACAAAACCTCGGTTTCAGATGAAGAAATACTGACGGCAACGGCCAATGATGGCATTGAACCATCCTCACACTCTTTTGAAGTGGTACAAAAGGCCCAATACAGTTCATGGCAGACCGTTGGGGTGGACAGCAAAGAGGCCGGCATCTATCCGCCGCCTGCCACTGACATTGCATCCAAAGATGAAAGTGTGACAACCGAAAGCAGCACAATGACGATCCAGCACGGGTCTGAGGCGGATCATGTTGATATCGATATCAACCTGAATTCAGGAATGAGCCTGGCTGATATTGTGAACAGGATTAATACCGCCGAGGCCAACAAGGATGAAGAGGGCAACCCCATTGCCATGGCCTCTCTTGGCAGTGTTGGAGAGGATAATTACTATATCCGTATTTCATCCGCATCAGGAGGAGATTCAGCTGATTCCAAGGTCAGCGTGGCAGGTCCGGATTTTGCCGTAGCAGATGCCACGGTTGAAATTTCCACGGCGGAGGCTGGTGATCCCATGTATCTAAGTGTTGCACCGGGAACCACCTATGAAGAGATGGCTTACCGCATCAATGCTGCCGATGACAACCCTGGGGTAACCGCCAATATCGTAGATACCGGCACTGCAGAAACTCCCTTTCGTCTCACCCTGACAGCCAATAAAACAGGGGAGAGCAACCGGATTGAGGTTCAAAACCTTCCCATGACAGAGACAACAGGGGCAAATGACGAGTCCCTGAATGCCATCTTTAAACTAGACGGAGTCGAATACCAGCGCCAGAAAAACACTGGGATCACGGATGTTATTTCAGGGGTGACCCTGAACCTGAAAAAAACTGGAGAAACATCTCTTGGGATCCAGAACAACCTGGATCCTGTTAAACAGAGTATTACAGCCTTAATCGACGGGTACAACGAGCTGGTTTCACAGGTCAAAGGCACTGATGAAAATGAGGATGACAGTGGCGCGGATGATACAGATTCTCCTCTGGCAGATTCCTTTGACATGAAAACCATGCTCTCTAAACTCAGCGCTCTGATCACCACAAGTGTTAATACGAATTCAGAATATATCAGCCTGGTAAGCCTGGGGCTTGAGGTAAACAAGGACGGCACCATGAGCCTGGATGAGACCACCCTTGATCAAGCATTGGAATCAAACCCAGATGCGGTAAAAGACTTGTTTATCGGGGATCCGGATGCAGGGGTGCCAGGTCTTGGGGATATCCTGGATGACGGCATCTATGACATGGTCAGCTCCCAGGGACTTGTGACATCGGAAATTGATGAAGCCCAGACCCGGATGGACAACCTGGAAAAAAGCATTGAAGAGGCAACCGAGCGCCTGGACAAGCAGCATGCCACGCTGACGGCTGAATTTATCAGGCTGGACTCCACCATCAACTCTTTAAACTCACAGTCAAATGCCATGAACACCATTATTGAATCCTTTACAAAAACAACGGAATAACGAGCAAGACGGAGGAATAAATGGCTGCAAACCCGGGAATCAACCGTTACCTGAACAATCATTATGAAGGCATGAGTCAGGAACAATTGATCCATACGCTTTACAAGGCGGCTTTAGAACGTCTGAATCTGGCCAAAGAGGGCATAAAAGAAAACAACGTACAAAAACGCGGAGAAAATTTAAGCAAAGCCATTGCCATTGTCTCAGAGCTGAATGCCTCTGTCGATGCAACAATGACCGATGAAAGCACCGTATTTTTAAGAGGGTTGTACGCAGCTATTTTAGCCGAGTTGCCCAAAGTATCCCTGACCAACGACGTGACAATTCTGGAACGATCCCACGGGTATCTTTCCAAGCTCAAGGAAATCTGGGAAACCCAGGTCATGGCCGCAGACAATAGCAGTCAAACCATGCCCTCCCCCCGGCAAAAGGTTTCGGCCAATTACCCTGGTAACAGGGCGAATCAATCCTCTTTTACGGCATTCTCCGTTTGACATGCACCATAAAGGAAGCCTATATATGGAAAAAGAATTTTACCATGTAAAAACCGCCATCGACACAATGGATAAACTCCAGACAAAGCATATTGAGTCCTTTCAAAAAGAGTTACTACCGGATCTTGAGCGCCAGAACCTGGAAAGAAATAAAGCCTTTGAAATGGTGAGGTACAGCCTTCACCAATTTTTTAAACAGGCCGATTTCAGCGAGGAGCCCCAGACCGAAGACATGGTGGCAACGGTCAAAAACCTGATAACAAGGCTTCAGCAGCAAACCCAAATACTTGTGGAAAAAGTCGAAGCCTACAAAACAGATCTTCAGGCAAGGATGGGCAACCTGTCAAAGGGTCGCCAGGCCATTAAGTCCTATGGGCCGCCATCATCCTTTTCAAAAAGATCCAGAGTGCTCAGCTTAACAAATTAAAGGAGGAGACATGAATATCAACGCGACAACCTCGGTCAACGGTTCCGGAGGTGCTGTTGGTCAGGCAATGCCTGCCCCGCCCACAATCAAAGAAAATCAAGTCAGCACAAACCAACTCCAGCAGGACCAGAATGAAACCGCCCTGGCGACAGAGGATACAAAAGAACTGGTACAAGACTTAAATGAATTGATGGACGGACTTCAGACCAGCATTGGTTTTTCCATCCATGAAGGAGACAACAATCAGGTTGTTGTCCAGATCAAAGACAGGAGAACCAGTGAGTTGATCAAGCAGATTCCTTCAGAGGAGCTGCTGGTCATCAAGGAAAAAATGGAAGAGTTCACAGGCCTTATTTTTGACCGCCGGATATAGATAATATACCCAGATATATTTACAGGGACTCCTCTGGTTTTAATACATTGTACTGGCAGGAATAGGCAGTGTCAGCCAACACAACCTGAACGGCAGAATTGCTCTTAGAGTTGATGACAATGGGCCCCACAAGATTTGCGGTGATCTGTTTATCATCGCTTGAACCGGAGATATTGACCACAACGTAAATCACCGCCTCATCAGGAGAAATCCCCTTCCATCCAAGCGTGTTGATTATTTTTTCAAGGCCGATATCATAGTCGGGTTTAAACACCGCTGGATTCATAACGACCAGGGCCAGGCTTGGCTCTTCCACAGACTGAAACCAGCAAAAAGGAGCGGTTTTAGGGTCCTCAAGCAAAACAAAGCGCTTATACCCGGCAAATCCTGGAAGCCCCTCAGGCATGGTCAGAATTTTTGTTTCATCAACCTCAATCTCACCAAACTTTCTCGTACCGATCTTCAACGTTCCGGCTCCTTGAAAAATTTATTCTTGAACAGCTCAGCTGCCTCAGTGACATCTTTCAAATCTTTTTCAGAAGATTGGATATTCTCCTTTTGAATCTGTTCATACACTTCCATTCTCAGGATGGTGATTTCCCTGGGGGCATCAATCCCTATTTTGACATTGCTTCCCTCTACGCCAAGGATGCTGACAACCACCTCATCGCCGATCCTGATCTTTTCATTTTCCTTCCGGGTCAGTACAAGCATGAAGCAAGTCCTTATGTTAGATAGTCAACAAGGCTGATGTTCAGCACCCTTGAGGTCGATGCAAGGGCGGCCTGATAAGCGGTTTCGATATTCTGAAGGTTCATGATCGATTCAATCATATCAGCATCCTCAATATTGCTTTTCCGGTTTGCCAGGCTCAGGCTGACTTCACTTGTGATGGTTTGTCTGATCTGAAGCCGATTGGTTTTCATACCGATATCCACGATCTTGGATGTCATATTGTCATAACTGGTTTCAAGCCGGCCAATAGTTCTTTCAATACCATCCCTGTCATTTTCCGACAAGTATTGTTTTAAATCAATCAGGGTGTCAAATATCCCCCACGCCACCTGGCGATCCCCTTGCATGGCGGTATGGACATCATCGGTATTGGCATCAAATCCCAAGATACCACCGATACTCTGCCCGGTACCACCCAGGCTTGCGGGTTTGTTGTCCCCGGAGTGCCATTGAAGCTGAAATTCTTCTAATTCACTGCCGTTTTCCTTGATAGTAAACTTCTGGGTGACCTCATCCCAGGCCACGGTATAATCGATCCGGTTCCCCTTGGCAAGAGACTGATCCTCCATGGATTTTTCCACAGCCTTTGCCAGGCCCTCATGACTGGTATAGCTTGCCTGGGGAATGGAGGCTGTCAGGCGGCTTGTTTTCAAGCCAGCCTCCTCTTTTGTGACCTCAATAAAATCCAACTTGTCATTGCTAGCATCAATGGTGATGTTAACAATTTGCCGGTCGCTGATGGCAAACCGGGTCTTATCGTCACTGGCCCCGTCAAATCCAAGTTCAAATGCCGCATCGCTCTGGTTGTAGCCGCCGCTGTACCAGAGCATCTCAAAGGATGAAATCTCTGCGCTGCCGTCTTCCTTGAAAACAAACTCCTGCTCCACAGCATCATAGGTCACCTTGTACCCGACATTATTGAACGAGGCCTCTGTCATGGCCGTTTCAATTGCAGAGGCGATATGGGCTGGGTCTGTATAATCGCCTTCAGGAATCTCAATGGCAGCCTGAACCCGGTTGCCCCTGGCATCGGTTTCAGCAAACTCAATATACTTGTTATGGCTGTCAAAACTCATAATCACCGGCGGTTGACTGCTGGCGTAGGCGTCAAATCCGCCATAATCCAGATCCGGGTCATATCCCAGGGATTTGGCCAGGGTCCCCTCGTCAACCTGCGGAACGCCGCTGTCAAACAAAAGACTGAAACTGGACAGGTTCCCACTGACATCCTGGATGTTAAACCGGTTGGTTCCGGCATTATAGGTGACTGAATAGTCTGCCGGCGGCACATTGCCTGAGGCGCTGTCCAGGGCGGCCTCCACAGCAGCTGCCAAAGAAGAGGTATTTCTGTAAGTGCCTGTGGCAACAGCGGCAGTAATGGCCGTGCCAGCCGTACCCAAAGCCCCCATCTCCTGAAAGGTGATCTGGTTGTTGTCTGATGTCAGGGTGATGGTCCGGTTTAACGCTGTATCACTGGACGGATAAACCGTACTGTCCGCCACCGGATAAAACCCCAGGGTTGAGGCGGCATTGCTTGAATCCCAGTCAAGATGAAACTCATCAAGGCTGCTGCCATCTTCTCTGATGTCAAACCGGCTGGTCTCAGGATCGTAGGAAACATTATACCCCACCTGATTAGGTCCTGCGTCACTGGCCTGTTCAAGCTTGTTTTCAATGTCCTTTGCAAGGGCATCCATGTCCGTGTAGGTCACATCGGCACCCGTGGTATTCAAATCAATACTCAGCGTGGTGGAACCGCTTGTGGAATCCACCTCTCTGAATGTAATCTGATCATTTGCGCCGTCCACAAGGGTCAGATCCGTGATAAAGGTGCCCGGAGTATCCGACACAGGCGGGGCCTGTATTTCATCTGTTCCGTTAAACCCGATCTCATGACCGATACTCTTATCCCCCTGGGCCGCAACCATCTCAAAGGAAACATAGTCACCCACGTTATCCGCAGGCGTATCCAGGGAAATACGAATATCTGGATTGCCGTCCTCATTTAAATCAACCGTGACCGAATCCCTTGTTCCGCTTATGGTTTCAGGCGTGATGACGTAGCCGGGATTGTTGACGATCTTCCATTCGTCATTTCCCTGCCAGACCAGAGTAAAAGGCGCTGACCCTTCAGGTTCCGGGGTGCTGATCGATACGGCCTGTGTTTCAACCTGAATGTCAATACCGTCAGGATCTATGGTATCACTGGCTTTGATGTCGTTGATATAGGACTCGCCGCCGGTATCCCATTTAAACTCTGTTTTCAGATAGCCGTCATAGGTCCCGTCTTCCCGGACGGAAAAGCGTTGGGTCTCACTGTCATATGCCACCTGATAAATCGCAGCGTATCCAGATTCAGCCGATGCCGCATTCAAGGCATTTCTCACGGCGGTTTCAAGATCGTCTGCGCTGTAACTCCCGTCCGGAACAACCGCAGTCAAAACCTTTTGAGATGCAGCGCCCCTGCCGTTATCCTCGGTAAACACAATGGTGTTGTTGGTTGAGTTGATCTCCACATCCCGGTCCCAGAATGTGTTTTGCCCGTCTCTTCCCACCGCGACCTGGGAGTTGCGGTCCGTGCGGACTTCAAAAGGATCATTGTTGCCGGAATAGATGACCCGGTTGGGATCCGTGCTCTGGTCGTAGGTAAAAGGAATGGTACTCGTCTCAGTGCCGCCGAAAATATAATTGCCGTTGACCTGGGTATTGCCCAGCGAGACCACCTGCTCGATAATGGAATCAATCCGTTCGATGGCATCCATCCGCTCATCCGCCGTCACCGAGTCATTGCTCAGGCGAATCACCTCGGATTTGGCCTCCAAAATCAGATTGTTCACACTGTCCAGGGCATTTTCCCCACTTTCCAGCCAGGTCTTGCCCATGATAACGTTCTTTTCGATCTGATCCAGGGTTCCCAGAGAATTTCCCAGGCTCAAGGTCTGGCTTAAGCCTAAAGGGTCATCAGAAACCTCGTTAATCTGTCTCTGGGTGCTGACCACCTCGTTGGCATTCTGAAGATCATCGGTCAGATTGCCTAGACGGTAGGTGGAGGTATAATAGGCGCTGATGCTTGGCACTCTCATCTTTTATCACCTCATGGAAATCAGGGTATTCAGCATCTCGTCAGAAACCGTGAGCAGCTTTGAAGCGGCTGAAAAAGCATGCTGATACCGCATCAATTGAATCATTTCCTCATCAAGGGAAACGGCGGATACCGAATCCCGCTGCTCGGTAACGTTGTTCACCATGGTATCTGAAAAAGACTTTGCATTTTTTATGCTCCGGGATTCAATGCCCAGAGAACTGATAATGGTATTATAGTAATTGTCCAATGTGGCGGTGGTGGTGCTGGAGACCGCCTCGCTGCCCCGTTCATAGGTCCAGATCTTCATGGTCTTGTCAATGAACTGAACATCGGCCATAGAAAGGGCGTTGGCATTGTCGCCGGGCGACAGCACCCCGGTTTCGGAGTTTACTTTGGCAGCGGCAATCCTTTTGGTATCGCTGAGGGCGGTATCCACAGCCATGGTCATGGCATCCCTACCGACAAAAAAAGTGTTGATGCCGGCGGCTGCTGCAAGTCCGCAGTCTTCAGAAACATCATCCGAAAAAGAAAACCCCACATCTTCAGAGTTTCTTTTGCCCAGATCAAACTCTACCCAGCCGTTGCCGGAGACACGCGCGCTAAAATCAATCCGCATGTCCACAAATCCGTCTCCTGAAAAATCAATCCCAAAACCATCATCGTCCCCGCCTTCCGGAATGATCTGCATGGTGCCGCCGGTGGGATCGTTCAACACCCCCCAGACGCCGTCCCCGGATCTTTGGAACCGCAGGTCCTGGGCGGCAAAGTTTATGGCGCTCCAATCGGTGACTTCCAAACCAACGTTGTCTTGGGAAAACCCGTTGGAGCCGGAATATTCCTCATTCTGGACCGTGTAATACTTGTCCGAGGCTGAAAACTCAAGCCGGTTGTCCAGGGTCGCCTTTGCCGTAATTCCGTTGCCCTGACGATTAAACTCTTGTGTAAAAGAATCCAGGGTCCAATGCCAGTCAGACATGGTTTCTCCGGTCGGGTTGCCTTCCGTGGTCAAAGACTGGGGAATCCCGGTTTCTCCTGTGGTGACGGTAAACACATCCCCGGCAAACAAGGTGCCGTCATTAAACTTGAAATTCATGCCATCCACCTGGACCTCCACCGGGGACAGCGGAGTATAGGGCGGTGTATGGCCTTCAATGGTAAACCTGCCGGTTGTCACACTGTTGGACCACTCGATGACCAGAGGCTCTTCTTCGAGCCCCGGTTCATGCCCGATTTTTCCTCCGGAAACCACCTTGAACCGGTAAAGCTCGTTGATACTGTTGGCCCGGCCTGTTATTCGAAAATCCAGAGGATCAGGCCGCCCTTGGGTATCGGTGTTGATCGTCAAGGTATTGCCGGCCACAAGGCTTCCCTTTGAGATGTCAAAGGTCAGTGTGGTCGCCCCCCCCTCCTGGATGACAACCTGCCCGTCATCCTCCACATGGACCAGGCCGTAGTTGCCCGTAC
>Ga0209949_1001770_pt1 | contig 10177 bp, 5 predicted proteins | sample SalPonC_black_MG_FD_185711 | JGI IMG/M metagenome (GOLD analysis project Ga0209949, IMG submission 185711) | Salt pond soil microbial communities from South San Francisco under conditions of wetland restoration - Salt Pond MetaG... | ecosystem: Environmental > Aquatic > Marine > Intertidal zone >... | reverse complement strand
GGTTTTGTTTTTTGAAGGTATCATACCCGGTTATTTTTAAAAAGCAAGGCAGTTGGGAGATTTTCACCCGCCAATTGCAAACAGATGAAATGCCGGGCATATTGACCATACCTCGGTGGGTGCCTGCAATTTTCCGGATACATTCCACGGTATCATAAATTTTTTGTATCCGGACGGAACTGCTATCCGGAAAGATCTGCCCTGTTTGGGACAAAATTTTTCTTGTTGAATCTTTGTGTTTGTGGTTTCATAAAAGGATCAGACAATGAGATATGATCCCTCTGGATGCTGTGCCGGCTGTTGGAGAATCTTTTGCAATAACCCTTTACTATAATAACCAGGACAATAATGTATGCAGAAAAATGACTATGTAAAAACCCTCACCATAGACGATCAGGAATATGATTTTTACGATATCCGCCGGCTTGAGGACCAGGGACTGGCTGATATCGGCAGGCTGCCCTTTTCCATCCGTATTCTTGTGGAAAACCTGTTGCGGAAGCTGGATGGAAACATTGTCACCCAGGCCGATCTCATGGCCATTGCCAACTGGCAGAAGTACTATGATGCGCCGGTGGAAATTCCCCACCATCCTGCCCGGGTCCTGATGCAGGATTTTACAGGTGTGCCTGCGGTGGTGGATCTGGCAGCCATGCGGGATGCGGTAAAAAAAGCCGGCGGCGACCCGGCCTCCATCAATCCCCTGATTCCGGTGGAGCTTATTGTGGACCATTCGGTGCAGCTGGACTTTCACGGCACAGACACCGCCATCACCGGAAATGTTGACCTGGAGTACACCCGCAACAAAGAGCGGTATGAATTGCTCAAATGGGCCCAGATGAGCTTTGACAACTTCCAGGTGGTTCCCCCCAACTCAGGCATCTGCCACCAGGTCAACCTGGAATATCTGGGACGCGTGGTCATGAAAGATGATTCCGGCAAAAGGCCGGTGCTCTTTCCTGATTCCCTTGTGGGCACAGATTCCCATACCACCATGATTAACGGTGTCGGCATCATGGGATGGGGTGTCGGTGGTATCGAAGCGGAAGCCGTGATGCTGGGACAGCCCTATTTCATGTCCATCCCTGAGGTTATCGGCGTGAACCTCACAGGCAGCCTGAAACCCGGGGTGACTGCAACCGATCTGGTGCTCACCATCACCCAGATCCTGCGCAAATACAATGTGGTGGAAAAATTTGTCGAGTTTTTCGGAACCGGTGTAAAGCAGCTCAATGTGACCGACCGGGCCACCATTGCCAACATGTCTCCTGAATATGGTGCCACCATGGGATTCTTCCCTGTGGATGAAAAAACCATTCAATACCTTGAAATGACCGCCCGAACCAGACAGGCTGAGATGGCCCGGGCATATGCCCTGGCAGCAGGGCTGTTTTACACAGGCAAAGAAGCCATAGAATATACCGATGTGGTGGAGGTGGACCTGTCCGCGGTGGTGCCGTGTGTAGCCGGCCCGGCACGGCCCCAGGACAGGGTGGTGCTCAATGAAGCGGCATCCAGCTTTTCCCGCCTGCTTTCATGCAGGTACCAGCGGGATACTAGTCCTGAGCGCCTTTCCCAGTTTTTTAATGAATCCGGATCCACCGCCAGCCGGGAGACCCAGTGCACACCAAGCGGAAAAGAGTCTGTAACCATTGATCTGAACGGCACCCGGACTGAAATCGGTGACGGCAGCATCGTCATCGCCGCCATTACCTCCTGCACCAATACCTCCAACCCGTCAGTGCTTATCGGTGCAGGACTGCTTGCCAGAAATGCGGTTAAAAAAGGCCTCAGGGTCAAACCCCATGTCAAGACCTCCCTTGTGCCCGGATCAAAAGTGGTAAAAGATTATCTTAAAGACGCCGGCCTGCTTGCCTATCTTGAGGCTTTGGGGTTTCACGTGGCAGGGTACGGCTGCACCACCTGCATCGGCAACAGCGGCCCTTTGCATCCCCGGATCGAAGAAGCCATTGCTGCTGAGGACCTCACAGTTGCAGCGGTATTGTCCGGAAACAGAAATTTTGAGGCCAGAATCCACCAGCTGGTCAAGGGCAATTATCTTGCATCGCCTCTGCTGGTTATCGCCTTTGCCATTGCCGGACGCATTGATGTTGACATGGTCACCAACCCTTTGGGCATGGATCCCAATGGAAAACCGGTTTTTCTGGAAGAGCTCTGGCCGAAGGACCGGGAAATCGCAGATCTGATCCAGAAACATGTAAAGCCTGAATACTTTGCCTCTGAATACGCACATATTTTTTCAGGTGATGCTTTCTGGAAAGCCCTCACCGTGACCCCGAGTGTTACCTTTGACTGGGATCATGCCTCCACCTATATCAAAAAGCCCCCTTATTTTGAAAATTTTTCCCTGGAAACCGTTCAGGCCGGTGACATCAAAAATGCCCGGGCCCTGCTTGTCATGGGAGATTCCGTAACCACGGATCATATTTCCCCGGCCGGTGCCATCCCCCGGGACTACCCGGCCGGACGTCACCTTATGAAAAACAATATCAAACCGGAAGATTTCAACTCCTACGGCTCCCGGCGGGGCAATCATGAGGTGATGATGCGGGGCACATTCGGCAACATCAGAATCAAAAACCAGCTGGTTTCACCGAAAGAAGGCAGCTTCACCAAAAAATTTCCAGAAGGCAAAGAGCTTTTTGTATATGATGCATCCATGGACTATATGCAGAAAAACATCCCTTTGATAGTTCTGGGGGGAAAAGAATACGGCACCGGTTCTTCCCGGGACTGGGCTGCAAAAGGCAGCAGCCTGCTGGGTATAAAAGCGGTTATTGCACAGTCCTATGAACGTATCCACAGAAGCAACCTTGTGGGCATGGGGGTGCTGCCTTTGCAGTTCAATGACCAGGACAGCTGGGAAAAACTGGGCCTTGACGGCTCAGAGCAGTTTTCCATAACCGGCATATCCGACATAAAACCCCAGAAACAGCTGCTGGTGGCTGCAGAGAAAAAAGACGGCACCAGTCACACATTTTCCGTAACCGCAAAGCTGAACACCGACATTGATGTGCAGTACTTTATCCATGGCGGTATTCTGCCCTATGTGCTCAGAAAACTGCTGAAACAGCAAACAGGGCAAAATACCGGAACATCATCACCCGAACTCAAATGAACTGTGGTCTTAAATGGCTTCCGGTCATGCAGCATCTCTGGTGGTAAACCAAAAAATATAAGGAGATCATATATGAGCAGAAAACCCCATATGATTATAATAAGGGATGGATGGGGATTCTCGCCTGAAATAGAAAACAACGCCATTCACGCCTGTGACCCTGTGAATCATAACCACTACATTGACCAGTACCCAACCACTTTGATTCATGCTTCCGGAGAAGCAGTCGGACTGCCCAAAGGCAATCAGGGTTCCAGTGAGGTGGGTCATTTGAACCTGGGTGCCGGACGGGTTGTTCATCAGAATCTGGTCAGAATCTCCACGGCAGTAAGACAGAACCGCCTGAAAGACAACCAGGCTGTAACCGATTGCATAAAACATGTAAAATCTTATAACAGCGCTGTGCATATTTATGGCCTGGTTCAGGATCAGGGTGTGCACGCCCACACAGATCACCTGATCGGCTACCTCACGGTTTTAAAGGATGCCGGCATTGAAACGGTCTATATCCATGTGATTTCCGATGGACGGGATACCCCGCCGAAATCCGTACTTACCTATATCAGACCCCTCCAGGAATGGATTGCACAGCACCATTTCGGGCAGATCGCTTCTGTTACAGGAAGATACTTTGCCATGGACAGAGACAACCGGTGGGACAGGGTGGAGCGGTTTTACCGGCTGCTCACAGCCGGGGCTTCCGACAAAAATGCATTTGACGACATTTCTTCGGCGATTTCAGATGCCTATGACAGTGATGAAACAGATGAGTTCATAACACCCAGAAAAACAAAAGCATTTACACCTGTCAAAGATGCTGATGCCGTCATCTTCTTTAATTACAGATTTGACCGGGCCATAGAAATAACCAAGGCGTTCATAAAAGATGATTTCACCGCATTTGACACAAAAACGATCCCTGATCTGTTTTATCTGTGTACCACAGCATATTACAAAAATATCACCCATTCAAAAAGGGCTGATGTAAAAGTTGCTTTTCCCCTGCAGAAACTTCCCGATCTCATGGGCAAAGTGATTGCCGATAACCTTCTGAATCAATTGCGAACTGCTGAAACAGAAAAATTTGCCCATGTCACCTATTTTTTTAACGGCCAGCAGGAGGATGTTTTTGAAAACGAAGACCGGATACTGGTGCCCTCCCCCAAAGTGGCCACCTATGACATGCAGCCGGAAATGTCTGCTTATCCGGTCACCGACAAGCTGCTTGAAGCCCTTGATGCCGGCAAATATGATTTTATTGTATTGAATTATGCCAATCCTGATATGGTCGGCCATACCGGGGATTTTGATGCCGCTGTCAGGGCCTGCAAAGTGGTTGATGACTGTGTCGGAAAAGTGGTCGACAGGGTTCTGCAAAAAGATGGGGTTGTCTTACTCACGGCTGATCATGGAAATGCCGAGAAAATGGTTGATCCTGAAACCGGAAAGCCCCAGACCGCTCACACAAACAACAAGGTCTGGCTGACCATTATTTCAAACCGGAGCGAACTGCAAAAAGACAGGATCCAGCTGCGCGAAGATGGAAAACTGGCGGACATTTCTCCCACCATGCTGCATATCATGGGGCTTGAAATTCCCGGAGAAATGACGGGAAATGTCTTATTCCGGGAAAAATGATAAAAACATGATCACTGCTTCCCGGAGATGTTCATGTATTCCATGACCAGGTGGCGAAGATCCAGTGCCCGCATAAAGGATTTCTCTGTTTCCATAAATTTGGGAAGTATTACCACTCCCCGGGTTTCTTCTCTGCCCGGGCCACCATGGGCACCGCTTTCGATGTTAAATGACAGCGGCGGTCCATTTGGATCCCATCCGGAAATAACAATGTCTCCGGCATTGCGGTGACGGCAGACCCCTGCCAGGTCCCGGGCGGTCTGGGCGGCAAAGGGATGGTCTTTGCCAAGGACTGTTTCACATTCATGCTCCAGGTCAAAAGATCCGTGCACGTTCACGGCAATTATCCTGCCGTGCTCCTGAAAAATCACCAAAGGAATATGGACAGTCCGGACCAGGGTGTCTGCAAGAGCACGAATCTTTTCCAGGGTCGCTATCGGAGGAAGATAGACATGCCCCAGCGGACCCATGGTGGTAATCTGCACATTATCCAGTGACACAGGGATTTCGCTCTGGAGCTTTTCAGGAAACCGCTTGTTGAGAAAAAATTCCCGGGACTTTTTATACAATCCGGCCAGAACATTGTCAGACGCTTCATGGCACTTTTTTTGTGTATCTGTCTGATGGTCACAATAGGCATGTCGGATGACATCTTTGACCTCCATACCAAAGCGGGTGCCATACCAGGTGACCGCCTCCTGCCCGTGATCGGAATAGATGATGAGGTGATATTCCCGGTTTCTGGAACGGTTGGCCGTTCTATAGATATCTTTTATGGCATCATCGATTCCCTTCAGGCTCCAGTGGGCAAACCTGGAGCCCGGCCCCCTGCGGTGGGCCTGCTCATCATACCCCAGAAAATTGGCACATATAATGGGAACACCACGGGTAACATCCATTTTTACCCGGAATCGGATCAACTCTCTTAATATGACACAGATGGCAATACGGGCAGGAATAAATACGAGCTCCTTTACAAACTTTCTGCCGGCTGCAATGCCCCGGAAAAAATCGGTAACCGCCAGGATGAATTCGATCAGTGTCACTGTCAGAATACGCAGAAATTTGCCGGCATGCATGAAGACCAAAAGCACCAGTTTCAGCGGATTTACTGATCGGGCAATAGATTCCAGCCCCATCTTCTGGCTGCAGTAGCGGGCCTCTTTAGCACCCCCGCTGAAAATAGTGGAATAGGCATGGCCCCCGGATAAAAGGGGGGTACCTTTTTTCTCCAGGCCCCGGGCCAGATAGCTGGCACTCTGGGGATAAAAAGAGATATGGCGCTGGTTTTCATCCCGCACTATAAACTCGAATGCCGGCACACAGGATTTGACGCCGTAAAAAAGTTCGCCCTGAAAAGCCGGGGTGGCAGATGGTACCCCGGAATACATGGGTTTTACGCCATGACGGCCCTGCTGGATCTGTTTTCTCAAAAACGGCAGCTGTCTGTTGTCCAGGGCTTTTTCAAACTGGGTATAGGAAAGACCGTCGATCTGAATTAACACAATTCCCCGGCCGTCTCCCATGGATGGCAGATTTAGCAGCCGGACAGCCCAGACATTCCGGGAAAGGATCCGGCGTATCTGTTGCAGCATTTGCCTGAAGCGTGTAAACAAGTTCGTTCTCCTTTTAGCCGGCCTCTTCCCTCCAGGTCCCGGCACCTTTGTGATATTTTTTGTCTGGCCCCTGCCTGTTGTCCTGACCCTGCCCGGCTTTTTTCAGCCACTGCCTTATGGATAAATTTCTTTTCATAACCGCAGGTGCTTTTCGGTTGCTTTTTAAAATTGGGTAACAAAATACATCTTATGTCTTTTTCTGACCCACCTGCAATACAGATTAACCACCAAATTGCCGTTTTCTTTTTTGTATTCAGCCATTTTTTTCCTTCCATTACCGATCTTTATTATCCAAAACCACCCAGAGGGAAAACAGGCTGCATATTCTGCCACCGGAAAATAGTGGTTTTCCGCCATATATTATTCTGTCCGGGCCTGCTATGGTCATAGCCATGAATTAATACAAAAAAATCCAATGGCCAGAAGCAGCAGACCTGCTGGATAATGGCTTTTTCGGCATACGCGTTTTACACTTTCTGGCCGGCTAAATCCAAAATGGCTTTCCATGACAATTGAAATGACACAGATATCATCTACCCTGCTTTCACTCGGGGGGATCTTTCTTCTGGGATTTGTTGCTGATCTGGTGGGACGATACACCCTGCTGCCCCGGGTAACCTTATTGCTGCTTTGCGGCCTGTTTTTCGGTCCGGCCGGGTGTGCCCTGCTGCCTGACAGGTTTATCGAGGACTGGTTTCCCCTGCTGACCCACATTGCGCTGTGCATGGTGGGATTTCTGCTGGGTGAAAAAATCACCTTTTCCGCCATACGTGAAAGGGGGCGGTCCGTGCTGCTGATATCCATCGGCCAGGCAATGGGTGCGGGCCTGCTGGTAGGATCGGTCCTGATCATATGGGGTGTGGCCCCGGCATTTGCCCTTATAATGGCTGGCATTGCCCCTGCCAGTGCACCGGCAGCTATTTTTGACGTTGTTAAGGAATCAGGGGAAAAATCGCGCTTTACAGATATACTGCTGGGTATCGTTGCCATTGATGATGCCTGGGGGCTGCTGATCTTCAGTTTTCTGCTGGCAGCAGCCAGTGCGGTCGGTGGACAGGGCAGTGCCATGGACGCTGTGCTGGCCGGATCGGGCGAAGTCACGGGAAGCGTATTGCTGGGTCTTGTTCTGGGCCTGCCCATGGCCGGTCTCACCGGCCGGATCCGTCCGGGGGAACCCACCCAGGCCGAAGCCCTGGGACTGGTGATACTGTGTGCCGGGGGAGCCGTGCTTCTGGATTTATCCTCTATTCTGGCAGCCATGGTCATGGGAAGCACCGTGGCATCCCTGGCCAGCCACCATGACCATGCTTTTCATGAAATCGATGAAATCGAATGGCCTTTCATGATTTTGTTCTTTCTGCTGGCAGGGGCTTCGCTGCATATTGATAAGCTGCCGGCTGTGGGGTGGATCGGCCTGATTTACATCAGTGCCCGGATGACGGGGCTTTACATGGGTGCCAGAATTTCCGGCCGCCTGGCCAATGCAGATACTGCTGTGAGAAAATGGCTGGGATGCTGTCTGTTTCCCCAGGCCGGCGTAGCCCTGGGCATGGCATTGCTGGCAGTGGACCGGTTTCCTGAATTAAAGGATCTGATCCTGCCAGTGGTCATCGGTTCCACTGTTTTTTTTGAAATTATCGGGCCTGTCATTACCCGCCGGGTGATTCATAAAATCAATGATACCCGGAAAACGTAACTGCAACCCTGTGTTTATCCACAGCACACTGTTACTGCCACAACCGGGTTTTATAAAAAAACGCGCTTGTCATTGGGCCTTTTTTTCAGAACCCAGGGCCTGAAACGCCCGGAGACTTTGCCCGGCAGCAAAGGGTATCAGGCTCATTGCCAGTATCAGCAGCCATCCTTTGATGCCCGGAGCCTGTGTTTTCAGCAGAGATGAAAGTCCCGGTGCATAGACAGCGGCCAGGAGAAGTGCGGTACACAGGACAAGGGAGCCCAGGATGTAGGGATTGCGTATGATATTGTTATGCCGGAAGCTGGACCCGGGGTTTCTGAGGTTAAAAACAAACCATAACTTGGCAAATGCCAGGGTCAGAAAAGATATGGTAACAGCCTGCCGGGTCTCAAACCCGAATCCATAATAGGCCACTGAAAGGGCTCCCAATACACTGGCCGCCACCAGGAAGGCCCAGCCCCCCACAGCGTGCCAGTGATCTCGGGTTAAAATGGACTCCTGCCGGGGCCGCGGCGGGGCAGACATGATATCCGGCTCTCCCCGGCTCATGCCAAGGGCCAGGGCGGGAAAGACATCAGTGATCACATTGAGATAAAGAATCTGCAAAGGAAGCAAAGGAATGGGCATGCTGGAAAATGTGCCGGCAGCTGCAGCTGCGGCCACGGCAATGATTTCCGCCACATTGGTACACAGCATGAACATGACGGACTTGCGAATATTATCAAAAATGACACGCCCCTGATGGATGGCAGCCACAATGGATCCGAATGCATCATCAAGCAGTACCATATCTGCCACTTCCCGGGCCGCATCTGTTCCCCGCTTTCCCATGGCAACCCCGATATCCGCCTTTTTAAGGGCCGGCGCATCATTGACCCCATCCCCGGTCATGGCAACAGTAATGTCCCGGACCTGCATCAGCTTGATCAGGTGCAGTTTCTGTTCCGGTGTCACCCGGGCAAAAACAGAAATACTAAAAACCCGCTCCTGTTCCTCATCCGACATTTCTTCCGGGTCTTTCAACTCACTGCCGTGCATCACGCCGGCTTTTTTTGCATCATCTATAATGCGGGTCTGGGCGGCAATGGCAACGGCGGTCGCCGCCTGGTCCCCTGTGGCCATAATCACCCGGATACCGGCATTGTGGCATTCCTGGATACTTTTCTGGATCTCTTTGCGGGGCGGATCATACAACCCCACCAGTCCCAGGAAGGTCAACTCCTCATAGGGCGCAGCCCCGGTATCCTCCACTGTCTTATCAGCCAGGGCCAGCAGCCGGTACCCCTCTTTTGCAATGTTTTCCGCCTCCTGGCGCCAGGTTTTCCTGTCCTTTTCCTCAAGGGGGCGCACATCTTTTCCCTGATCATCCATCATGCGGGTACAGGCACCCAGAACCCGGTCAGGAGCCCCTTTCACAGCCACATACAGGTTTGCGTCCCTGCGGTGATAGGTGGCCATCATCATGACATCCGTATTAAAAGAGGCTTCGCGTTCTTCAGGCATTTCTTTGAGAAGTGATGCCCGGGTGATACCGAATTTCACCCCTGCCCGCAGCAGAGCGATTTCCGTGGGATCCCCCTGGTCGTTGTCATCTTCCTGGTCAGCATTCTGGTCATCTTTGTTGGGGGGGTTACGTTCCTCCCCCGAAGAATCAGTACTTCCGGCTGATCTGCCCAGAACCGCATTATTGCATAAAACCCCGGCTTTCAGAATCCGCAGAAGCAGCGGGGGTGCTGCACCTTCATTATTATCTGGTGGCCCGTCAATATCAAATGCACCAGCCGGTGTTTTTACCCGGCGCAGGGTCATTTTATTTTCTGTCAGGGTGCCTGTCTTGTCTGTAAAAATGACCCGGGTGGCCCCCAGGGTTTCGACTGCAGGTAATTTTTTGACCAGGGCATTGCGCCGCGCCATTACCACCATGCCCCTTGCCAGGGCAATGGTGGCAACAATGGGAAGCCCCTCGGGAATGGCGGCCACCCCAAGAGCGATGGCGGTCTGGATCATCTGCAGGGTATCCCGGCCGGAAATCATACCCAGAGAAGCAATTGCCAGGACCAGAAACAGACAAATCCAGGCCAGTCTCCG
>Ga0209949_1001769_pt1 | contig 10181 bp, 10 predicted proteins | sample SalPonC_black_MG_FD_185711 | JGI IMG/M metagenome (GOLD analysis project Ga0209949, IMG submission 185711) | Salt pond soil microbial communities from South San Francisco under conditions of wetland restoration - Salt Pond MetaG... | ecosystem: Environmental > Aquatic > Marine > Intertidal zone... | reverse complement strand
CTGCCATCCGATTCTTTTTGTATTTTACTCTTCATCAGCACTGGGTTTAATTCGGTTGTTTTTTAGTAAAGATAGGATTTACATCAGAATGGAGCCACACCCGCCATTTCTATAGCATGCGTACAGGAAGAGGTTAATAAGCAATGTGGAGCTCCAGTATAAGCACGCAGCCAGTTTTCACATTTTTTTGTGAATGGCCCGTCTCCAGAAAAGTGACCATCTGAAATCGCTTGCTCAACTGCTTTTAACTCACGACCGGAGATATGGGGGATGTTAAATGGAATCATTCTTTCAACGAAGAATTACTAATTTACCCATACCTTTCTTAAAAAACATATCTGTACCATTATCATATTTTTTGTAATCAGATCCGGTATCATCCTTCACCACAACCCGGTAAATATATACACCATTGGCAAGTTTGTCCCCATACTCATCAGTACCGTTCCATCGATACTCAGTACGGTGAGTGCCAATCTTTAAAGGCCCCATCTCGTCCTGAGTGATCTCTTTAACGATTCGTCCTGATATAGTCATAATTTGAATTTTATAGAAAGGAGGTGGCTGATCACCAGTCAAGGTATACACAAATTGGGTCGACTGAGAAAAGGGATTAGGATAATTAAATACATTGGAAATCATCCGCTCCGTAATCACTTCAAAGGAACGGCGAAAAGCATATTTACCGGAAGGATTACCAGCAACATCATTTGCCTGAACTCGCAGTTCATATTCACCACTTTTTTCAAAAGTTGGTGTAAACTCAACTCTGGCACGGTTAGTCTGTCCTTGCGTTACCGGAAAAAACTGTACCTCAGGACTGGAAAAGTAAACTTTTTCAACATTTCCCTCAGGAGTTATAAGCTGTATATCAAATAAAGCAGTATCTGCCAGTTCTAAAAAAGGATTTTCATCATCGAGCTGAAGGAGGATGTTCGGACGGGAGGAAATCAGATCTCCGTCCATAATATATACACCGTCAAAAGTGACACTAAGTATTGGGTTTTTGCGATCTTCCACTACTGTAAAAGATTGCTGGACTAAATTGTTAAACTTATGCAACTCTTTTGGGCCATCAGTACCCGGATTTAACTCAATTAATAACTGGTAAGTACCGGCAAGGGAGGCCGAATCCAATTCAAAGGCCAACCTCGCATTTTCTCCACCGGCCAAAGGACTCAGGGATGTATGGTACACCTGGCTTTGTTGCCTCAAATCAATCAACGTATACTGAGCCTTCACTCCTCCTATTGGGACCTTCGTAATATTTTCCACATCGAATTCCAACTTCAATTTTTCTCCTCGCTGCAACGTATCTCTTTGAAAGGAATAATAGCTTGACGGATTAAGCGCCAGGTCCGGTAATCCTTCAAAGTAGACTCTCCAGAATTCAGGTTCTGGAATCGTTAAACTGTCTTGGTCCTTGAAAGAAAATTTTAACCGTAAATAAGGATAGACTGATGTGGAGAAATCGTTTAAAACTAAGCTTCCTTTTTCAGTGATCTCCTGCTCATTTAATAACTCCATATTCTCCTCAGCATCTATTCCGTAAACTTGTAGTTGTAAACTGTCATGCTCTTCCAATGATGAAGGATCAATGCTCCATTCTACGCTCTCCCAACTTTTAGCCGGCCCAATAAGAGGAGAAACATAGTTTCCTTCGGAAAAGAATTTAGGGATAACTGCTCCTGTGTTCACTTCATCGGTAATGTTGCTACCAATTGATTCATCAAGGACCTCACCACCTTTTTCATACATTATGATGTAGGGAACCGTTCCTGATGTTTGTAGCAATCGTATAGAAGCAGATCCTTGTTGCTCGAGATATTCAAAAATATTAGTTCCATAAATGGTACTGTCACTTGGCCAATCAGAAATTGTCAAATCGGCGTCTTCAGAACCAAGAATTGTAAAAAGGAAAATAAAATAGCCATCCGGTACGCGATCTTCCAGAAAGTTGATTAGTAGTTGCCTTTGCTCCGTAGTCTTGGTAGGGAAAGCAAAAACGCGATTATTACGGGTATCCACACTTCCGTAATCGCCTCCCGAAGGATTTCTCCAAAAGGAAGCTGTCTTTGGATCGCTTACAACAACAGCAATACCCTCATCCAAGTAATCCCAGGGTTTAACCGACCCCGCCAGACCATCGTTATTATAGAAAAGCCCTGGTCTGTCGATACCATCCCATATTTTATTTTTTATACGAATGTCAATAGGGAAATAGTCAAATGTAAACTCACGGGAATCTTCATCTAATCTCGTTTGATCAAATGTTCCCTCCAACCACTGCCAATAATCCCCCTGACTCCACCCTTCCTGACTTCCCGGCAAGTAGGTGAAGGAACTGTTTTCCCAGACGTAACCCAGCTGGGGATTAATACTATCCGGGCTGATACGCCAATAGTACACCTCATTCTCCTGCCAGGGAAAACCCGGCGACCACTTGATAACACCACCGCGTTGGGTAATTTTTTCCTCCAGCCGTCGGGGACTGTCGAAGCGAGCAGTGGTATCCAGTTGCAGGACGTAGGTACGTTCCGGCGCCAGCGCGTTGGTCGTCGACGCTTTGAGCACCACCTCCGGGGTATTGACAATCGCAAAGTCAGGTGGAAAAACCGGACGTGCAGCATTGTCGACAATGAACATCGTAACCCCTGCTTCTCCGGAGGAACGAACCAGTTCATTATTCTGTTCCGCGGCCGGTGCCGGCAGTTCGGCCACTGCCTCATCGGCATCTACCCGGATGAAAAAGGTATTACGTCCTACTGCTTGCTTCCCAGGGTTGATTATCCAGTAATTTTGAGTGGATGCGTAAGCCGGCGCCGGAATGGTATCCCGCCGAACGACCTCTCTTTCCCCGCCCGGAAACTGCTGTGTTATTTCCACCGTGATGGTATCGGAAGTATAGCGGCCTAAATTGACCACATCGAAGCGCAGTTGAAAGCTGTCCTGCTGGGTGGTTACCACGCGTGGTTCGAATTGCACGCTGCCGGCGTCGACAACATAATCGGGCCCCGGAGTGGGATGAAACCGGATCGCCGGGTCCCCGTGTAGCATAAACTGCTCGACCAATGTCCCCATAGGCAAGTCTGTCCGGTCACCAAAATACTGATAGACGGCTTGTAGGATTTCTCCGATCCCGGCGCCGTAATAATCGCTTCCGAGCAATTCATAAAACCGGTCGGCAAACTGATACAGGGCCGAAATATAGCCGGGACCCCGGGAAGCACCGAAAGCGACCGCTCCTTTATCTTCGTAGAAGGTGAACCGCTCGCTGATACTCTTTCCTTCGGTAAAAATATTGCCCGAATAACAACCCAGTGAAAGCATGACCGGATACTTGTTTTGGTTGAAATAATTATCCGGATTGTCAATATTAAAATCAAAAGTGCCGGGACTGGAATGACCAAAAAAAGTGAGGAGAGAGGAACCTGCATTGATTTGCTCGAAGATCTGTTCGGTAAGAGAATTCTGAATAGGATCGCTAGTCGACTTGAAAAAACTCACCACATTGGCGCCAAAGGTATTCTCCTCGACCTCCTGCTTCATCCGGTTGAGGTTATTTTGAATACTCTGACGCTCGAAAGTGCTCGCCCCGCCGCCCAGGTGGATTACGCGCTTCATCCATTCTCTCGCTTCCAGGGTTTGCGGCTGATTATTCTGGGCCTCCACCGCTTTTACCTTGCGGAGATAGATATCGATCTCCCCTGGAGCAACGGTGGCAATACGCCCGGTGGGGAAAACAGGTTTGCTGGAAGTGTTAGTAGAAAAAAACAGATGATCGCTTGCCGGATACCCAAAGGAAGGAACATAGAAAGTTCCTGCGGCTATCGCCTGCTGTAATTGATCACCTCTGCGGATATTCGGGTATTCTCTGCCTTTTCCAATTATCAGCACATGTGGGGTCTTTTGCCATATCTTATTGACGTGGAACCCGAAATTACGTATCCCTTGGGGGTGCCGGGCAAGTCCGTATCCATATTGATCGTATAGTTGCTCCACGTCGACAATCATAGTCCGAAAGGCGCCTCCTTCTGCTGAAGCGCGGTAATCAGCATAAGCTTGTACCTGGTTCTGGTTGCCCCTTTGTAGTGCCGCGTGTGTGAGCAGAAGATAGTCAGCTTCCTCTTCTGCATAATTGATAAAATTCCGGGCGGCCAGTGTTTCCACCTCCCGGACACCTCTTACCTCATTGATCAGCCAAAAGTTCTGCTTCACTGCGGAAGGAGATACAGCAATACGTATAATACCTCCTGAAACTTCCGGTTGTAACCATTCCTGATTGGTGAGGTTGTACAGTCGCAGCGCGCCTTCTGTCAGGTCGAAGTTCTGTATTTCAATATATCTTTGCCTTTCACTTGCCGGCAATTCAAAGTGATAAGACGAGGCATTGTCGAAATCGAATGTCCGGGGGTACCGGAGGATCACCCCGGCAATCGCCTGTGTTTCCTGTCCGCCTTCAACAAGCCCCTGAAACTCGACAGTTACTTGATTACGACCCTGCAACAGTCCCGCAGGCAACGCTGCCTCCAGTTGCTGTACTTTAAAGCCGGCGAACTCACGTTCATCCACTACCGTTCCTTCTACCCGCACCTGCTGCCGGTGATTGCCCAATCCACAAGCATACCTGGTGATGAATCGAGCGGCAGGACCGCCTTCGTATAGTCCGTCAAGCGGTAAGGTTACCCTTTGCACTTCCTGTTGCTTTCGCAGCAAATCGTTACTTCCTTTGCTGGCAAAGCCCTCGGCCACATCAAAATGGGAATAATACACAGAGATTCCGGGCGGCACCCGCACGTACTTTTTAAGATGGGATTCGGAAAGTACTTTTTTCGTTTCCCCCCAATACCACTCCTCTTTCTCCATTCCAATGGTTATCTCATTCTCCACCTCCCGGTACCGCTTTCCGGTTGTTTCCGGTGCCCCCAGCGTCAAAAAATACGCCGCCGTATCCGTAAACATGGAGTAGTAAGGGTTCAGCATTTCCTCCTCCGGGTTTTGGAAGAGGAAGCGGTCCAGTTCCGCGCGGTTTTGTTCGCCGTAGAACTCCAGGTAGTCGCCGGTTTGCAGGGGTGTGTTGGGGTTGGCGGGCGTATAGAGCGGCACTTCCTGTCCGAGGTGGAAAAGCTGGTAGCGGCGGGCGTTGCTTTGTTCCACGGGCAGGCCCGCCTCGCGCAGGGTAGCGTAGGAGAGGCGGTAGATGCCGTCTTCCGCGACGGGGATCTTGTAGTAGGTCTGTTCGTAGTTGATCCACTCGTTGCCGTAGAGGGTGTCCTGTCCGTTCCACATCTGCGCGTGAAGGGGAGATTGGAAGATCAGAAGGAGTATCGCTGGTATAAAGTGTTTCATTGGTTTATATGTTATTGCTGAGCGGTTGTGCCGCTGTTCGCCTCTCGCTGTTCGCTGTTCGCAGTCTTCCGCGTGGAAGCACCGGCAATCCCGCGTCCGGCCTGGAAAAGCGGTCCTTATCCAGACTGCTGCCGGCTGCTGTCAACTTAATATTTCGGGCATTAGGGGGGTAGGAGGCAAATTTACGGGTTTCCGGTGGAGTATCAAGGTCGTGGGTTGGCGGAAGGTAAAGTTTTTTCGGGAATGTGGGGGGGCACGCTACCCCCTTCGTTCCTCCCGCGAAGGGCCTGTCTTCTCATTCGGCACCAGCAGATCGCATACCGGCACTTCCAGAATGTCCGCAATCTGGTAGAGGACTTCGAGAGGGGGTTGTACTTGATTAGAACACCAGCGGGAGACCGTTGCTTTGCTCCGGCCTACCTCTTCGGCCAGCCATTTACTGGTCTTCTCTTTATCGGCAAGTACAGCTTTAATGCGATTGTATCGGTGCATGAATTTTTGGTACAGATGGTATGCAACAAAAATAGCAGGAAGCTGAAGGGAGAAAAAATCAGTTGTTTCACATAGTGATTATAAAGTTGCATTTAATGTAACTAATGATTATTTTTGTAGCAAACAGTCCTCTTAGCCATGTCAGAAAAGAAAAAACACCGTGGTCGGTTCCAGGCGCAGGGGGATGGACTAGAGGCATCCGAAACCTGGAACCAAAAGGAACCATTAACCAAAAGGAAGGGGTTAACTTTATTGAATAAATTGCGCAACAAGCTAAGCGACAAGGATCGAAAATTGCGCGAAAAGCAATTTAAAGATGCTGAACGTTTCATTAATGGTTCAAAAGGAGGCGTCGATTCTCCACTCAGACAAACATTCAAAAATCGCAAGACGAAGGACGCCAGAGTGGATATTGAAGTGTGGAGCGGATCGGCCTTTGTCTCTTTATTAGCCCTAATTTTATTACTGCTATGGCTACTTCAACACTAAATGATCACCCCCTCCTCTACCCTACCTTCCTGGAGGATTACCGTACCTACCACCTCGTGGAGGCCTACTGGCGTCGTCGCCTGGATCAGTTGTTAGCGGATTCCGGTATCACTTACCACGCCTTCTACAACAAAAGATACGCCAACGGCCAATATATCTACGACGCCAACCCCATCTTCGACGCCTATTTCCCCGCCCGCCACAAGCTGGTCCGCATCATCCAATTCTATCCCGAATCCGGGGATCCTCTCATTGAAGCCTATCTCGATCACTGGCCGGTAAAAGAAATGGATCCCGGCAAACGCCCCCGTCCAGCGGATCCCTCGAAATCCCTCGCTCCCATCCCCGAGCTGGTCATCGACCTGGCTCTTACCCGCGCCACGGCCGAGCAGGCCCTGCAACTGATCCAACAGTGGATCGTGGAGGACCGGCCGGAAGAGGAGATGGAAGGATTGGTGGAAGAGGTCGTTTAGCGTGAAAGGAGGCGCAGCGAATCGAAAAAGGCGGCGGCATCGATGCGCATTTTAGCCGTTCTTTTCACAAAAAAGGTCCGAAGAACGGGTGGATGTCGAAGTATTGGGCGGCCGGGCTTTTATTTGCATAATGTTACTGGGACTACTGTTTATTTGGCTATTTTTATTCAAATGACGCATCATGGCTGATATCCTGTACGAAGACTTTTTGACCGACGATACTGCTTACGATGAAGCTGTACAATACTGGGAAGCGTTCTTCGATGATATTATCGAAGACTACGGCTTTTCCCGCCGCCCCTACCTCAACAACACCCTGGTCGACGGTACGGTCCTGCGCGACGGCAACCCCATCTTCCATGCCTACATCTCCGAAGTCGACCGCGCCGTGCGAATCATTCAGGAAGAACCGGAAGAACCCGTCGACATCGTCTCCTGGACCAATGAGACGGAATGGCCGGATGGGACACCCCTTGAGGAATTGGTCATCAGCCTGGTCCTTACTGAAGAAACCAAACAGGAGGCGGAGCAGCTGATCCGGGAATGGCTGATGGAGTAAATTTTCTGAAAACCGGGGGTACCCTGGAGTGTGGGGGTTGCCGTGCCTGCGGCCGGCTGCCTGAGGGGAGGGCCGCCTGTCGGCGATTCTTGTGGGGGCTCGGCTATCGCCTCGCTGAGGGGAGCCTTAGCGGGGAATCCCCCCGGGCTAGCCATCCCCTCAGCGAGGCGATAGCCGAGCCCCCACAACCCTGAAGCAGCAGCTTCAGGGTCCCCTCAGGAAGGCGCCCGAAGGGCCGCCAACCCCCACATGATCGGATTACCCTAAACTTCTAAACCAGGCCCCGACGAAGTCGCGGGCCGCCTAAACTTCTAAACTATCAGCCGCCAGGATTTTTTATATTGGAGTCCGTTGCTCAACCAGGCACCGGTTTTTGTGTTCTAAGAGAAACCTTGTTCACCCAGGAGGCCGTCTTCGCTCGTGCCGGGCGGTTCGCTAAAAAAGCAGTGTCCATGATTCTTCCCATAGGCGACGAAAACATCAAAGGCGGCCATTACCCTATTGTCAGTTACGGGCTGCTGGCCCTCAATATCATCATCTTTTTCTACCAGGCCTCCATGCAGCCCGAGGCGCTGCGCGACTTCGTCTACACCTGGGGCGCCGTTCCCGCCGAGATCAGCCGGGGGGAGAACCTGATCACCCTGCTGACCAGCATGTTTCTGCACGGCGGCGCCGGCCACCTGATCGGCAATATGCTCTTCCTGTGGATCTTCGGCGACAACATCGAGGCGACCATCGGCAACTTCCGCTTCCTGTTCTTCTACCTGGCGGGCGGACTGGCCGCGCACGCGCTGCATATCTTCCTCGGCGGCAGCAGCGAAATGCCGACGGTCGGCGCCAGCGGAGCCATCTCGGCCGTCATGGGCGCCTACCTGGTCATGTACCCGCGCTCGCAAATTAAAATGCTCTTCTTTGTCTTTCCCTTCCGCATCTCGGCCTGGCTCTTCCTCGGCGTCTGGATCTGGCAGCAGTGGATGGCCGGCGCCGCCACCATGCGCATGGATTCCTCGCAGGTGTCCGGCGTAGCCTACTGGGCGCATATCGGCGGCTTCCTCTTCGGCGTCCTGCTGGGCTTCTACTTCCGCTACAGCTATGAACGCCCCAAACGCGAGAGTGAAGCCCGCAGGGACGGGTACGTGTAGGGGAGCGAAGCGTGGGGAGCGCCTTCCAGGGCCTGACGATACCCCACATCTACAGGAGATTTGACCTCGGAGAGGTCGAATCTTTGTAGTAGTAATGTTAAAACGATTTTAATTCCGACCTCGGAGAGGTCGCATGTAAACCCTCCGGGCATTTGGAATATGCGACCTCTCCGAGGTCGGTTCCATAGCTTACTCATACCGTTGATTTCTATAAAGAGTTAACCTGTCCGGCGCTGGAGAGTAAAGATTCGTAAAGCCATGTTGTTTGCTTTGCGCGCTCTGCGCCTTTGCGTGGATTTCAGAAGTGTCTTTTCGCGCAAGCGAAAAGCTGCTTCTCGCTAAGCAATCCTACAGCCGCGCTGAAGAAGAGCAGCACGCAGAGTCGCTGAGTGCGCTAAGCCAGCCTGCCGGTTAGGCAGGAAAAACGCTTCGCGTTTTTTATTTGCGGTCTACCATACTGACGACGAAATGGTTGGAGAAGTTTCTCAAACCAATTTACGTCGAGTATGATTTTTACCCCCCCGCGCTACCAAGGTCACTCAAAAGAACAGAATAGAGTCAAAAGATGTGGGGTGTCGTTAGGTTTTCAGGGGGCCGCCTTAAAGCGACCCCCTGAATTTTTCTTGTGGGGGTTGGCGAGGCCTGCGGCCCGCCTTGCCTGGAGGGATGGCCCCTCCGGCCTTCGGCCACCTCCCCGGAGGAGAAGAATTGCTGCTGCACCCCTCTTGTGGAGGCTCGTTCGCTCCACTCACTCGCTGTGGGGATGGTTTGCCGGGGCGCCTCCCTGGCTAGCCATCCCCTCAGCGAGGCGATAGCCGAGCCCCCACAACCCTGAAGCAGCAGCTTCAGGGTCCCCTCAGGAAGGCGGGCCGAAGGCCTCGCCAACCCCCTCGCCAAAGAATGATTCCAGAACTAACACCGCTCACCTCAATCATCAGCCGGTGAAGGAACTAAGCTTGCATCATTAGTGAAAAACGCATAAATTAAATTTTATTACATTTCCTTTCCCAACTCATCAGAGGTTTCTCTTTCAATCAGCCTGATTGTTCAACCAAAATCATAGCAATATGAAACTGTACACCTATGCCTTTGAGAAGTTGGAAGTATGGAAATTAGCCAAGGAGTTGGTCAAAGTCATTTACCAGGAAACAGCAGCTTTTCCTACAGAAGAAAAGTTTGGCCTAGTCAGCCAGATGAGGAGAGCCAGCATCTCCGTAGCCTCCAATCTTGCAGAAGGATCCGTAAGAAGCACCTCTAAGGATCGAACGCATTTCGCCAACCTTTCCTATAGCAGTTTGATGGAAGTTTTAAATCACGCCATACTTGCTCATGAAATCGACTTTCTGAATCAAGAAGGTTATTTGCTTATCCGGGAAAGGGTTCAGGAACTTTCCTATAAAATAAATCGGTATATTCAATCACTTGAGAAATAGATTTACAATACAATGGCGGCTCAAGATTGGGGGAAGTATAATGCCAACCCCAGCCCCAAATCCTTACACCGGAACTAGGTGCTCATAACCCTCCATTGTGGGGGCTCGTTCCCTCCGCTCACTCGCTGTGGGGATGGTTTGCCGGGGCGCCTCCCTGGCTAGCCATCCCCTCAGCGAGGCGATAGCCGAGCCCCCACAACCCTGAAGCAGCAGCTTCAGGGTCCCCTCAGGAAGGCGGGCCGAA
>Ga0209949_1001768_pt1 | contig 10182 bp, 9 predicted proteins | sample SalPonC_black_MG_FD_185711 | JGI IMG/M metagenome (GOLD analysis project Ga0209949, IMG submission 185711) | Salt pond soil microbial communities from South San Francisco under conditions of wetland restoration - Salt Pond MetaG... | ecosystem: Environmental > Aquatic > Marine > Intertidal zone >... | reverse complement strand
GGTGCCGGTCTTGTCGGAGCAGATAAGGGTGCAGGAGCCGAGGGCTTCCACAGCCACGAGCTTGCGAATGATGACATTGCGCTTTGCCATTCGGGACATGCCGATGGCGAGGGCAACGGTCAGTGCGGCGGGCAGGCCCTCGGGAATCACCGAAACTGCCAGGCCGATGGTCATGAGAATCATGTCTTCGATGGAATAACCGCCATCCAGCACCATCAGGCCTGCCAGGGCGGCAATGGCCGCCAGAATGCCGAAGGCAACCTGGTAGGTGAACTTGCGGATCCGGATCATCAGTGGCGGTTCAGCAGATGTTTTGCCGGTGACTCCCTGGGCAATCTTGCCAAGCTGGGTATCCGAGGCGGTGGCTTTCACTCTGCCGCGCCCGCGACCGTGGGTGATGATGCTGCCTGCAAAGCACTGGTCAACGCGCTCTGTGAGCGGCGCGCTGTCGTCGCTGGTTGTGCCGGCATTCTTGGCAACCGCCAGGGATTCCCCCGTCAGCATGGACTCATCCACCGCCAGGCTGCTGGCGCTGAGCAACTGAATATCAGCCGGAACCTTGTCGCCGGAGGAAAGCAGAACAATATCGCCGGGAACGATCTCTTCGACGTCTATGGTGACAATCTGGCCGTCCCGCAGCGCGTGCGCTGTGCCTTTCATCATTTGCTTTAAGGCGGCGGCCGCCTTCTGGGCCGAAAACTCCTGGACCGTGCCGATAACTGCATTGATCAGCAGCACGATCAGGATGAAAACCCCGCTAGGGGTCTGGCCGAGTGCAAATGAAACCGCGGAAGCGACCAGCAGGATGTAAATGAAAGGGCTGAGGAATTGCCGTGCAAAAAGCGCCACGACACCCGGCATGGGAGGGGCGGGCAGCCGGTTGTAACCGAATTGCTCCAGCCGGGCACTGGCTTCTTGCTGGGAGAGTCCGTTGTCAGCAGGATCGGACATGATGGGTCGCTCTGGAGCTGCAGTGTGCATGGTCGTTATCGGGCCGTGCCGGAAAATCGGGGGTGATCTGGTGTTCGTTTACGGGTAACGATAATGGCATCTGCTAGTATGGCTAACTTTTCATCCCATGCGCGATTAAGCACTGCATATGAATGCACATTTCAAGCTGCGGCCTTACCAGCAGGAAGCGGTTGATGCCACGCTGGACCATTTCAGAAAGTCCGATGAGGCCGCGGTTATCGTGCTGCCCACCGGTGCTGGCAAAAGTCTGGTGATTGCTGAGTTGGCTCGCCTTGCCAAGCGGAAAATCCTGGTGCTGACCCATGTAAAGGAGCTGGTGGAGCAGAATCACGCCAAGTACGAGAGTTACGGGTTAACCGGCGGAATTTTCTCCGCCGGGCTGAAGCGGAAGGAAAGCCACCACCAGGTAACCTTTGCCAGTGTGCAGTCGGTGTCGGCGAATCTGGATCAGTTCCGGGATGAATACTCGCTGGTGATTATTGATGAGTGTCATCGGGTGAGCGGGGATGACACCAGTCAGTATCAGCGGATCATTGAGCTGCTGCGGCAGCAGAACGACGCCCTCAAGGTGCTCGGGCTAACCGCCACTCCCTACCGTCTGGCCATGGGCTGGATCTATCGCTATCACTACCGGGGCTTTGTCCGGGGTGAGGATGGCAAGCCTTTTCAGCACTGCATTTACGAGCTGCCGCTGAGTTACATGATCAACCGGGGGTATCTCACCCGGCCGGAGCTGGTGAACGCCGCCGTGGCGCAATACGATTTCTCGGCGCTGCCTCGGGACCGCTTTGGGGAATACGCTGAGCAGGACGTGAACCAGCTGCTAAGCAAACACAAACGTGTGACCCGGTCGATCATTGAGCAGGTTGTGGAGTTGGCTGCTGAGCGACATGGGGTGATGATCTTTGCGGCCACCGTGGACCATGCGCGGGAAGTCACGGACTATTTGCCGGAACGTGAAACAGCACTGATAACCGGCGCGACCGATCAGAAGGATCGGGACTTGCTGATTCAGCGCTTCAAGCAGCGGCAGTTGAAGTATCTGGTGAACGTCTCCGTGCTTACCACGGGCTTTGATGCACCCCATGTGGACTTCATCGCCATTCTTCGGCCCACGCAGTCAGTCAGCCTGTATCAGCAGATCGTAGGCCGTGGTCTGCGGCTGGATGAGGGCAAGCAGGAGTGCCTGGTTATCGATTACGCCGGCAATCATGTGAACCTGCACCACCCGGAAGTTGGAGAGCCGAAACCGAATCCAGATAGCGAACCGGTGCAGGTGTTCTGCCCGGGCTGTGGGTTTGCCAATATCTTCTGGGGCAAAACCGACAGTGACGGCCGGGTGATCGAGCACTTCGGGCGCCGGTGTCAGGGGCTGCTGGAGCCTTCGGAAGGGGGTGAGTCTGCGGAGCCTAAAGGACGCCCGCAACAGTGCGATTACCGTTTCCGTTTTAAGGAGTGCCCGCACTGCGGGGCCGAGAACGATATTGCGGCCCGCAACTGCCATGAGTGCCAGAAAGCCATCATCGACCCGGACGATCAGCTCAGGGATGCCCTGAAACTCAAGGATGCCATGGTAATCCGCTGCGCCGGGATATCGCTGACGGTGGATGGCAGCAAACTGAGAATCACCTATCACGGTGAGGATGGGGAGGAACTCAACGAACTGTTCGACCTTGGTAAGGCGGGCCAGCGCGCTGTTTTCAACAGAATCTTTGGCCGCCGTTTCGCGAATGGCCAGGCTCCGAAAGCGTTCAGTTCAGCGGATGAGGTGTTTGAATTACAGGCGCTGTTGCCAGCGCCGGATTTTGTGATCGCCCGCAAGCAGAAGCATTATTGGCAGGTGCAGGAACGAGTTTTTGATTATAGGGGGCGTCATCGTAAGGCGTATTAAACGTCGGACTTTTTGGAACTTGCTACTGGGTGTGCCATTAAAGCCCCCGATCTTGTGAAAACCCATATTGGGTAAGAAATCACCCAATATGGGTAGTGTCCGGAGTGATGAGCCATCATCCGAATGCAGGCTGTTGAGGCTTGCTGCCCGCAACCCGCTTCATCCACGCCATGTCCAGCGGAACCAGTACATTCAGGGCGAACAGCGCCCAGCCCAGAGGTTGCAGGCTTGCGGCAAACCAGATCATCAGGGCTAGGGCCATCAGGCTCCAGGCCACATCGGCGGCAATCACCACGTTCAGGTATTTTTCCTGCCACCGCTCGTTAATGGCCATGGCGGCCATATCCACGCACCACAGCAGCATCACGATGCCGACTACCATATAGAAGGTTGCGCCGGGGCCACCCGCCCACTGGGCAATCGGCTCAGCGGCCAGAATGAGAGCCAGCGCCAGGGGCGTGGAGAGGAAGACATCGCTCAGAAGGATTTGCTTCACGCTGAATCGACGGATTAAGTTTTTCATAGGATCACCTCAATCGGGTTTCGCAAAGTGTTGGACTACACTGCAAAGCTTCTACCCGGGCGGTGATCGACTCAATTACCTGTGAGGTAATGGTTCCGCCTACTCTTGGCTACGATAATGGCTGAACACTCGGAATTTACGGGAAACCCAATGAGCGCCTTCGGTACGCTGTTCAGAGAAATGCGGCAGGGCAAGCGCCTGAGCCAGATGGATTTTGCCCTTGCGTGTGAGGTGTCGCCAAAGCACATCAGCTTTCTGGAAACCGGCCGCAGCAAGCCCAGCAAAGGCATGGTTATGCATTTAGCGCAGATGCTGCAGGCGGACCTGGCCGGAACCAATCGTCTCCTTTCGGCGGCGGGATACAGCCAGGTCTACTCCGATCAGGATCTGAACGCGCCTCGCATGACCATGATCAGGGAGGCACTTGGGCACCTGTTACAGGGACACCTGCCGTACCCAGCGGTGGTGTTCGATCACGAGTATTATCTGGTGATGGCCAACCAGGCCATGCAGGCGATGATGGCGAGGATGATCGAGCTGGGGGCCCAGTTTCCGGCCCGGCCGAACTTCTTGCTGTCTCTGCTGGATGAGCACGGCATGAAACCCTTCGTAGGTGATTGGGAGTATATTGCCTGCCACATGCTACAACGCGTCTACCATGAGCATCTTGCTGGCCCCTTCCGGGATCAGCCCAACCGGCTGCTGGAGCAGGCTTTGACCGTACCCGGCGTTCCTCAGAACTGGAAAAGCCATGTGGTGGAACACTTGGACTACCCGGCGATTCCTTTGACACTGAATCTTGGGGATCAGCAGCTCAGGATCTTCTCCACTATCGCAACCATCGGCACGCCTCTGGATGTCACCGCCCAGAACCTGCGCATTGAACATTTCTTTCCGATGGATGAGCAGAGTAAGGAGTATTGGCAGAGTTGAACTGTTTCGAGAGTTCATCATCCAGTGATGGTCGTCGTCTGGGAGATGAAAGCCACTTTTCTTCCCCTGAAGTTAGAGCCGCTGCCGGTTATAATGGCGTGTCTTTAAACGTCATAGAGAAGCTTATGCCAATCGAAAAGAATCAGGTCGTCCTCTTCCACTACAGCGTTCGTGATGAGCAAGACAACGTTGTTGAAGACTCCCATGGCGGCGAACCTAATGCATACCTGCATGGCCATGGCGGCATCATCAAGGGCCTGGAAGAAGCCCTGGAAGGTCGCGATGCCGGCGATACGTTCAGCGCCACAGTCACTCCGGATAAAGCCTACGGGCCGCGCAAGCCCGATGCCATACAGCGGGTGCCGATCAAGCATCTGATGGGCGCCAAACGCTGGAAGGCGGGCATGGTCGCCCAGGTTCAAACCGAACAGGGCCCACGCCATGTGGTTGTTGCCAAGGTTGGTCACAAGTTTGCCGATGTCGACACCAACCATCCGATGGCGGGGCGAACCCTGACCTTTGACATTGAGATCATCGAAGTCCGCGACGCTAGTCCGGAAGAGCTATCGCACGGTCACGCTCATGGGCCGGGCGGCCATCATCATTGAAAGATTGCAGGGCCGTGAGCATTGATGAGTGACCATTTCTAATAGCTCAACACCTTAGCGTGGTTCGGTTTCTTCATCAGTCCCTGTTGTACTGTGCTCTTCGAACTCGGTATTGCGTGGGTCAAGCTCAGAGACACCCAGCGCCGCTTCCGGGGTGGTGGTGTAGTAATGCTCCTGCCGTTTGATCGTGGGATGGCTGCGCCCCGGCCCCACCACCATGAACAGAATCAGGCCGGCCAGAATCAGGGCGTTGCTGACGAACAGGCCGCGCGCTCCCAGAAATTCCATGAACATGGCGCTGACGAGCGGGCCGATGATACTTCCCAGTCCATAACTCAGTAGCAGAGCGGTGCTGGCCGAGGTGATCTGGTGGCTTTCCATCAGGTCGTTGGTGATAGCAACGGCAATTGGATAGATAGCGGCGCTAAGTCCCATGTAAAGGCCAACGAAAAACACCAGCAAAACCATGTTGCCGCCGCTGATGGTGGCTGCGATGATGCTGGACACGGCAGCAATAATCGCGACAACCAGCATGACACGGTAACGATCAAAACGATCGCAAACCTGACCAATGGGCCAGGCCAGTATCATGGCGGCCACGATGGCCGAGGCCATGAAGTTGGAAAGCTGGTCAAGCTCCAGCCCAATCCGATCGGCGTAAACCGGGCCCATGGCGTAGAACGCGCTGATCAGCAGGCCTGCAATGAGAGCGCCCAGAGTCCCCGCTGGCGACTTACGGTATAGGCTGGTCAATGACAGTCGTTCGGTCTCGGTGATGCTGGGTGATTCCCGCCGGGTCAGTGAGAGGGGCGTGAGTGCCAGCACAACCAGGATAGCTGCAAGGGAAAAGGGAATGAAGCCTGCTGGATCGGCGACACGAATCAGTACCTGGCCACCGGCCGTGGAGAGGAAAAAGATAATCTGGTAAACGGCAAACAGGCTTGCCCGGTTGCGGTTGTCGGCCTTGCTGCTGAACCAGCTTTCCATGACGATCATCAGGCCTGCCATGGCAAAGCCGCCCACAGCGCGAAGTCCGCCCCAGAGGTTCGCTTCAATGGCCATGGGGTAGATCAGTATCGAGGCGGAAAGCGCGGCGGCAAAGAAGGCAAACGCCCGGATGTGGCCGACCTTTTCAATAATTCGGCCCGCGTAAAGCGTGCCTGCCACGAAGCCAATGGAATAGAACGCCAGAATCCAGCCGATCACACTGGCACTGAACTCTTCGAGACTGAGCCGCAGGCCAAGCAGGGTCATCAGGAAGGCGTTGCCCATGATGAGCAGGATAATGCTGACGATCAGCGATGAAAGGCTCACGATGGTTTTTTGCATCAATCCTCTCCACCCGGTTAACGAGAATCGACATGGTCTCAGGTAGATGCCTTAAAGAACTCTGTGGGGATGGGTTAAGGGAATAAAAGGGTGGGGCGCCAAGCAGGCCAAGCTCCATTTCAGTTCTCATACGGGTTGTTCCCCTTTTATTTTGGGTGTGTTTTTCTTCGCCTGTTCTAGACTTCAATAACGACCAGATGTTGTTGGCCGGGTTCAAACATCCTTTGACGTATCAAACCCAACAGGCTGGCTCAGCATCATGCTCAATTGGTGGCTGAAAACGCCAAGCAGGAGCATACCGATGAAAAGGCACTCAACCATTGTTAAGCCGGGCGATTACGAGCGTGCGCTGAGTGTAGTAGGTACAGATGTTACCGTTCTCGCCGCAAACGCCGTCACACAGGGGCAGGAGTTCACGTTTCAACGTGGAGAGCAAGGCATGGGTCCCCCTCCACACAGCCATCACTGGGATGAGGCGTTTTTTGTCCTCAAGGGAAGCGTTGATTTTACCTGCGAAGGCAAACTGGAAATCTGCCTTCCGGGCACACTGGTTTTTGTGCCTGGTGGAACAGTGCATTCATTCCAGTATGGGCCAGAGGGTGGAGAAATGCTGGAAGTGACCGGTGCGGGGAGTATGGCGACGCAGATGTTTGCAGCGGTGGACAAGGAAATTCCGCCCGGTCCACCGAACATTGAGATTATTACGGAAGTGCTTGGCCAAAACGGCGTCACATTGCATTTGTAGCGGAAAGCCCTGAGATTTCCCCCGGCTTCACCGACGATCTTGCGTTAGATATGGACAGGTTTTTCGTAACCTCGCTGATGTCCACGAGCCAATTTGAATCACTCCTGTTGTCGGGGTTGAATTCACGCGCCCTCTAACGCATGTCTGTGGTACGAAGCATTCACAGTGCCGCATTTTCTCCAAATGATTTTCAAGGCAACGGGAGGAAGCATGGATAAGCGAACATTCGGAAACACAGACATTCAGGTAACACCCGTCGGGCTCGGTACCTGGGCCATAGGTGGCTGGATGTGGGGCGGAACGGACGAAGCCCAGTCCATCGACACCATCCACAGGGCCATCGACAAAGGCATAGGTCTGATCGATACGGCCCCGGTTTACGGTTTCGGGCGCTCCGAGGAGATTGTGGGCAAGGCCCTCGGCAATGGCCGGCGGGATCAGGTTGCCCTGGCCACCAAGGTCGCTCTGAACTGGAACGAGGATCACGACAAAATCTGGCGGGATTCCACGGCCTCGCGCATCGAGCGGGAGGTCGAGGATTCCCTGAAGCGCCTTCAGACGGACAGGATCGATATTTACCAGGTTCATTGGCCAGATCCGAAGACGCCCATGGAGGAAACGGCCCGGGCGCTGGAAAACCTCTACCAGGCCGGAAAAATCCGGGCCATTGGTGTCAGTAACTTCACACCCGCGCAGATGGACGAGTTACAGAAGAGTGTGCCCCTGCACAGTTTGCAGCCTCCGTATAATCTGTTTGAGCGGGATATCGAACAGGAGATCCTTCCGTATTGCCTGGAAAATGGCATTGCCACCATCACCTACGGCGGTCTTTGCCGCGGCTTACTGACCGGTAAGATGCGGGAAGATACCCAATTTACCGGCGATGATCTGCGCAAGAACGATCCAAAGTTCCAGGGTGAGCGCTATCGCCAATATCTGAACGCGGTGGCCGAACTGGATGCCTTTGCCCAAGAGCGCTACCAGAAAAATGTACTGGCGCTGGCCCTTCGCTGGCTGGTGGATCAGCCTGGTGTGACAACCGCGCTCTGGGGTGCGAGAAGACCGGAACAGCTGGACCCGGTGGATGACATCGAAGGTTGGTCGCTGGACAAGGAAGCAATGGCCGCCATCGATGGCATTCTGGACCGGTGCATCGATGATCCTGTCGGGCCCGAGTTCATGGCGCCACCGACTCGGTAATGTTCTGGCATGGCCGGGTTCTTTGCAGCAGTCGATGCACTGACTGCAGGGAGCCCGGGAGCCACTTCACGCGACGCCAACATTCGTGTTGGCAGGCCCTGCCTTTCGCTGTACCTTTTTAGCTGCCGCAAACATTTCTACATCTCTTTGTCGGGTAAAGCGCAGTGTTTAAAAGGTCAAGGAAAGCCGTACACCCCGCCCTGTTGTTTTTGCTGTTTACGATCGTTGCCAGCACGGGCTATGCAAAGATCTATAAATGGGTGGATGAGGATGGAAAGGTTCACTTCAGCGACCGGCAGGACTACCGGGTTGAGCAGGAAGTGGTCAACGTTAAGCCGGGTGCCTCGGAGTGGTCGCGTTTTGAGATCGATATCAAAACGGTTGATGTTGACCTGAGCGAAGAGGAACACCAGCAAATCGTTGAAGGCGTTAATAACGTCTATGAGTTTTTTGATCGGGTGATGTCCTTTGATATGCACAGGACAGTGCCGGTCAACATCCTGATCCTCAAGGACAGCGCGACATACCGGAACTACCTCGTCCGTCGGGACAGGGGCATGGCTGTTGCCTCCTACGGCCTGTACATACCCTCCGAACATCAGATCGTCGTCTACGTGCAGGAAAACAGAAGCCTCACCTTCAAAACCATCAAGCACGAAGTGAGTCATGCGGTTGTTGATACCATCGTTCCGTATTCGCCTGCCTGGTTGAATGAGGGGCTGGCCGAGCAGATGGAAATGCTGGAGCGGGATGAATCTGGTTTGTACTTTGAACGCCACCACGAGAACCGGTGGGTTGTTGATCAAGCCCGTGAGCAGGGCCGTCTAACGGCCATCGACCAGTTGTTGAAGCTGCCCAGTAATAAGTGGCGACACTCCGACTTTTCGGGGCGAAGCAGCCTGCGGGCCCAGTCTGGTCAGTTCGTTTATTTCCTGCTTGCCAAACCGACGAGCCGTAACTTTGTGGTGCGGCTGATGCACAATTTTAACCGGGGGGATCGCACCCTCTCGTATTATCTGGTGGATGATAATTACATTGGTGGTGTAACCATGCTGGCTCTGGATTGGCGGCGGTGGTTGCACGATCAGGGGGATGGTGTCGTTCGGCTCTAGCGGTCTGCCGCTATTCGGGCACGAATTTCTGGCCTACTTGTCCTAGTCTTGTGTAATGGCAATCTCGTACATATCTCTTGGAATTGAACAGTGCGTGAGTGATGGCCCCGACATAATCGCGATAGGAGGATTGGATATGCCTCAGCTTCGTTTTACCTACCTGGTGTGTTTTGCTGTTCTTGCTGCTTTTCTCGCCGCCTCTGCCGCGCAGGCCCATCACGGTTGGGCGTGGGCGACCGACGAGGAATTTGAAATCACCGGTGTTATTCAGTCCATCCGCCTGGGTAATCCCCATGGCGAAGTCACGATACGCGCGGATGGTGAGGATTGGGTTGTGGAAGTTGGTCAGCCCTGGCGTAACGACCGTGTTGGGCTCACCAAGGAGATGTTGAGCCAGGGCCGGGAAATTACGGTGCATGGTCATCGCTCTGCCAGAGAAGGCGAGCGGCTGGTCAAGGCTGAGCGAGTTGTGATCGACGGCAAGGACTACGATTTGTATCCGGGCCGACAATCCTGATCCCGGGGATGATCGAGCAAGCGCTGGTTTCCGTCGAAAACCTGGCCTTTGTCTCAGCCCTGCGCAACTCGACTTACATATACCCGCTGGTCAATGCCGGGCATATTTTCGGCGTTGCTCTGCTGATTGGTGGCATTGTGCCCCTCGATTTGCGTTTGCTCGGGCTCTGGCGCAAGTATCCTGTGGTGGTGTTTGTCGATGTACTTCGAATTACCTCAGCAGCTGGCTTGGGGCTGGCGGTGGTTTGCGGTGTGCTGTTATTTGCCACCGCGGCCGCAGACTACGCCGGCTCGACATTGTTTCAGGCGAAGATCGCGCTGGTCTTGTTGGGCGTGTCGAACGCCTTGATTCT
>Ga0209949_1001767_pt1 | contig 10182 bp, 4 predicted proteins | sample SalPonC_black_MG_FD_185711 | JGI IMG/M metagenome (GOLD analysis project Ga0209949, IMG submission 185711) | Salt pond soil microbial communities from South San Francisco under conditions of wetland restoration - Salt Pond MetaG... | ecosystem: Environmental > Aquatic > Marine > Intertidal zone >... | reverse complement strand
GATGGGACAATCTTGATGAAGATATGGTTGACTTTGGATTGGTACATGGCTATTTGCGTTTTGAAGGTTCAACTGCCTGGCATGCCCTTCCTTTTTCCGTACCATTCGAGAATGATCTGGTGAACCTGAGATACCAATTTGATATTGGCAGCTTTAATTTGATACTGGAAGGTGAAGTAGCTGGAAACAACCAGGTAAATGCAGATTTATTTCACAATGACGTTTTGAGAGTCATTGCTATTCCACCTTCAGCTATTGTTAGAGGCAAAGGAATTGATTACAGGAACTATCATGAGGTTATCGAGTTATATGGATTAGATGATATAGACTGATACCGTCATTTCTCATGATGCCGGATCACATTTAACCATTAATTCTAACTAACCACACGTTTCATGAAGTTAATGATAAAACAGGGTTCGATATTAGCAGTCATTATGATGCTTACATCTATAATGGTACAGGCTCAAAATTTACCTGAGTCAGGCAATATTGGACTCAGGGCAAATTTTACAGGTCAGGCCAGCATTGAGGTTCCTTATATGCTGAACGATACCTTTTCTCTGGCTCCCTACCTGTCACTTAATTCAACTAAAGACCAATCCACCAATTTTTCATTAGGTATCAGGCCTCGTTATTACACGAGCCAGGATCGGGCTTTAGCTACTTATTTTACCGGTACTCTTGGTTTTTCCAACACATCTTTCAGTAACTCAAACATTAATTCAGTTACAAATTTTGATCTTGGAATTGGATATGGAGCTGAATACTTCTTCTCAGATCAATTCAGTGTAAGTTCTGATGCTAATTTAGGCACTCGTTTCGGTGACAGTGACACAAACATCTCAACTATTGCTAGGGTCTCAGCCTCAATTTATTTCTGATTAAACGGATTGAGATTTTATTTAGAAAGGGCTACCTATTTGGGTAGCCTTTTTTATTATTTGCAATCTTTGATAAATAAATTTTATGCTACAGATATTTGTTAATTAAATTACTTATGTATTAGATTACTAAAGCATTAAAGGGTACAAGCATAATACTCTACAAATCTAAGTTTTAAGCAGTGCATGATTGATCGGGAAAAAATAATTGAGATTTTTAAAGCATCTCCTACCCCTACATCCATTTTAAAACCATCAGGCACCACTTTTATATATGTTCAGGTAAATGATGCCTACTGTGAGATGACTCAAACAGACCGCGAAGAGCTTATTGGTAATGATCTATTTGAAAAATTTCCAGCCAATCCGGATGAAAAAGAACCCTATGGCGCAACTCGGCTTTTAAGGTCTTTTGAAAAAGTATTGAATACCAGGAAAGAAGACAAAATTCCAAATATTCGATATGATTTAATGCTGGATGGCAAAGTTTATAAAGAGATCTATTGGAAAGTAATCAATACTCCGGTCTTGGATGATTATGGGGACGTAGAGTTTATTATTAATTCAGCAACTCCCATTACTGAACAGGTTTTGAGTGAAAGAGCCAGAAACCTCATGCTCAACAATACAGAGGATAGCTTCCTGTATATGGATCGCAGCCTCAATATTGTTGACTATAACACAAAATTTTTTCTGAATTACAAGGATATCTTCAATGGAAGATTACAACGAAATACGAAGATCTTTGAACATATTCAGGCAGAACAAAAGGATGAATTTTCAGATATATTTGAAAGAGTACTTTCCGGGGAAACGATTACTTATGATACTGCTGTCAATGATATAAATGAGGGCAAGAGATATTTCACTGTCAATATTAAACCGGCTATCAATGAGGGTGAGATCGTAGGTATATTTATTTCTTTATTAGAAAAAACAGACGAGCAACTTGCCAGAATGGATCTAAGAAGTAAGGAAGAAAGATTCAGGGCCCTGGTAGAAAACGGTAACGATATTGTATTGATCTTAGACCCTGAAGGAAAACCTAAGTACGCCTCTCCTTCAGTTGAAAAAGTATTGGGGTACACTCAGGAAGAAATACTTGAAAGGGATATATTCCATAGAGTACATCCAGAGGATATTCATATCGTTCAAAAAGAGATTGAGGATTGCTTACAAAGTCCTGGTGAACCAATAGATGTATCACCGGCTCGCCTAAAAGATAAAAGTGGACACTGGCGCTGGTTCCATGGCACAATTACTAACTTACTGCATGAACCGGCTGTTGGAGGCATTGTAGATAACTTCAGGGAAATCACTGATCGCATTGAGGCAGAGAAGCAGGTCATTCGATCCAAAGAAAAATATCAATCACTTATTGACACTATTGATGGAATTGTGTGGGAAGTTGACCAAGAAACTCAAGCTGTTACATATATTAGTAAGCAAATCACCAAATTTTTAGGATACCCCCCTGCAGATTGGCTTGATACCACCCACTTTTGGAATGAAATGATTCACCCAGACGACCGGGAGCCTACGGTTAAGCAATATCAAAAATATATTTCAGCCGGATTGAACCATGAGCTGGAATATAGGATTAGAAACGCGGATGGACAGTATGTTTGGATTAGGGATTTAGTGTCTGTCGAACCAAATGAAGGTTCAGGTGGTGTGATTAGGGGGCTTATGATGGATATTTCTGAGGAAAAAGAACTTCAGAGGAAGCTTACAGATGCGTACCGTTTATCTAAGGTAGGAAACTGGGAATTGGACCTCCTTAATGAAAAATTGATCTGGTCCAGGTTTGTTAAGGAGTTGCATGAGGTTCCTAATGATTATACTCCTGATTTAGGCACTGCTATTAACTTCTATAAAGATGGCTGGAGTAAGAGTAGAATTGAAAATGTTGTAAATAAGGCTATTAATAATCAGGAATCTTTTGATGAGGAACTCATCATTATAACTGCTAAAGGCAATGAAAGATGGGTTCGGGCTGTAGGACGACCTGATTTCGTTGATGGTAAATGCATAAGAGTCTTTGGAAGTACCCAGGACATAACGAATCGAAAGGAAGCCGAAATAAAATTAGAGCAAGCAAATGAGGCCCTAAAAGAGCGTATAAAGGAGCAACGTTGCTTATATAGAATATCAAATCTGGATGAGAATAAACTTGAGATCAAGCAACTTCTTGGGAAAGCTGCCAGGATCATTCCAAAAGGATTCTTCGCTTCAGATTTAGCACAGGTACTGATTAACTGGAATGGTACTGTATTTAAGTCTCCGGATTTTACGGAAATTGGTTCAACTCACAAGATATCTGAGCAGGTCAAGAATGAGAGGTCAAATCTGGAAATTACTATTGGTTATCCGGAATCAAGAGATCAGTCAGAAAATATTGGTATCCTTGAGGAAGAAAAAGACCTATTAAAAGCAATTATCTATCAACTGTTTCAGAAAATTGAACAAATACTCAAAAATGAAGACCTCAAATCTATCCAGCAGAAGTATCGTAATGTGGTTGAGTATTCCACAAATATGTTTTACCAACACGATACTCAAGGTGTTTTAACTTATGTGAGTCCCCAAAGCAGTTGGTTTCTTGGTTACCCCCCTGAGGAGGCAAAAATAAAATGGACTGAATTTATCACTGATAATCCTATTAATTCAATCGGTGAAAGGATCACCCATAAGGCCATTGAAACAGGAAAAACGCAGGAACCTTATGAATTGGAACTAAAAACAGGTGATGACAGGATCATTTGGGTAGATGTGCGAGAAGCACCTATCAAAAAGGATGGGAAAGTGGTCGGTATTGTTGGCTCATTAACTGATATCACAGAAAGGAAGCAGGTTGAAGAAGACTTAAAAATAAGCCTTGAGCGATTTGATTACATCAAAAAAGCTACAAGAGATGCTATTTATGATTGGGATATTGAAAATGATACATTTACTTGGGGTGCCGGATTTAAAACACTGTTTGGTTATGATCCAAATACCCACCAAGAACGCAGTGATTGGATAAAACATATTCACCCTGATGATATAGAGAACGTTATCAAAGACCTTGAGTTTACCTTAAATGATTTCTCTATGAATCAATGGATCATAGAGTATCGATACAAGAGTAAAGCAGGTCATTATTCCAATATCATCAGCAATGGATATATTGTTAGAGATGAAGATGGTAATGCAGTGAGAATGATCGGGGCTTTACGAGACATTACCGACCAAAAATTAACTGAAAAAGAACTCATAGCATCATTAAAAGAAAAAGAAACTTTATTAGCTGAAATTCATCACAGAGTAAAAAACAACCTTGCGGTGGTGTCTGGGATGATGCAGCTGCAGGCTTACGAATCTCACAATGATTCTGTTCAGGAACAGCTTTATGATAGCGTGGTAAGAATAAAAACCATGGCTACTGTACACGAACTATTGTATCAGTCGAACAGCTTTTCGCAATTAGATTTTTCTGACACGCTCAAAGAGTTAGTCCAAAATGTGACTGATACCCTACAATCAGAGAATGAAGTAAGTATGGAGTTCAATTCAGATCCTGTAAAACTAAATATCAATCAGGCAATACCTACCTCCCTCATTGTCAATGAGGTCATCACAAATGCTTTTAAGCATGCATTTGATGGGATCAAGGACTGTAAGATCAGGATCAACTTACAACAAGATGGTGATAGCGTGAATCTAACCATCACAGATAATGGAACCGGTTTGCCGGATGAAATTAATTCATCGAGTAACAGTTCATTAGGATTTCATCTAATTAATTTGCTATCTGAACAGGTAAATGCTGAACAAGTTTATGAAAAGAACAAAAATGAACCAGGAACCATCTTTCAGATACAGTTTGAGAAACAGGACAATAAAAAAGGCATTGGCAGTTCTTCCATTACTTGAGTAACATATTAACTTAGTATTCAGATTGTAATGTAATCCTTTTACCACATCCAGGCCTTTTCAATAAATTAATGCCCATTTCAGATCGTATTTTTAATTCCCCGTTGGTCGGTTACGCTAAGCTAAATATAATTAGAGAGGATGGCTCACCGAATTATCATAATGAAATAACATATATAAATAAAAAATTAGAAACACTGACCGGGAATTTACAAACTGAAGCGATAGGTAAACCTATTACGAGTTTATTTCCCGAGTTAGACTCTGATGAAGCCTGGAATACTATTATACAAGAATTATTTCATCAGGGATCTTCAAAATCATACAGAAAATATTTTGGTACACTTAAATGTGAATTGGAATTTCAAATTTGGTCAGACGAAAATGATACACTTGAGTTATTTGTCATTGATATCAACAAAACAGAGTCCCCTTTATCCAAAGACGTAACATTAGAAGATTACAATTATGTATTTGACAACCTGCCACAAAGTATTTTTGTGATAGAGGTTACTGAAAATAATAAATTTAAGATCGTTGATTTCAATCAAACCCAGCTTGATTTCCTGAATATGAACCGAAAGGATGTTCAGGGTAAGTTCTTTCATGAATTATTTCCTCCAGCAATCACTGAAAGAGTTGAAAATAAATATAACCAATGCTTAAGTACCGGTAAGCAGATCACATATGAAGAAACCGTAGATTTACCAGGATTGGAAGAAAGAACATACCTGACAACCCTCACTCCTGTTTTCGGTTCAAGTGGTCAGATTCATACAATTGTAGGTAATTCTGTAGATATTTCAACCCGGAAAGAAACAGAAAAGGCCCTTATAAGAGAACAAAAGTTCAACGAAGCCCTTTTAGATACTGCAACGGACGGTATCATTGCCTGTGATGAAAATGGGAAACTTGTGCTTTTTAATCAGACAGCAAAAAAATGGCATGGTAAAAAATTAAAACAAATTACAGTGAAGGAAGCTGTAGAACCCTACAATCTGTTCCGCTTTGATGGAGTTACTCCTTTAAAGCCTGAAGAAATTCCATTGCAAAGAGCGTATGAAGGGGAAAGAATATATAATGAAGAAATTGCCATTAAAGCAGAGGGCCAACCAATTCGCTACGTATCAACTGCAGCATCACCGGTTCATGATAAAGCAGGTAATAAATTAGGAGCCGTAGTGATAATGCGGGACATCACTGAAACTTTAGAACAGCGTGAAGCGCTTGAAAAAAGTGAGCAGCGATTTAAAACACTCGCCTATAATACTCCTGGGGTTATTTACCTGTGTGAGAATGATGAAAAGTATTCCATGAATTTTATTAATGATCAGGTGGAGGAACTTACAGGCTATACCTCTGACGCATTCCTAAATGATTATGTTAGTTTTGTTGATTTATACCACCCTGATGACGAAGCAAAGATCTACTCTATTGTTAATGAAGCACTCGCCGAAAAAAAACCATTTCAGATATCATACCGTGTAAAACACAAACTGGGTGACTGGAAATGGGTTTTGGAAACAGGTAAAGGTATATACAACCGTAAGGGTGATCTAACACAAATTGAAGGCTATTTGACTGATATCACTCAGCAAAAGAAGGCTGAAGAAATTGTACACAAGGCAAATCAACAGTTATCCTTTCATTTAGATAATTCTCCTTTAGCTGTCATTATATCTGATGAGAATTTCAACATAAAAGAATGGTCGAAAAGCGCTGAAAAATTGTTTGGGTGGACAGAGAAAGAAGTACTTGAAAAAGATCCGGACCAATGGAAATTCACTCATAAAGAAGACCAGAAACGTGTAAATGAAAAGATCAATGAGCTTGTAAAAGGTGAAATGCCAAGAAATCTGAGCATAAATCGAAATTTCACAAAAGATGGGAAGGTTTTACACTGTGAATGGTATAACTCTGTGATGTTTGATTCCAGTGGTGAAATAATATCTATATTTTCCCTGGTTCATGATATTTCTGATAGAATTGAAAAAGAACACGAAATCGAGAGATCTTTAAAAGAAAAGAATATTTTGTTGGCTGAGATTCATCACAGGGTCAAAAATAATCTTGCTGTGGTCTCAGCAATGATGCAGCTTCAGGCATTTGAAACAGAAAATGAAAACCTTCAAAATAAGCTGTTTGATAGCGTTGTTCGAATCAAATCCATTGCATCCGTTCACGAGATATTGTACCAATCAAGTAGTTTTTCAGAATTGGATTTTGCACAGACCATTAAAAGGCTAGTTGATAATATTTCCTCAACACTTCAAACCAATGTACCCGTTGAAATTTCATACGACATTGAACCAACTAACATTGATATCAATAAAGCTGTACCTGCAGCACTGATTATTAACGAAGTTGTTACAAATGCCTATAAGCATGCATTTACAGAGAGAAAGAGTGGTGAGATCAGCTTCATAATTCAAAATCAGAATGGCTCAATTGAAATTCAGATCGCTGATAACGGTAAAGGAATAGAACCAAGCGATCTGGTTGAAAGCCAATCGCTTGGGATGCGCTTGATAAGAGAGATTTCAACTCAGATCAATGGTAATTACAAATATGAAAAAACAAAAGACGGAACTTTATTCCGCCTAATTTTTGAAGGATAGTAAGTATAGATTCAGTGCAAAATAGGTAGTTCTCCTACTCCCAATAGTTCAGCAAGTTTGATTCCTACATAGGTATTATCTCTCCAGCCCATAAATTCAGTAGCCTGCGGACCGTAAGCCATTAACGGCACTGGTATCCCGGTATGGTAATCGGTAGTCCAAAATATCTCCAGAGAATCTCCTTCAGCAATTTGTCTTTGCATAGTCATGCCTCCCGTTTCATGATCTGCTGTCAAAACCACCAAAGTTTCACCATCTTGTCGGGCAAATTCTAATACAGCTTCTACAGCCTCATCAAAATCTTGTACTTCCTGTTTTAAATAATCAACGTTATTTCCATGACCTGCCCAGTCTATTTGACTTCCTTCAATCATCAAGAAAAAACCCTCATCATTAGTATTTAGAACCCCAAGCGCCTTCTTGACCATCATCTTTGAAGAAGGCTCTCCCTCTTTTCTTTCTAATCCGTCTTCAGCAAATAAGCCTAACAACTTATCACTTGAAGAATTTATCAGTTGTTCACCTGATAAAATAATTTCATACCCTTTCTCTTCAAATTGCCCTATTAAATTCAGCGAGTCTGTACGTTGATCTTCTGCAAACCATTTGACTCCTCCTCCCAAAAATACTTCGACCCCTGAATCCAAAAAATCGGCGGCGATCTCTTCTTGCATACTTCGTTGCACCACATGAGAGGCAAAGCTTGCCGGGGTGGCATGTGTAATTGAAGAAGTTGATATCAGGCCTGTACTCAATCCATTTTCTTCAGCAAGCTCTAAAATGGTTTTACAAGACAAAGAATCCGGTGTAACCCCTATTGCTCCATTATAGGTTTTTAGGCCGCAAGAATACGCAGTAGCCCCTGCAGCTGAATCAGTGATGAGATTGTCTGAAGAATGAGTTTTAACAATACCTGTGACCGGCATAGTTTGCATATGTAGTAATCCATCCGGCCCAGCAATGGCTAATTGACCTGAAGAAATTTGTGCCAAACCTGTACCATCACCTATCATCAGGATCACATTTTTGACATTAGATTCTTTAACGACAGGTAAAATTTCTTTAGTGGCATTTTCTTTAGCCACTTCGATCTTTTCGATCTTATAGTCCTCCGATTCCTGTGTAGCAGTAAATGAGATCGTGATCAGTAAAAATGCTAAAAACTTTTTCATGACTTTTATTTTGAACTTAAAACTTATGGCAAGGAATTATGTTAAGCCTGTATAATCAATTGGTTAAGAGAATAGTGCTTTAATAAGTCCCCAAATTCCTTTTGCAGGTTTTAAGGATTTTTGATTTCTCTTTGTGGCCTTCTTAATTCGTTCTGCTGGTATCACCGGTTCATTATTTTTAGATGGTTGTTTTGATCCGGATGATTGTCTGCGTGATTTAGTATTGTCAGATTTATTTTTATTACTGCTGGATTCCCGTTTCTCAGTTTTGTCAGATTTTTTGGATGACTTCTTTTTACTGCCTTTTAAAACCACATCAACGCTATCCAGGTTTTCTACCCTTTTATTAGCTTCAGCAATATCTTTGTCTGAAAGTTTCTTCTTAGGCTTTTGACCATTACCGGAAGTGTTCTTATTGCCAGATTTTTTCGGTTCACCTGACTCCTTTTTGGTTTTACTTGAAGTCTTAGAGGATCCCTTACTATCTTTCTTTTCAGGTTTCTTATCGGTATTTCTGCTTGAACTATCAGCCTTGGAAGATCTGTTACTTTTACTCCTGTTTTTGTCAGCTTCAAGGATCTCAAGCTGGTCACCTACTTTATCCTGAATGGCTGAAAACGCCCTGCGATCTTTTTTGTTCACAAAGGTAACCGCTATTCCTGATTTGTCATACCTTCCGGTTCTACCAATTCTGTGAACATAGTCTTCCACCTGCCGAGGTACATCATAATTAATGATCATTGATATATTATCAATATCTATTCCCCTTGCCAATACATCAGTAGCTACAATAACCGGGACTTTTCCACTCTTAAATTCATGAAGTGATTTATTTCTTTCGTCCTGATCTCTGTCACCGTGTATACTGCCGGCCTTGATCCCCTTTTTAATCAGTAATCGCTCCAATTCGTCAGTTCCTCTTTTGGTGGCGCAAAAGATTATACAGGATTCCCATTCAGTTTCGTCAAGTACATTCTGAACCAGCTCAAGCTTATTTTTCTGGTCTACGAAATATGCTTTTTGGGTAATACTTCCTGAAGGCTTTTCAATTGCTATCTCAATTTTTTCAGGATCTTTCATAAAATCATTGGCCAGCTTTTTGATCTGTTCCGGCATAGTAGCTGAGAACAATAACGTCTGACGCTGATCAGGCAGCTTTTTAATGATCTTAGTTACATCAGGCAGAAAACCCATGTCCAGCATTCTGTCTGCCTCATCAAGTATCAAAAACTTGACATGACTGAAATCAATATCCAATACCTTGGTTTGATCGATCAATCGTCCGGGTGTAGCTACAATTATATCTATACCGGACCTTATTGCTTTGGCCTGTTTAGAAAAATCTTCTCCTCCAATAATAGTAGCAGAGGTGATGCCCGTATGGTAACCAAGAGCAAAGATCTGCTCGTCAATTTGTTGTGCAAGTTCTCTGGTGGGAGAAAGGATCAGTGCCTGAGTGTGCTCGGAAGGATTTTGCAGTATCTGGTGCAAAATTGGAATTACAAATGCTCCCGTTTTACCGGTTCCGGTTTGTGCCGCCCCGATCAGGTCTTTCTTCTCTAAAATAATTGGTATGGATTGTTCCTGAATTGG
>Ga0209949_1001766_pt1 | contig 10191 bp, 9 predicted proteins | sample SalPonC_black_MG_FD_185711 | JGI IMG/M metagenome (GOLD analysis project Ga0209949, IMG submission 185711) | Salt pond soil microbial communities from South San Francisco under conditions of wetland restoration - Salt Pond MetaG... | ecosystem: Environmental > Aquatic > Marine > Intertidal zone >... | reverse complement strand
GCCCCGGGCTGTGTTATATGACCCTTTCAGGGTCTATTTATGCTTTACACTATGGACAATAGAGGTTGTTGAACGTCACAGAAATTATAAAACGCTCAACAGTACCCACACTAATCCACATAGAGCCGAACTTTATCCCATCTCTAAATAGCGATACCACCTATGCAGTTGTTATTATTGAATTTGAAAATATCAACCAGCTTAAGCTCTGGCTGACGGTCTTGATTTAAGATTTTTTAAATAAGTTATTAGCAAGACACTGATAGAAGGTGAGAGAGTGATCAGCCGGCTGACCGAATTCGGAAATAACTATCTATTGTGTAAATGATTCAATAGCAGATGAGGAGGACCAAGAATAATCCGCGCTTTTATCATTCAGGTCACCTTTTATTTGGGCATCTTCAAACGTTCAAGAACAGTTTACATTTGATTGCTTTACACGGTTTAATCCGGACGCATTTAGTGCGGGCTGGTAAACCTATCCACATCATCATTGCGCAGTTTCCTGTGTTTCGTTTTGCGGCCTGTAACCCTTTTGCGCCACATTTTAAAGCTTGATGACTTCATTTCCTTTCTCATCAACTCTATTACTTCTTCCTCTGACAGTCCAAACTGAAATTCAATTGCACCAAAGGGTGTCCTGTCTTCCCAGGCCATTTCTATGATGCGGCTTTTTTCTTCTTTTGATATATTTTTCATAGGTAATCCTTTCTAAACTCTTTAACTAAACTCAGGTCTTATATGATGCTTTTCGTACGGTCATCAATTAAAAATCACCTGCGAATTTTCATTCCTATCTATTGAACTTAATCGAGCGTATCGCTGTGATGAATAAGTAATGATCGCAGGCTGTTTAATTTTTCTGTATAGTTGCAACATTTATTCTTATTGCAGTCAGTCAACTGAAAAAGAAACTAATTATTAGAATTTTTTAATATTTATCGAATAAATCCTTACGCACTGATGGTCAACTGCCGAAAACAATTACAATTGAGAACTTAATTGTACTTCGTGTCAAACCGACCACACATAGTGATTTCAACATATATTCACCTGTCAGCATTCTTGCTCATTGCATTTGCACCGGTTCATTCTTTTGCAGAACAGTCTACAGGTGATGATGAGCAGGTAGAAAAAAATACCTACCTGTTCAACGAAATAACTGAATCTTTTGAACAAATTCCCAAAACAGAACAGGCCGTGGACAGCCTGCTTGCGATTGGTTTTGATAATCTCCAGAAAGATTCAGGTATCTCATTTCAGTCAGCGAGACAAGCTGAGACAATTGCCACAGAGATCAATTACATTGAGGGACTTGCGAGTGTATTCAACCTTTTAGGTAATAACTATCTTGATTTCGGCGATCATGAAATGGCTAACATCTACTATTTAAAAGCACTTCGAAATGAGGAACAACTGGGCAATGATCGCGGAATAGCGAGTGCACTTAACAATCTGTCGCTTATATATGTGGAGCAGGAAGAGTACGAATCTGCTGCTGAATATCTTGAGGAGAGCATAAAAACATGGCAGTCGCTCAATGAAGATTATGAGTCTCTTATTTCTACAAACAACCTTGGAGTAATCCACCGCAGGCAGGGTAATTATGAGAAAGCACTCGACTACTTCTGGGAGACTTCAAAACGGGCAATTCTGACTGAAGAACCAGATAGTATTTCCTATATAATCGCAACGTTGAATATTGGGAATACCTATCTCAACTTAAAAGACTATACCCGTGCAAAGATACATCTAGATACAGCCCTTGAATATCTAAAGCGACATAATATGACATCCCACATGATATTCTCGTATATCGTTATGGGCAATCTATATCATGAGACAGGGCAGCCTGAAAAGGCCATCGAGTTCTCTAAAGAAGGACTTCGACTTGCAGAATCGGAAGGCATGCGCGAAAAAATAAAAGAGGGACATGAACTTCTGGCTACTATTTATCATGAACTTGAAAAATACGCCCTCGCTTTTCACCACTACCAGATGTTTCATATGCACTTCGATACACTTCAGTCGATGCAGCGAGGTGAGAAGATCAGTGAATTACAGTCTCGATTTGACGTAGAACAAAAGGATCGGGAAATCGAAATACTAAGTAAAGAGGCCGAGTTGAGGGAAGCGAACCTGATGCAAATGAATCAGCTCAGAAGTTTTCTTATTGCAGGTGTTGTGATTCTCTTCTTTATAGTGGCTTTGCTTTATAACTCCAACAGGAACAAAAAACTCAATAACAGAAATCTTGAAGCTCAGCGTCGCGAAATTGAAGAGAAAAACAGCAAGCTATCGCGCCTGAATACTGAGAAGGATGAGTTCATGAGTATTGCAGCCCATGACCTGAGAAACCCGCTCTCCTCCATTAACCTGGCGGTAGACTTGATTGAAAGTGAAAAAAACCCAAAGAGGAAAACAATCCTGGAGTATACAGAGCTGATTAAAGTCTCTTCCAACAGAATGATTGCCCTGATCAACGACGTGCTCAAAATACATACGATTGATGCCTCAGTGAATAAGGATTCGGAGTCATTAGTTGAGGTTAATCCACTTGTTGATGAGGCACTCCTACACTTTTTTGAGCCTGCAAGAAGCAAACAAATTAAGATAAAAACTGTGCTAAACAGATCGATGGATCCGCTTGTAGGAAATCCCGATTATATTTTGAGGATTCTTGATAATCTGATTTCCAACGCTATCAAGTATTCGCCTAAAAATTCCACAGTAATTGTATCAACAAAACAAACAAACTCAACCATCAGTATATCTATCCGGGACCAGGGACCAGGTATTTCTCCTGCTGAACATGATAAACTTTTCAAAAAGTTTTCCAAGCTAAGCAATAAACCAACCGGAAATGAGTCGTCCACCGGGCTGGGTCTTTATATTGTGAAAAAAATCTGCACAACAATGAATGGTACTGTTCGGTGTGAATCTGAACCGGGCTGCGGATCAACATTCATTGTTGAACTTCCCTCAGTTAGTACGCGTATTGCGTCGGCCCCACCTGCAGTGAAACACAGGCGCAGGGCTCTCGGCTGAAAGACGAAAGTGAAACAGAATAAAAGATTGCATGGACTAGCAGACCAAACCGGAATAACTACTCACCAATCCGTTTTACTGCAAGAAATACATTGTGATAGGTAAAGCCAATTTTTCCCTCTTTTGTTTTTGTCCAGTTTTTGTTGAGCAGCTCAATCTCTTTTTCTTTCAGTCTGCGTTCACCACCCTCAATTTCAAGCCCGCCGGACGTCATATGGCGCCGAAACGCTTCAAATGAGTCAAAATACCAGGTTGACTGATCTTCATAAAAGTCTACCTGCACCGGCCCCATCGACAGGTGAATAACCAAAGGCTCCGTACCCGGCATCGGTTTCCCTGTGTAGGGTATTCCTAATTCAACACAGGTGGATCGCCACTCCTGGAATGAATCCTCGCCCGGAAAATTCATCAGCATCAGCCCGTCTACTGTCAGACCTGAAGCCAGCTTTTCAAGTGCAGCAGCGGGATTCTCAAACTGGTGTGCCACGTGATTGCCGCAAATCAATGCGTAGTGAAGGTTCTTTATTTCGTCTTGTTCTGCATCAAACGTGGTGAAACTGAGCGTTTCATCATTCTCATGATTCAAAATAGATGCCGCAGTTTCAAGCATATCTGCTGATAAGTCGCTAACAGTAAGCGCACGTTTGGGAAACAGGCGCCTCAAATGACCGGTAAAGATGCCCGTTCCGGCACCAACTTCGAGTATTGAACCCGGCGGCACTGAATAGCGCCACGGTTCCAGGGAGTCGGCCAGTCGTTTGGCAGAATCCGTTTCCGGATCAGCATTGTGATGATAGCTCTCAGGTGATGTACCTACCGGCAAATTGCCTGACATACAGTTTGCTTAGCTTTGAAAAAATTAACTGTTATTGTGCTGCGGAGATTTGATCGCCGTTGTTCGACCGATTCCACGTAGAGTCACTTTCGAACGTGCGGCCCATAGCCTGAAATTGCCTAACGAATCTTCGTTTATTTACACTGGGCGCAAACTGGGCATATTCAACCATAAACAATCGGTCGGTCATAGGATCGTAATAGGTGAAGTGTACAAACGGGCCGCCCATAAAATCATTTGTCATGCGCCAGAGACCTTTGGTTTCAAAACCGATCAGGCGGTCGTCCGTATCAATTTCTTTTGTTTCGAGCGGGCGCCTGTAATCTGTTGTTACATAGGAACCGTCACGCTCACCTTGTACGAGATATTCCATCAGTGAGTCGCGGGTGGCATTTATCCATTCAGGATCAATAAATTCAGTATCTGTAACATCATCTTTCCACCAGGCCCACATCCATCGGTTGTTGTCGGGCAGGTAGCGTCTGAACATTACGGCATTTGACGAATCGATAACCTGAATATAGTCGTGCTGCATGCGCACTTTCCATCCGTGATCTTCCCAAAGAGAGTCCGAAATAGCTATTTGTTCACCTCGCTCGTATATGTTCTGCGTACGGCGTTCAAACTCTCGGTCCATCAGGTGACTTACCAGGGACTCTTCAGAGTTGCGTATTTTTTCTGCAAGTTCTTCATCAGAAGTAGATGTCAGAATTAACGTCCACTGGTCTCTCACCCACCGATCGGATAGCGGAAAAGCAAAACTCTCCCCATTTCGAACCCGCTGTTCGATTTCATCAGAAAGAATACCGCCAATAAATCGTGATACATTGTGGTCTTCACCAAGTGGTGCAGCAAAAATTATATTCTTGTACTCCTGCAGCTGATCAAGCTGATCATTAGTACCAAAATCTTTAAATGTCAGCGTGTAAGCATTTTCGGGCGTTGGCACCGTTTCAATCTGTCGTCCAAACGTTTCCCTGATAGCCATAGCCGTGTCACTGTTCCAGTCGGTTGAATCCATCACAACATAGATTTCGTCAACGGCACCCATAGACTTTGGCCTGTAGTCGCCCTCACATGCGGTGAACAGAATTAGAAATGCTACAGGTATTAGTAAGGATAAAAGTCTCATATTGTATGTGGTTGATGAATATTTCAGAATGTTCAGCTATTTCCATATTTAAGATCTTTAACAAAAGAAAACAACTTTTGTTGCCAACCTTGATCAGGATAATTAGAACGAATGGTCTCAATAAGTGCGCTTCCGACGATAAACCCATCAAGCCCGTCCGAAATTTTCATGGCATCATTGTGATTTTTTATGCCGAAACCGACCAGTTTCGGATTCTTTTGCACATTGTCCTTCACCCTGCTGATGAAGCGCTGAACTGACTGTGCCACCTCGTTGCCGTCTCTGGCACCTGTCACGCCTGTAACCGATACACAATAGACAAAGCCTTCGCTTTTCTGGTCAATAACCTTCATTCTTTCGCTTGAGGTGTTTGGAGCAACAAGATAGATCATATGCAGGCCGTGGGCAGCTGCATGTTCCGACAGAATTCCAGACTCTTCGATAGGCGCATCGGGAATGATAAGACCATCAACCCCTGCCTGCTCCGCCATCCGGCAAAATTTCTCGACACCGTACCGAAATACCGGGTTGATGTATCCCATCAGAATCACGGGAATCTGGGACGATTCGCGGATCTTTTTTACCATATCAAATATGCCATCCATTGTAATTCCATTTTCGATGGCCACATTGCTGGCTTCCTGAATAGTCGGCCCATCTGCAAGCGGATCGCTGAACGGCATTCCGAGTTCAATCATATCAGCCCCGTTCTTTTCAAACCCAACTACCAGGTCGGCTGTCGATTCCAGGTCAGGGTATCCTGCCGTAAGAAAAAGCGACATCACTTTCTGCTGATCATCCTTTGTTTCGAAAAGAGATTCAATTCTGTTTTTTTGTGCTATCATGATGAGAAATATTCTGAGATGGTGGACATGTCTTTATCACCTCTGCCCGAGCAGTTCAGCACAATGATATCATCTTTTGACGTCAAAGGCATCAGGGTTTCGAGATATGCAATTGCGTGTGCAGTTTCAATGGCCGGAATAATCCCTTCAAGCCGTGACGAGCGTTCAACAGCCTGCATCGCCTGTACATCGGTTACTCCATAGTAAGAGACGCGCTTCATATCGTGCAGGTAAGAGTGTTCAGGACCAATTCCGGGGTAATCAAGCCCTGCACTGATGGAGTGTGCAAGCTGAATTTGTCCCTCGGTGTTGTGAAGCAGATAGCTCATCGACCCGTGCAAAACACCGGGTGTACCCTTTGTAAGCGTGGCTGCTGTCTGATCTGTGTCGGCACCAAGTCCCGCGGCTTCAATCCCGATAAGTTTAACGGATTCATCATCAATAAACGGGTAGAAAAAACCAATTGCGTTCGATCCGCCCCCAACACATGCAAGCATATAGTCAGGCAGCCTGCTTTCGGCCTGAAGTATCTGTTTCTTGGTTTCTTTTCCAATCACCTGGTGGAAATTCCGGGTCATCATGGGATATGGATGAGGTCCCACCACTGACCCAATGATATAGAAGGTAGACTCAACGTTTGTGACCCAGTCCCGGATCGCCTCATTGGTTGCATCTTTCAACGTTCTGGAACCACTCGATACAGGCCGTACCTCCGTTCCGAGAAGCTTCATCCGGTCCACATTCAGTTTCTGGCGGCGCATATCTTCTTCACCCATGTAAACCACGCACTCCATGCCAAATTTGGCACAGACAGTAGCAGTTGCCACCCCGTGCTGGCCGGCGCCTGTCTCAGCGATGATGCGGGTTTTACCCATCTTTTGAGCCAGAAGTATCTGGCCAATGGCATTGTTGATTTTATGCGCACCGGTGTGGCATAAGTCTTCACGCTTGAAGTAAATTTTACCTTTGCCATAATGATCTGTCAGGCGGTCGGCAAACGTCAATTTAGTGGGACGGCCGACGTACTCCTCAAGAAGCTCATGATACTCGGTCATAAAGAGAGGATCATTCTGTGCTTCTTCAAAGGCCTGCTCAAGCTCATCGAGAGCCGGCATTAATATTTCCGGGACAAACTTACCGCCGTATTTACCGAAATATCCGGATTTTGTTGGTGCTTCGTAATTCATAAGATTTATATCATCATTAAATAAAGATTGTTTACAAGTCGCCCATCTCCTGGAGCTCCCAGATATCTCTGAGCTCATCAAACAGGTGTTCAATTTTTTCAAAATCCTTGAGACCGGGTGATTCTTCTACTCCGCTGGATAAATCAATAGCGTAAGGACGGGTGAGTTTTATAGCTGCCCGGATATTGTCAGGGTTCAGGCCGCCTGATAAAAAGTATGGCTTCATCTCACCAATATCGCTAAGCACGTTCCAGTTGAACGAAGTGCCTGTTCCACCCCATTTTCCCGGTGTCTTAGTATCAAACAGCAAAAACTCGACAGAATCAATATAAGGTTCAATGTCTGACTTTAGTTCATCTGCCGTTGTTTCCGGTGTGATATGAAAGACTTTAATAACCGGCTTCTCCATGAGCTGACAGTATTCTACAGATTCATTTCCATGGAGCTGTACATAATCAAGCCCAGTCTGCCGGGCTATGGACTGCACATCATCCAGTGGCTGGTTAACAAATATTCCCACCTTTTCGGGCCCTTCGAGCCAATTAATAATGGCCCCTGCTTTAGCGGGCTCGATGTAGCGCGGGCTGTCGGGGTAAAAAATAAACCCTATATAGTCGGCAAGTGCTCCGGATACAAATCTGGCATCCTCAAGATTGGTGATTCCGCAAATTTTTACGTTGGTCCGGTTTTCTGGTTCTGCAAACATACGCCTTAATTTAAGACTGCTAATTATTCATTTCTATCAGGCTGGATGCTTTCTTTAACATCTGTTTAAGAGCATCGCCCGGATCTTCTTTTCGCATAAAGTGCTCGCCAATGAGGGCGGCATCAATATTGTTTTTCTGAAGAAACACAAGGTCATCAGGCGATGAAAGGCCACTTTCCGATACGCGAACAGTTTCTACAGGCGATTTTTTCAGCAGATGAACTCCGCGGTGTACATCAACAATAAAACTGCTGAGGTCACGGTTATTGACACCAAAGATTTCTACCAGGTCCCAGTCGAGCCTGTCCACCTCTTCTTCGTGGTAGCACTCAACAAGAGCCTCGAGATTATACTCTTTTGTGGCAGAAAGGAGCTCTTTCATCTGTTCCCCTTTGCAGATAGTGGCAATTATCAGGACGGCATCAGCGCCATAGGCCGATGCTTCTTTTATCTGGTAGGGATCGATAATAAAATCTTTGCGAAGAACAGGGATTGTGCTTATTTCTGACACAGCTTCCAGATAATCGAGCGATCCCATGAAAAAGGGTTCATCAGATAAAACTGAGATTGCGGATGCACCGCCTTCTATATACTGATTTGCCAGTTTCTCCGGGTCAAAATCATGCCTGATCACACCTTTTGAAGGAGAGCCTTTCTTAATTTCTGCAATGATTGAAACATTTTTACTGTTTTTCAGCGCCTTCGCCATCGACAGCTTGTCACTTTCAAATCCCTTGAACGATTCAAGGTCTTTCCATGATACTTTCCGTTTGCGTTTAGCCAGGTCGGATGCTGTCTTTTCAACTATTTGATCGAGAATTGTTGCCATCTTCTAAGCAAGCCTCCTGGAAGTTTCAATAAATAGATTCATTTTATCCCTGGCACGTCCGCTGCTGATGCTTTCTGACGCCATCTTCGCTGCATCCTCCAGGGAACCGGCCTTACCGGTTACATAGATCCCAAAAGCTGCATTGAGTTCCACAATACGCTGTTGTGCATACGACGCTTTACCATCCATAATGTTTGTCAGTATTGTAGCATTATGTTTTGCATCACCGCCAAGCAGCTCTTTGAAATTCACTTTTTCAAAGCCAAGCATATCCGGATCAAACGTTGTGGGTTTCCCCATCATATTCGATTTCAGCTCAAATATTTCCGTGGGTGATGACAGGCTGACTTCATCAAGTCCGTCGTGAGCATGCAGTGTATAGGCAGTTTCTGTTTCAAGATTTGCCAATATCTGGATCATTATTTCTGCTGCCTCCTCACTGAACGCACCCACAACCTGGTGACGGACACCGGCCGGATTCAGAAGCGGCCCAAGCATATTGAAAAACGTGCGGAGTTTAATTGAGCGCCTTGCCGGCATCACATATTTCATGGCCGGGTGGAAGTTTGGGGCAAACATAAACGCCATGCCTGTTTCTTCAAACAATTGCTCAACCGATTCTTTCCCGAGATTTGGAACAGCTCCCAGCAGTTCAAGCACATCATAACTTCCGCTCTTACTCGAAACACTCCGGTTCCCGTGCTTCAGCACCGGAACACCGGCACCTGCAACCACAAACATAGCAGCAGTTGAGATGTTAAATGTCCCCGATTTATCACCCCCGGTTCCGCAAAGATCAACGGCACCGTCTACATCTACATTGACCGCCACTGAGGCTTCCCGCATGACATTCACAAAGGCTGTAAGCTCTCCAACCTTCTCCCCTTTCATTCGCATTCCATATAGAAATGCTGCAACTTCTTCATCAGACACATCTCCATTTACGATAAGCTGCAATGCATTCTCAGCTTCACCTGGTGTGAGGTCTTCTGATACAGAAATTTTCTCAAGAAAGTATGTAAACATTTAATAGAGAGTAATTTATAGATTTTAATTTGAGATGTAAATGAGTAAAGCCATGCAAATAGTATTGAAGGCTTTTCGCAGGTTAAACCACCGCTTTCGTTTCCGGGTATGTGAGCTTCAGCCAGTTTTTAACAATTTTCGGACCCTCAGTAGTAAGAATACTTTCGGGGTGAAACTGGATCCCTTCAATCGGGTATTCGGTGTGACGTATTCCCATGATGACTCCGTCCTTTGTACGGGCTGTAACGTTAAGGGAAGCGGGAATTGTTGATGTTTTAAGGGCCAGCGAGTGATAGCGGGTTGCAATGAAATTTTCTTCTACATCAGCAAATACAGATTTCCCATCGTGCTCAATCAAAGAGGTCTTTCCGTGCATCAGGCTGGGAGCGTGAATTACTTCCGCACCGTAAACGTGCCCGATCGCCTGGTGTCCCAGGCATACACCCAGCACAGGAATTACAGGACCAAGCTCACGAATTATCTCCTCCGTAATGCCCGCATCTTCAGGGCGACCCGGACCGGGAGAAATCAGTATTTTTGAGGGATTCATTGCCTTGATTTCCTCAACACTCAATTCATCATT
>Ga0209949_1001765_pt1 | contig 10195 bp, 8 predicted proteins | sample SalPonC_black_MG_FD_185711 | JGI IMG/M metagenome (GOLD analysis project Ga0209949, IMG submission 185711) | Salt pond soil microbial communities from South San Francisco under conditions of wetland restoration - Salt Pond MetaG... | ecosystem: Environmental > Aquatic > Marine > Intertidal zone >... | reverse complement strand
CCATTAATATAACAATGAAAATGGAGTCATTGGCTATCTGGTATAGTATTGCTGTATGTTTTGTGACGACAAGTTTTCTAAGTTCAGGGCGAACTTCACTTTGAGGAAAACCTTCGGGGGTTTTTTCTAATGCTTTGAGATGGTCAGTAAACCTTTGAATGAACTTTTCTTTGGTTTTCACCGACCACTTTTCTTCCAGAAAGTCTAAAAGCGCTTGAATCTTAAAAGCAGCGAGCTCCGAAAGGCGGATTCTCATGAAACTTTTTTGAGAAAGTCTTTGAGATCAATTGTTTTCCCGTTTTGGATTTGCTCAAGTCCCATTTCGACTTCTCTACGCTGTGCATCCGTTAGTTCAAGCCAAAAGTCTTTACTCTCAACTTTTAGAGTCGAGTACAGGCGGTTGAGGAGTTCTTCACTTTCCGTGTTAAGAATTTGCTTGACCAGTTCGATTTTTAAAGCTTGAATGTCCATTTCATTTCATTTACTCAAAGTTAACGAATTTTATCTGCTGTCGAAAGGTATATATTGTTTGTCTTTTCGCATTTTGGCAAACATCACGGGGCCTCACCCGCTCCCTCTTTCCCTAGCTCTCATTTAACTCATTCTCCACAATAAAATCTAAAAAGACCTCTTTGTGACGATCAAGATCCATCTGGGGCGAAACAGCGACCCGCGCTATATAGTCTTTGTCTCCCTCTTTCGTTGTCCCCTGGGTCGATGTGGCAGGTATCGTCCAATACACCCCTTTTAACTGTCCATAACTCACGCAGTATTTACTTTCAAGGGGGATTTTGGCAATCATTAAATGGATCAATTTGAGATTCAACGCTCTTTTATAGCGCTCTCGTTCCTCCTCAGTATCTCCTCTTGTGGGCAAATCCAATGAAAACACGGAAGGGGTAAACCCTTGCTCTGCTAACTCTTCTGAGACAAAATTGATTTTCGCGGCGGGTAAATGTTCCCTGATAAAGTTGACAAACTCCCGTGTGTTTTGATAGGCATCCTGAATTCGTTGATTCATGGAAGGCAATTGTTTGGCCAATATCTCCATTTGGAGGCCGGTCGCCTCATTATCACATAAGCGCAAATGCTGTTCGACCTTGTCCATCAAGGCCTTCGTTTTGGTATTTCCGACACAGTAGCCGGCCGTGCATAGCCCCCCACTTGGAAATTTCGAGCCGCTGGCATACGAAAGAGCCCGAACCGAGGAGAGGATTTCGCCCTCGCCTAAAAAGTGCACATTAGGGCAGAAAGTCTGGTCCAAAATAAACACCGGATCGATCGCCGGTTCACCCGAAGCCGTTTTGCGATCTTGAGTGAGGGCCGCTTTCAATTGATCCAGATTCGGGACCTCCACTCTGGGATTGGTCGGGATTTCAGCGATGATAAAAGGCACTGCATCCTTGGCCGCCACCTGAGCCAGAACCGTATCTACACTTTGGGCCATATCGTTATCTCTATCTACGGGCAAGTCCACCACCTCCACATTGTCGATGCAGGCAGCCACTCTCCGGGCCTGATCATTGGTTCCGCCATAGCAATTGGGCGGAACGAGAAACTTAATGGCCTTGCCCTTATGGTTTTCCAGGGCATGGTGAATCAGCCCCATCATGATCGCATATTGAACGGACAGGCCACTCGATCCCACCACAGCCTTTGTGCTCGTCCCCGTAATCTCCTCAATGCTGGCTGTAACTCGGGCTTTGTTTGTCTCCACAGCACTCCGATTCTCCTGATCCACAGCAGCCCCCTCTACGAGTGCCATCAAAGCCGCATGACAATTGGCCGGCGTCATGGCAATACTCTCTCTTCTCCTTACGTGCTGAATTTCTGAGATATAATTTTCATTTTGGTCCCCGTTGACTAATAGAACACTGCCCAAGTGAGCATGGAGACCCACATAAAAGTCAATATTTGGGGTCAGCTTGTACTTCCCTATTTCATCCTGTTGTGAGACAAAAATCGTACTGCCATCAAAGGGGGAAATGTCTTCTACTTTCTCCACTTGCTTTAACTCAAATGAGTAGCCGTAGACGCGTCGCACCACATCAGCATTAAAAAACGCAGGCAACTCGCCCGTAAATAAGATTCGAGTGTTCTTATGATCAGCTAAATTTTTTCTCAGAACCGCCAAAATAGGCATCGTTCGGGACGAAAAGCTAATGACCTGTTCTGCCTTTAGGTGATTTAAGTTAGCAATGGCCCACTCGAGCACACAGGATAGTGGGTGCCCCAATCGGATATAGTCATAAGCAGTGGCTAAGTTGTTAAGAGCCGATGCTTCAGAATTTTTCTCATCAAACAAATTTTCAAACTGCTCTAAAAATTGAGTTTTCGCCAACTTTTCCTCATAGATATCCAGTCGATGAGTGGTCAGATTCAGCCAATCTATAGGCATGTTATCCAAAACCTCCTCAATATAATGTAGCATTTTACTTACGTTCATAATTTTCACCTTTTTCAGCGGTCGCGAATATACTAATTCGGTTTTTGTAACAAGGGAACGATGGCGATTTGTTGAATGGTACCGAAGCTATTTATCGCTTCCCAGAGGAATACAAATGCACATCTTTCTTGTACCGGCATCTTATTTAAGTAAGGATTTGGGCGCTCCCTCGAGGTGTCCGCCCCAGGGCGGACACCTCGGGGCGTTATGTTCCGGGCTCGCTATTCGCTCGGCCCCTCCTTTGTCGGGTCGCCGCCGTTGGCGGCCCCTTCACATCACTAGCGCAAAAGACTGCTGTGCGGGATACCGCTTGGAGGAGTGCTCCTGGGGAAGCCCTGAAAGCCATACTTGGCAACTTAATCCGATATCCTCTATGAAGAATATGATTTTTCTTATAACCTGCCGATCTTTCGGGGCCAATGCGCTTGGCCTTCCCGCTTCTTTCTCTTTACTTTTGGCTTGATCCAATCCGTCATGCGCGCTGTCGCACACCGCCGGACCACAGCACACGGAGTGCGCTGTGGAACCTCATTGAATACTATTCCTCGCTTTAACATTCTCGCGGACGCTTTTTACCGCTTCATGCTTTTATCGAGGGTCTGACAACCTCTACTTTTCTATTCCGTCTCTGCATAATTGAACTCTCCGCCTATTTTATTTCATCTGCGATACCCACGATCGCAATTCCGCTCGTCGCGCCGCATATCACTGGTGATGGGTTCGATCTCACTCTCTTGTTCTTTTTTGCCTTCGAATTTCAATTCTGGATACTTTTTTTTATAATCGCTGCTCCGGCGCCCCAGTCCCGCATAAGAGCTTCGCCCTTTTGTTGGCCGCTCTAACGAGGCGCTATTTTTTACATTTCGCAAGTTATGTTATTCAAAAATATCTTCATTTTTTATCTATTCCTTTTTCCTGTGCGCCATTATTTGCGCAGTAAAAAAAGCCAAACTTATCCTATTTGTCGTAAGCCTGCCGATTTCCTGCTCCGTTCTTTCAAGGCGGCCGCTAAGTTGGCGCATATGCCTGAAAGGGCGATATATTATTCCCCAACCACAACTCCTCAAAATCACCCGAATATAATACCGCTAAAGCGGCACTGGCGTCATTGCAATCTCTGTAATTATTGAAATCCACGATAATCTGTGAAATCGGTGATTCAGAAACCCAAAATAAACTAAAGCAACACCATAAGAACAATCAAAAAACCGTATACCTTTGAAGATCACCGTCTCTCAAACCGATCATCTTTTGATCCTGTAAACTATGTTCCGTAGAATGTTACATATTGAACGAAGCTGGCCCTTCGTCTTTACCAGGTTCTCTCAGGGATTTTTGCGCTACCGGGCTCTGTCTTACCCGTTGGGGAAAAGTATCTACGATGTAGGTTTTTGCGATAGCGCTGTGGAAGGGCCCGCGCCTCGGCGCGGGCGTGCGACTCCCAAATTTTTTGGGGGAGTACCGAACGAAGGAGGAGCCTGAAACATAGCGCCGACCCCAATTTTTTGGGGCGGATCGCCCGCATTATTATTAATTCATATTAAACAGCAGAAGGGGTGCCATAGGTGACTTCGGGGAGCTGCTCAATCTCTTCCTGTGAAAAGATGCGGGACTTGATGACGAAACGAACGCCCAGCGGAATCTCTAAACTGAAACTGGAGCCGCGTCCGGAGGTGATGTCCAGGGTGAGCTGGGTGTGTTTCCAATATTCGTACTGTTCTTTGGACATGAAAAAGGGGCAGCCGTATACCTCACCCATATAAGCATCATTATCGCTGATGAGAAACTCGCCCTCGGTAAAACACATGGGGGACGAGCCGTCGCAGCAGCCGCCGCTCTGGTGAAACATCAAGGGGCCGTGCTCGTCGCGCAGCTGATCGATGACTTTTTGGGCTTCTTCACTGACTAAAACGCGTGTGATCATAAGTTGGAAGTTTATAATTAAAAAAACGCGAGACGAAATAGTTTCGCCTCGCGTGTAATATATCGTCTACGGTCCACTAAAAGAATCCGAGCGCATCCTTGCTGTAAGAGATGAGCATGTTCTTGTTTTGACGGTAGTGGCCGAGCATCATTTTGTGATTCTCGCGACCAATTCCGGACTTTTTGTAGCCTCCAAAGGGGGCGTGGGCCGGATAGTCGTGGTAGCAGTTGACCCATACGCGGCCAGCCTTGATCTCTCGGGAGATCTGATAAGCCTGATGCATATCGCGCGTCCATACGCCGGCGCCTAAGCCGTACAAGGTGTCATTCGAGATCTCGAGGGCTTCTGCTTCGTCTTTGAACGGTGTCACACATACGACCGGGCCGAAAATTTCCTCCTGGAAGACACGCATTTTATTATTGCCTTTCAAAATCGTGGGCTGGATGTAATAACCGCCGGCTTTTGTGCCTTCAACAGCTGCGCTGCCTCCGGTGAGTACTTCCGCGCCTTCCTGCTTTCCAATGTCGATGTAATTGAGAATTTTCTCATACTGATCGTTCGAGGCCTGCGCACCCATCATGGTTTCGGGATCGAGCGGATGGCCCATCTTGATGGCTTCGGTACGTTCTATCACGCGCTCCATAAATGCGTCGAATATGTCTTCCTGCACGAGTAGTCGCGAGGGGCAGGTACATACTTCGCCTTGATTGAGGGCAAACATGACGGCGCCTTCGATGCATTTGTTGAGAAAGGCATCATCGGCATCCATAACGTTGTTGAAAAATACGTTGGGCGATTTACCACCGAGTTCCAGCGTCACAGGGACGATATTTTGCGCGGCGTACTGCATAATGAGTCGACCTGTCGTGGTCTCTCCGGTAAAGGCGACTTTCTTAATGTCGGGATGAGAGGCTAGTGGTTTTCCGGCTTCGATACCAAACCCATTAATGATATTGAGCACACCGGCGGGTAAGATATCCTGAATCAATTCAGCAACCATCAATATACCGACGGGCGTCTGCTCAGCGGGCTTAAGCACCACGCAATTACCTGCAGCGAGTGCCGGCGCAAGCTTCCATGTGGCCATAAGAATGGGAAAGTTCCACGGAATAATCTGTCCGACAACGCCAAGCGGCTCAGGGATATTGATCGATACGGTGTTGTTATTCAATTCAGTGGCAGAACCCTCCTCGGCGCGGATCACTCCGGCGAAATAGCGAAAGTGGTCAATGGCCAGTGGGATATCCGCCGCTTTGGTTTCGCGCACGGCCTTTCCATTATCCCAGGTTTCAGCACGGGCCAGCTGATCGGCGTTTTGTTCCATCACATCGGCAATCTTGATCAGGATATTGCTGCGCTCTGTCGCGGAGGTTTTATTCCACGTTTTGGCCGCTTTCCAGGCTTCCTCTACGGCATGATCGACATCTTCTTTCGTCGAACGGGCCACTTCAGTAAATACCTGTCCGTCTACCGGAGAGATATTTTCAAAATACTGTCCTTTGATAGGGGCGACCCACTTGCCGCCGATAAAATTGTCGTATTGGCTTTTGAAGGCCGGCTTCTCGAGTATGTCACTCGACTTTGTAGCTACGTCACTCATAATTTATTTGTATTGTTTAGGTTAGAAAATCATATTCCATCACATAATATAACATACTTTCTACGTTTAATAAAAGAATTCTGCACTTTCAATGACACAATTGTATCATTTTAGTGGATTTTATCTTCCATTTGGTGCTTTCTTTGGCTTGTAGGTGAATAGTCAGTATATTTAGTACATAGAAATTGTAGTATATGCCGTTTTCCCATAGCCAAAGCCTGGAGTCAGGTCGAAAGTTAGAGACCCTGGTTGAGAATCGCACGCGCTATGCGCTTGAGCACAGCGAGCTTAATTTATTTGAGACACATGAGCAGGCCGATCGGGTGCAATTGCGCTTTGCCGAGCCCACGTTGGCCAGTATGATCATGGGCAAGAAGGTAATGCATTTGCGGGATGAAAAAGGCTTTGATTTTTATCCCGGCGAGAGTGTGATCCTTCCCGCAGATGAGTTGATGTGCATCGACTTTCCAGAGGCCAGCCATCAGCGCCCTACCAAATGTCTGGCCCTTACCCTTTCCGAGGACTTTATACAGGAAGTCTGTCACTCTCTCAATCAGCATCAGCAGCGGCTCGATGGCGGAGAGTGGCTCTTCACCCGCGACAACTTTCACTTTACCAATGATCGGGCCGTCCATCAGATCGTCAATCGGCTCATTTTTCTCTTTGCGGAAAATCATCCGTCCAAGGATCTCTTCGCCGACATGATGCTTCGCGAGCTCGTCATTCGACTCATGCAGACCGACATTCGCTACAGCATGGAGAAGGGCGTGAAGGAGACCAGCGGTTCGCGCCTCCAGTTCATTTTGGGCTACATTCGCCAGCATTTGGACGAAGACCTGTCCGTGGAAGACCTCAGCCAAAAAGCGTACATGAGCACCTCACATTTTCATCGGTCCTTTAAGAGCGAACTGGGACTTTCCCCCGTCGAGTACATCCATCAGGAGCGGATCTCAAAAGCCTGCCAGTTGCTGCGCTCCACCGAGCTTCCCATTCGCGAGATCGGCCTGCGCTGCGGTTTCAACCATCTCTCGTACTTCAATCGCCTGTTTAAACGCTACACGAAATGCACGCCCGGCGCCTATCGAAAGAAAGGGTAATTTGATAGGCATTAGAGGTTTTTTTGTTTAATTTTTTGGGCGTCCCCTCGTCTCGAGGAGCGCTAGGCGCTCTCGAGTCCTCGGTCGGGCTATCCGCTCGTAGTCAGGAGCCCGCGCGCCGGCATCCATAGGGCTGCGGTGGCTTCATTTGTCGCCTCCTCGCCTCACGGCTGCAAGTGTCATTACCACTAAATAAGTATAGAAAAGTCGAAGCAGGTTTTTGTTCAGATCAAGACGCGTCGAATGAGTGAAGCCGTAGCTACACGAGTGAGGAGAAACGAAGAGTTGGACGCAACCATCAAGACTTGGTTTGTAACGGATTTAGTGGTAATCACACTAACGTCGCCCGGACCCCTGACTGCCGCTGCTATCCCTGACGCGGGGAGGTGCGTTTTTTATTTGATTTCCATCTGCGGTCTGTAATGATTAGTAAAATGGCTGCTTAAAATATGTCCCCAAGCCTCATACTGGGCATTCATTAATGTCCGACATTATAAGTGAATATCATCCCATTTTTGTACGAAATAGAGCTTCCGCCCTTTCCTTGCTATCGCTGCCCGCCTTTGACTAGTAGCCATATAGCAAATGACATTTCTCCAAACACAGTGGGAATGGTGACAAATGCTAGAAAAATTGAGGCACAATCCGCATAGTTAGCAAGTAAAAAATGAGCTGTTGTATAAACTATATACATAACCCCTGCAACTGCGAGAAAAAGGGTGATAAATCGAGAAGTTGATCGCTTAATTTTCTCTAGTCAACGGGTAATAGAAACTGTAGTTAAATAAAAATCGGGCATCAGGAAATCCTGATGCCCGACAAGAAAGTCGCTGTGTCAACAAAACATTGCTTCTTTTTATCTACTCGACTCGTTCTCGTATGAAATCTACTCGGGAGTCAATTGTGGCTCTATATTCCTTGAGAAAATAATCCCAGGTGTTCTCTCCAAACACTTCTTCATATTCTTTACCAAAATTGCTATCTCGGTCCATCCATGACCAACTATCAAATGCAAAAACAAACGCGGCATCATTTCCTTCACTACCCGTCGCAAATTCATTCCAGTATACCCACATAGACTCTGTAGGACGTTTTTCTTCATAGACCTTTTTTATTTTTCCTACGAGTTCCGCCCAACGTCTTGCTTGTCCGCGCTTTAAATCATATACCCAAATGAGTCGTTTAGAAGGGCTGGCCTCCACTCCATTATCATGTGATAGCTTACTGGAGTAACTCCAATAGTTCGGACTTTCAACCCATCGTGTCATCTCCTCTACTTTTGCCCAATCGGCATCATGACCTTCCTTAGCTGGTCGGCTATCCATAGCGGTCCAACTGGTTGGACCCATGATCCAGGAGTAAGATCCTCCATTGGGGCCATTAATATTGTATGAGAGGGAAGCGTGATGATCTCCTTCCGGATGATACTTTTCGTTATGTGCCTTGATCGCTTCTTCTAGAGCTTGATTTTGACCCTGTTTCGGATACAGGTTGACCACTTCAAACAAGTTGGCTTCCGGTGCCTCTTGACTGAATGCTACCAGTGGAAAGCAAAGCAGCGCAATTATTAAATTTTTCATAATTCTGATTGTTTTGGTTTGTAATGAGTCAAAGATGGTTCATCCCACAAAAATAGTTATGGACGAATCGTTCAATTCCATGGACGAATCGTTCATGGGGACTATGTTTATTTATAAGGTGTTGATTACGAGCTACTCAAATAGATCGGAGGGCGGAAAATCAAACTCTTTGGAAAACACTCTGGAAAAATAAAGGGGATCATTAAACCCGGTCTCAAAGGCGGCTTCGGAAATGTTACACTTCTTTTGTAGGATGAGTTCTTTCGCTTTGTGTAGTCGGGCAGTTCGTAAATAAGCAACAATGGACTTGCCCGTCAATGCCTTTAACTTTCTATAGAGTTGAGATCTACTCAGGCTCATTGCCGTGCATAGTTCCTGGACGCCAAACTCCGTGTTTCTTAGATTGGAATCTATAGTTTCTTTAATTTTTTGCAAAAAAGCTTCTTCCATTTGAATTCCGGCATCTTCTGCCGTTCGCTTTTCCTCAAACTGAGCGTAACGGGACTGCAGCTTTTTTCGCAACGAAATCAATTGATTCAATCGAATTCGAAGCTCTTTTTTATCAAAAGGTTTTGCAAGATAGGCGTCGGCACCCCTTGTTAATCCGATCAGGCGAGATTCAGCATCTGCTTTCGCGGTAAGAAGAACAATGGGTATATGACTAGTTCGCTCATCATTTTTTAAGTACTCCGTTACCTCGAAGCCATCTTTAGCTGGCATCATCACATCGCTTATGATAATATCGGGAATCTGCTCCACTGCCTTTTTGATTCCAATATCTCCATTTTCAGCCACAGTAATATCGTATTCGCTGTCCAGTATGGAACGGATATAGGAAACGACTTCGGGGTTGTCTTCAATAATCATCAAGGAGTTTCGTTCGGATGATAAGCTATTTCCGTTATCCCCCTCCATTGCTTCAAGCTTGTCTTCAGGAACTCCCAGATGGGGTTCGCTGTTAGAAAGCATTTCAATACCTTTCGATCTGGTCATGGGCAATAGCACCCGAAAGGTCGTGCCCTCTCCCTCAACGCTTTCCACTTCAACTTCTCCCTTCAAGAGTTCGACCAACTCCCGGGTAAAAGCCAGACCTATTCCTGTGCCTGAATCGCCTCGGCTCAATGGATTATCCACTTGAAAATAGCGCTCAAAAATACGAGCTATGGCTTTCTCTGAAATGCCAATTCCCGTATCCTTTACCTGGATGCATACAAGGTCATCTGCAGTTGATACAGAAAGGACCACCTCTCCATCGCGCGGTGTGTATTTAATGGCATTTGAGAGCAGGTTAGAGACGATATGTTGAATCTTTTCCTCGTCAAAGTCCATTTCTAGCTTTTCCACGGATGCTTCGAAGTGCAGTCTTACATTTTTATGGGCGGCTAAAGAGTGAAAGTTTTCTAATATATAATGCAAGTAGTTTACCAAGTCACCTGCCTGTAACTGTACTCGTAGTTTATGTGCCCCCAGTTTGCTAAAATCCAAAAGCTGATTTACGAGCCGCAATAAATTGCGGCCACTCCGCTGAATCAGGCGTTTGGGCTCTCC
>Ga0209949_1001763_pt1 | contig 10202 bp, 12 predicted proteins | sample SalPonC_black_MG_FD_185711 | JGI IMG/M metagenome (GOLD analysis project Ga0209949, IMG submission 185711) | Salt pond soil microbial communities from South San Francisco under conditions of wetland restoration - Salt Pond MetaG... | ecosystem: Environmental > Aquatic > Marine > Intertidal zone... | reverse complement strand
CGGCGACGGTTCGGACGAGATGTTTATCGTGCGCCCGCTGGATGGCTTTATCGCCGTGCCGGATCGGGTATCGGTGCCAGATGGCGAAACGGCGGTGATCCGCGTCATGCTGCCGATGTTTTGAGATCCCCTTTGGGGAAACCGTGCGCGACGGGTTTCGCGTAACCATCTATGTCAACGTCAGCCCCGTGCAGCCTCAACTGCGCGGGGTTTCTTTGTCTTTGATCAACGCCGCGACCTGCTTTTCCGCAGCCTTGATTTTGGCGTTGATTTCGTCGGCTTCTTCTTTGGGCACCCACCCCGAAACATGCGCGAACCCGGCCTTTTCCAAGGCCCGCTTTCTTGCGAGACGGTAGGTCATGCGCTCAAAACCATCTTTGCGCCTTCAAATGTGTTTCCGGTGAATGTGGTCATCTGTCTATCTCCTGTTGAGCGGGCTTCATTGCCCGGTGTCATGTTAAGCACCGATGAAGCGGGCGGCGCTACGAGTGAACGTAATCTGATCCAGTGCCGATTTTGGCGCGTTGGTAACGATTGCAACGCCGTCTTCCGGCCAAGTCCTGACATCGGCCTCAAAGCCTTGGTTTCTCAAGCCGTCAACGATTGCAGCAACATTCTTGTTCGTGGCATAGGCGGCGGTTTTGATGATGATTTCCATCTGTCTATCTCCTACAGGCTGCGACCATCGCCGCCCTTGAGATATTTGTAACGCGTAACGAAGGCGAGATCAAGCAAAATCGTAACGCGTAACAGATAAAGCGGATGATGATTGCGAGTAGCCCCGCGTCAGAAGTGTCAGGCGTGTTCTTTAATAAACCCTTCTTTTCGTGCCAAATCAACGAAATAGGGCCTAATCTCATCGTCACTCAACTCCAAAAATCTTGGCACTCGATACTCGCATTCCTCGACTTTCTTACGCCAAGGTGTGCCCGGTTCGTGAGTCATCTCAGACAATTGGACGGCAGAGAAACGCCCATACCTACCCCACACCCATTCAATCACTTGGCTTTCATTGGCATCAGACATGTCAATATCTTCTGGTGGCGCAAAAGGATTTAACTTTTTCGCCTCAAGGATCTTCTGGTTTCTATGAGAAGCAAACGCCGAATATATTGGCCGGAAAACCGGGCCAAGCTTCCAAACTTGTGGCTTGCTTTGCATTAATACCGGCTCGTTCGGGCACAATGCCAACCACCAACCGTAGGCGTAATAACAAAGCTTTTGAAGCTTCATGTGCGTGATCGGTGATGACTTCCCATAACGCTTAATAAAGGTGTTAGCCACGGCGATTGACTCAAGAGAGTGTTCCATCATTCCCACCTCGCGTTTGCAGCCTTGCGCGCGATTTCGCTGCGCTGAGCCTCTGACGTGTTCTCCTGACGTGCTTTTGCACCCGCCAAACCGCTGTTGCGCTTGGCTGGTTGCTTCAGTGTGGTTTCTTCGATTTCGCCCGTTGCGATCTTTGCAATGTGAACAGCGTTGCTGGTCACGTCCGCCGGGCGCTTCTGGCCTTGCGGTCCCTTTGGCATTGTTTCTCTCCCGAACAGTGTGAGACGTGTTGATCCGCCTTGAGACGATCCTACACGTCACCTTTACAATTTGTAAGACTTGATTTAGGGCCCCGTTCGCCAGGATCCAGAAGCGACTCAAAGTTGTGATCGCCACTCTAGAGCGAAAAGCCTTAAGGCTTGGTTCATATGACACGCGGTCAACCTCGCTCAATTTCAAACTGAGACACTACCGAAAAATGGGGCGCAAAGCCGGTCTTTGCGCCCCAGGGACCTGGCAGGCACAGGGATTACACCCGCCAGAAAACGCGATTGACCTCCCGTGGGGCGGTCAACCAATCCGATCCGACATCACGCAGCAGGCGATCATGAAGACCAAGACGCCGTTGCCGAAGGCGGCGGCGGTCGGACCATGTCAAGAAAGCCACCGTGACATGCACCAACCTCGACAGCGCGGCCTGTCCATCCAGACAGGCGATCTGGCCGCCTGCTGCGCGTGTGCCATGGCGCACCCCGCAATGTACCGACACAATATGGATATATCGCACAATACATAGTAGCATCGTGATACAAAAAGCGATACATTCGACTCACCCATCAATCCAGAGAAAGATTGTGTCGGATACAATTCAATCCAACCAGATCGTCTCGCTGCCTCAAGCCGGCAGCGGGCCAAAGTACCGCCGGGTTGCCGATGCCATCCAGTCCGCGATCCGCTCCGGCGATCTGGCTGCGGGTGACCGCTTGCCCCCGGTGCGGGAATTGGCTTGGTCGCTGGGCATTACGCCGGGCACCGTTGCGCGGGCTTATACCGTTCTGACGGATGCAGGCCATGCGGTGGCCGAAGTGGGGCGCGGTACGTTCGTCGCCCCCAGGGCAAACGGGCACAATGGTCCGACCCGCGATTACGTCACCGCGCCCAAGCGGGACGGCAAGACATCTCTGGTCACCCCGCAACTGCCTGATCTTGGACAGATCGCACTTCTGCGCAGCACCCTTGCTCGCGTGGGCGATGCAGCGCCGGAGCGGCTCTTGCGCTACCCGACCCGCGACGCCTACCGGCCATTGCGCGAAGCGGCGGTGCATTGGCTCCGCACAATCCCATTGGGGCACGTCACCGAAAGCGACGTGGTGCTTGTCAACGGCGCGCAGAACGGGCTTGGCGTGATACTGCAAACGATCCTGCGCGGACCAACTCCCACAATTCTGGTCGAGGACATGGCCTATCCCGGGTTTCGCCGTGCCGCCGAACTGTTGCGCACCGACGCAATCGGTTTGCCGAGCGACGACAATGGCATCTGTCCGGATGCGTTGGAACGGGTCGCCCGCGACACCCGGGCGCAGGTGCTTTGCACCTCGCCCGATGTGCATAATCCAACGCTGCTCAGCACGCCGTCGCACCGCCGCCGCGCCATTTCGGAGGTCTGCCGCGCACTGGATCTCCAGATCATCGAGGATGATTGCTACCGACGCACCGACATGACAGCGCCCAGCTATCGCATCCTTGCGCCCGAGCGGACCTGGCATGTCGCGTCGATCTCCAAGGTGCTGACCCCGGCGCTTCGCGTCGGCTTTGCAATCGCGCCACCGGGACGAGGACAAGACCTGCGGCAAACGGCAGAATACGGGTTTTTCGGCCTGGCCCAGCCATTGGCCGAAATCTGTGAACAGATCCTGACAGACCCTCAAACAGAGGCGATCGTGGCATCGATCCGCGCGCATATGGCGGAATATGTGCGCGTTGCCGTCAATGCCCTGGGAACGCACAACCTGACATGGCACGAAGACGTGCCGTTTCTTTGGCTGCCGCTGCCGCAGGGCTGGCGTGCAGCCTCCTTCTGCCGGGCCGCCGAAGAGCGCGATATCCAGATCCGCTCTGCCGACGAGTTTGCCCTGCGCGACGGGCGCGCGCCACACGCTGTGCGAATCGCAGTGAACGCACAGATCCCGCTGCACCAGTTCGAGTCGGCAATGACACAGTTGAGGGACCTGCTTGAGCACCCGCCAGAGCAGATAAGTATCTGATTTTCCCAACTTCTGATGAAAAAGTGGTCGCCTGCCCGGAAATCTGCCGCTAATTTGAACGGCACGACTCATCGAGCCAAGAGTGATTAATGGGTTTAGACATCAACCTGACCTTCGCAGACAGCCGTCCCGATCTTGACGAATTGTCCGAGATCCTGACCGAATATTACGCCCAGATCCTCGAGCGCCTTATGACGGTTGGCGGTCCGGGGCTGAACGTGGACGAACAGGTACAGTCGAGCCTGGGCGTCATCGACCAGTTCCTTCCGCCCAGTGGGGCGACGGTGCTGGCGCGCGACCAGTCCGGTTTTCTGCTGGGCTGCGGCTTTGTCCGGATGATCGACCAGGATCGCGCGGAATTGAAACGCCTGTTCGTGCGGGACCTGGCCCGTGGATACGGTCTTGGCCGCAAGATTATCGAGATGCGGATCGAAAAGGCCAAAGAGCTTGGCGCGACAACAGTCCTCGCCGACACGGTGCGCGGAAACAGCTCCATGCTGGCGCTTTACGACCGCCTGGGCTTCGGCGAAACGCCCTGCTATGGCGACAATGCCAACTCCGAACAGTTCGATGCCTACCTGGTCTATCGCAAGCTGGAGCTATAAGGACCCGATATTATGGGGTATATAGATACCTTATTTTCAAGACGTTGTTTTTGAACGATTAATCGAATACACTCGTGCTTGACTGTGTCAGTACGATCCTTATAACCCGCGCATCGAAGATACGGGGTGCGCGGCACCCTGCCTTACCAATCCAATGTCAGGGACATCCCACGATGAAAACCTTTTCTGCAACACCGGCAGATATCGACAAGAAATGGATCCTGATCGACGCCGAAGGCATCGTTCTGGGCCGTCTTGCGTCGATCGTCGCCACCCGCCTGCGCGGCAAGCACAAGGCGTCCTTCACGCCGCATATGGACATGGGTGACAATGTCATCGTCATCAATGCCGACAAGATCCAGATGACGGGCAACAAGCGTCACGAGAATTTCTACTGGCACACCGGGTATCCGGGCGGCATCAAATCCCGCACGAAACAGCAGATCCTCGATGGCGCGCACCCCGAGCGGGTTGTCCAGAAAGCTGTCCAGCGCATGTTGCCGGGTAACCGCCTGTCGCGCAAGGTCATGACCAACCTGCGCGTCTATGCAGGGACCGATCATCCCCACGACGCACAGACCCCCGAAATCCTGGATGTGAAATCCATGAATTCCAAGAACACACGGACGGCGAAATAATGGCTGAGCAACTCAATTCCCTGGAAGAGCTGAACACCGCCGCTGGCCTTGACGCCACGCCGGAAGTGGCTGAAATCCCGCGCGAACCGCAGCGTGACAAGCTCGGTCGGTCTTATGCCACCGGCAAACGGAAAGACGCGGTCGCGCGTGTCTGGATCAAGCCGGGCTCCGGCAAGTTCCTCGTTCGGGACGCCAAGGGCAACTATATCGACTACACCAAGTATTTTGCGCGCCCGGTGTTGCAGATGATCCTGCGCCAGCCGTTTGAAACCGCCGGTGTCTCCGATCAGTTCGACGTGATGGCCACGGTCAAGGGTGGCGGTCTTTCGGGCCAGGCCGGTGCAGTCAAGCACGGCATCTCCAAGGCGCTTCAGCTTTACGACCCGTCGCTGCGCCCCGCACTCAAGGCGGCAGGTTTCCTGACCCGCGACAGCCGCGTGGTGGAACGCAAGAAGTTCGGGCGCCGCAAGGCACGTCGGAGCTTCCAGTTCTCCAAGCGCTGATCAACACGGACCAGACATGCGAAAAGGCCGCCTCTCGGGGCGGCCTTTTCTGTTTGCGTCGGGTTCGCCGGTCTCAGACCTGGACCGCTCAAAGAGCGTTGGCCTGACGGAAGGACAGCAATCGGCGCGAGCCTTCATCCCAAAGATGCAGCCGCGCATTTGCAAAGCTTTCTCGGATCGTCATGCGGTTATGCTCCGACAAGGTGGCATGATCGCGGACAACCTCGGGCAGCCGGTAGAACGGGATCCGGCTATAGAGGTGGTGCACATGGTGAATGCCGATATTGCCGCTGACCCATTGCAAAGCCGAGGGCAGCACGTAATGCGAGCTTCCGTGCAGGGCCGCGTCGTGCAGTTGCCATTGCTCCTCGCTGTCCCAGAGCGTCGTTTCGAACTGGTGCTGAACGTAGAAGAGCCAGACACCGGCCGTTGCCGCCAAGAGAGTCGACGGCAGGAAGATCAGGAGGATCGGCATCAGCCCGCCGAAATACAGCATCACCAGAAGCGCGCCCAGAATCGCTGCATTGGTGCCCATGGCGCTGGCCCAGTACCGGACACTCGACATCAGACCCAGGGGAATGCGGTTCTGCACGAAGAACAGGTATCCCGGCCCAAGCCCGAACAGGACCACCGGGTTTCGGTACAGCCGGTACATCGCGCGATTCCACAAGCCAAGCGCCTTGTATTCGGCCACCGTCATTGTGTGCACGTCGCCGATACCGCGCCGATCCAGATGGCCGGCGTTGCTGTGGTGGATCGAATGGGTGCGCCGCCAGACATCGTAGGGGGTCAGCGTCAGAACACCCAGCACCCGGCCCAGCCAATCGCTGAGCGTGCGGTTGGTGTAGAACGACCCGTGCCCGCAATCATGCTGGATGATGAAGAGCCGCAACAGGAATGCCGCGTTGACGATCGACAGGCCCAGCGTCAGCCAGTAGCTGACGTCCAGCGCCCACCAGGCCGCAATCCAGAGAACGATGAACGGTCCCAGCGTCACAGCAAGCTCGAAAGAGCTGCGCACCGTGTTGGGTTCACGGTACTTGGCGAGGATTTTGACCCAGTCCTTCGCGGAGCCGGGTGCGGGCGACTGCCCGGGGTTTGATAGCTGTTCGGACATAAGCCTGCTTTGTTCTTTTGAGTTCAGCCTTCTTAACCCAAATCAATCGGTCCGCCTACGCATCTTGCCAAAAGAAATAAAGGGGAGGCATTTTGCCACTGTCAGGCCGTGTCCGCGGCCTTGTCCGGCGCCGGTGGCGTATAGGCGCAACGTTCCGGCTTGATATCCAAAAGCGGCGTTTTGTCGAGACAATCCAACCCTTTGACGATCAGAACCGGCCCTTCTCGCCGAATGAGCCGCACCCGCGACAGGCCAATCGGATTGGGCCGCACCGGTGAGCGCAGGGCGAATGTGCCAGTGGTGGTGCCGTCGTTCCTGGGGCTTTGCGCCACGAGGTCCCGACGCGACTCGTGCAGCCAGTAAAGAACATCCAGATGGTCGAACCGCTCTATCCCCTCCAGCGCCGATTCCCAGTCCGGCTCCAGTTCCAACCGGCAGTCCGGTCCATCCAACCGGCCCTGCCGTGGACAAAGGTCACGGGTAGTGAAGGGCGTGCGGACGAGACCGACGAACATCAGCCCCGCATCCCGGGCCTTTGGCGGGTCGATCACCACCTCGTTGGCACGCAAGTCTTTCGAATCGTGTCGGGTCATGCGCCCTCCTTGCCATCTGCAATCCTCAGCGCAAGGATACACCCGCTGTGTCCCGCCGCATAGCCACGTCTGACCCTTGCCCTCCGGACTTCGGAGCGCAAGGGGTGCGGTGCTGGACGTGGCCTCGGGGATGGCGGACGCGACCTTCGGCAAGGCCGCGCTTCACCGGATTTTCGCACTCCAAGGCCTTTCGGCCCCCTGTCACCTAAGGACCGGGGACACACTGTCCGAGGCCGGCGTGGAAAATGCGCCACAAGCGGTGGACGCTGATGCGCGCCCGGCATAAGTTTGGCATTGAACCAAGGATGCCTGCATGACCGACGCCACCCCCTACCAGGTGCTTGCCCGCAAGTATCGCCCGGAAACCTTTGCCGATCTCGTCGGGCAAGAGGCGATGGTGCGCACGCTCAGGAACGCGTTCGAGGCGGACCGCATCGCACAGGCCTTCATCATGACCGGGATACGCGGCATCGGCAAAACCACGACCGCGCGGATCATTGCCAAGGGGCTGAACTGTATCGGCACCGATGGCGGTGGCGGGCCAACGACCGATCCTTGCGGAACCTGCGAACATTGCGTCGCGATCATGGAGGGACGCCATGTAGACGTGATGGAAATGGATGCCGCCTCGCGCACCGGGGTCGGCGACATTCGCGAGATCATCGATTCGGTGCATTACCGCGCGGCATCCGCGCGCTACAAGATCTACATCATCGACGAAGTTCACATGCTGTCCACCAGCGCATTCAACGCGCTCTTGAAGACGCTCGAGGAACCGCCCGCGCATGTGAAGTTCATTTTCGCCACAACCGAGATTCGCAAGGTGCCGGTCACCGTCATGTCCCGCTGCCAGCGCTTTGACCTGCGCCGGATCGAACCGGAAATGATGATCAGCCTGCTGCGCCGCATCGCCACCGCCGAGTCTGCGCAGATCACCGACGATGCTCTTGCGCTGATCACCCGCGCGGCTGAAGGGTCGGCCCGCGATGCGACATCGCTTCTGGATCAGGCGATCAGTCACGGCGCGGGGGAAACCGGCGCCGACCTGGTGCGCGCGATGCTGGGCCTGGCCGACAGGGGTCGTGTTCTCGACCTCTTCGATCTGGTGATGAAGGGCGATGCGGCCGGCGCCCTGACCGAGTTGTCGGCACAATATGCCGACGGCGCCGATCCGATGGCGGTGCTGCGCGACCTGGCCGAGATCACTCATTGGATCTCCGTGGTCAAGATCACGCCCGAGGCGGCAGAGGATCCCACGATCAGCCCCGATGAACGCCAGCGCGGCCAGGAACTGGCCACGGCTTTGGGCATGCGCCCGCTGACACGGCTATGGCAGATGTTGCTCAAATCGCTGGACGAGGTGGCGCAGGCGCCCAACGCGATGATGGCGGCGGAGATGGCGATCATCCGCATGACCCATGTGTCGGAACTGCCCAGTCCCGAAGACCTGGTCAAACGCCTGCAGGATACGCCGCCGCCCCCGCCTTCGGGCGGCGGGACAAGCGGCGGCGTGGCCGCTGGCCTGACACAGGCAACCGCCGGCCCGGCACCGACCCATTCGACGTCATCCGGCCCGCACGCCTCTTACGGCGGGGCTGCGGTCGCTGTGGCGACAGATCAGGCGCTCGCGCGCTATCCGAGTTTTGAACATGTCGTGGACCTGATCCGCGCCAATCGCGACGTCAAACTTCTGGTCGACGTGGAAGGCTGCGTGCGGCTGGCTGCCTATCAGCCGGGGCGGATCGAATTCACACCGACAAACAACGCGCCGGGCGATCTTGCCGCGCGGCTTGGCAGCGCGTTGCAGCGCTGGACCGGAAACCGGTGGGGCGTGTCTGTGGTCAACGGGTCCGACGCGCCGACACTTGTCGAAACCCGCGATGCGAAAACCACCGCGATCAAGGCCGAAGCGGCGGAGCATCCGCTGGTCAAGGCCGTGCTTGAGGCCTTTCCCGGCGCCGCGGTCGAAGAGGTCCGCACACCGGATCAGCTCGCCGCCGTTGCCGAGGCCGAGGCCCTGCCCGAAGTGGAAGACGAATGGGACCCGTTCGAAGAGGATTGATACTTGCGCTCCTGCCCGGTGCCGCATGGGCACAGGGCTGCGCAGAGCAACGCCCCGGTTGGGACGGGGCACCGGTTGACGTGGTGCAGGAAACGGTTTTCCTGGCCTCCTCTCCGGCAGCGTTGGTGCTGTTTCTGGGTACCGTTCTGGCCCTCCGCTTAAAAAGCCAATGGGGGGCGTTGGCGGTTGTCCTGGGCTGGACAGCCTTTGCCACCTTCCTGACAATGCTGGCCCCGGCCTCGCGGAAAATCGCGATGGCGGAAGGCTGCGTCGGGTCGCCTGCCTTGTTCATCGGCACCATCGCTGCAATATGTGTGGGGATGATCTTTTACACCGCGCCACTGATCAAGGGGCGCTGACAACCGGAGGGACAGGATGTTCAAGGGTTTGGGCCAAATGGGCGACATGGGCAAGATGATGAAAGCCGCGCAGGAAATGCAAGGCAAGATGGCCGAGCTGCAGGAAGAGATGGCCAACATGACCGTGACCGGGGAATCCGGCGCTGGTCTGGTCAAGGCCACCTCGACCGCGAAAGGCGAATTGACCGGGCTGGACATCGATCCGTCGATTTTCAACGGTGACGACAAGGAAGTGGTCGAGGACCTGATCCTTGCCGCGATCAAGGATGCACAGCAAAAGGCCCAGGCCAAGTCGCAAGAAGAGATGGCCAAGCTGACCGAAGGCCTTGGCCTGCCGCCCGGCATGAACCTGCCGTTTTAAGCGGGGTGTGCATCTTCCTCTCTCTGCGCGCCCGGTCGGACAGGTAGAATGCGCCAAGGCAGCGATATCGAGGCGCTGATCGACATGATGGCGCGGCTTCCGGGGCTTGGCCCCCGGTCGGCGCGGCGCGCCGTGCTCCACATGATCCGCAAGCGCGGAATGCTGCTGGGGCCCTTGGCAGAGGTCATGGCGCGCGTCGCGCGGGATGCCCGCGAATGCCTCAATTGCGGCAATATCAGTACGCAGGACATCTGCGACATCTGTCAGGACAATCGCCGCACCAATGGCACGCTCTGCGTGGTCGAGGATGTTTCGGCCCTCTGGGCGATGGAGCGGTCAGGCGTGTTCAAGGGCCGCTATCACGTTCTGGGCGGCACATTGTCGGCGCTGGACCAGGTCGGCCCGGACGAGCTTCGCATTCCCAAGCTGTC
>Ga0209949_1001758_pt1 | contig 10219 bp, 10 predicted proteins | sample SalPonC_black_MG_FD_185711 | JGI IMG/M metagenome (GOLD analysis project Ga0209949, IMG submission 185711) | Salt pond soil microbial communities from South San Francisco under conditions of wetland restoration - Salt Pond MetaG... | ecosystem: Environmental > Aquatic > Marine > Intertidal zone... | reverse complement strand
CGGGCAGTAAGGCCGATCCGGAATCGCTCCCCCGAAAAGAGCGGAATGTAAGAGCGAAATATAAAAGGGCGCAGCCCTTTCCCTGGGTCCGGGCCTCCGCAGCGGCCGTTGACGTTCTGAGCGAGCTGAACGGCGACCGCGGTCAGCGGTCGCAAACCTTGTAGTGTTTGAGCTCGAGGAGCGACAGGATGGAGCGAACTCGAGTGAGTTTTTAGAGGTTTAGTGAAGCGAGCGTTAGAACGACCGGCAGCGAGGACCAGCCCGGCGGCTTTTTCCACCCTTTTTGGCCGCTCAAAAAGGGTAAAGGAATATTGTGGGAAGGCTCCAGAGCACCGGCCCTGAAAGAGCGGCCCCTGCTTCCCGTAAATAAGGTAAGTCTACAGATTGATTTAGATGAGAACGGAGACCGCATATTTGGAATGGATCAGACCTTTCACCAGCACGAGGATTCAAGAGGTGTCGGACTCTATATGACCAAAACCCAGGTGGAGTCAATGGGCGGGGAAATCGCTGTGAAAAGTGAAGAAAAAAAAGGAACGACCTTTACAGCTACCTTTTAATGTCCGGAGGACGAATAAGGTATGCAGGAGCTCAGGCTCGCCCCCCGACCGCGAGGAGCTTTAAAATGCCGGAGAGGAATTGTTGTGTCTGGGGGATACATCCGCCAAGCGGCTGTTTTGATGCCAGCGATTTTATAAGCCTCGGATGTCTAAACAAAAATTGTATCTTGATGGAAAGAAAATAACCGGCGATGTGCCGATGTGCCTATGAGTCCATTTAATTTTCGCAGTCGAATTGTGTTTTTTCTGGAAAGGCAGTTTATCAAGGGACCTCAGTATCAATTATTAGCTGTTTTAGCTTTTATAGGTCTCCTGTCTTTATTAGGGGGCGCGCTGCTATGGCCTGTGGCCGAAGCCGACGAGTCTTTTGGGGATGCGGTATGGTGGGCTTTTCTACGACTTTCTGACCCAGGCTATCTCGGAGACGACGAGGGGATATGGCGCCGATTGGTGTCTACTTTTTTTACGATAGCGGGTTACGTGGTGTTTTTAGGTTCTTTAGTGGCGATTATAACGACCTGGCTAAACCGGAGAATTCGTTACCTGGAACAGGGTTTATCGCCAGTCCGATTTGAGAACCATATGGTTGTTCTCGGCTGGACAAACCGGACCCTGCCCATAGTCGCCGAACTGTTCTTATCTGAAGGACGAGTAAGACGCTTTTTGCGACTTCGGGGCTCCCGGCGTCTGCAGGTCGTGATTTTAGCTGAGGAGGTAAGTCCAGATATAGTGCAGCAAATCAAAGACCACCCTTTTTTGGCTCAAGAACTCGACCATATCATTTTGAGGTCGGGGCAGCCCATTGATTATGATCACCTCTTGAGAGTTAACGCTCCTGAAGCTGCTGCTATCATTGTTCCAACGGATACAAGCTCTGCACAAGCCTTATTAAGTCCAGACGTTCGCACGCTAAAAGCACTGCTTACGCTGCAAGAGCAAACGGCCGAGCAGGAAGAATTTGACCGCCCATACGTGGTGGCAGAACTCCAGGATGAAAATAAAAGGTCTGCAGCACGAGAAGCTTATAATGGCCCAATGGAGATTATTTCAAGTGATGCCGCCGTGGGCCGATTGGTGGCTCAGGTGGTTCGCCATCCGAAACTCTCCTGGGTGTATCATCAGTTGCTATCTCAAAATACCTTTAGCAACATTTTTGTCCGTCCTATCCCCGAAGGACCGCAACGGAACATCCGTGCGTGTCGAAGAGCGCTATCCCGTGCTATCATCATGGGACGCGTTTATAAGAACGGAAGCGAAGAAATCATTGAGTTCAATATCTCCGACGATACGCAACTGCACCCCAATGACCGATTAATTATTATGGCTCGTTCGGCTGACGATGCGGCCGCATGGGAATCGAAAAATGCAATAAATCAGGCACATGGAGCCGCAGATTCACCGGTGATGCCAAAAGTAGATCCGCCCGTAAAACCATCTGACCTAAAGTTGCTCATCCTGGGCTGGAACGCTTATATTCCTCAATTTATCCGGAGCCTAAGCCGCGACAAGTCACGGCAATATGCTATACATAATGTAGCTTCCCGATCCATTGATGAACGTAAAGAAGAGATGGAGTACACCTTACCGAAAACGGCAGCCCTGGAACTGAATTATACCAATGCAGACTTTGTTCGTCTTATGGAAAGAGAACAACTAAATGTAGAGAAATACGATAAAATACTATTGGCGGGGACAGACCGCCTATCGAGTCAAGAGGAGAAAGATGCACGCACACTGGTTGGATTAGCCGTTTTGACTCAGGCCCTGAGCAATACAAATGCTAAGCCCCAAATCATTGTACAACTGGCCGATCCAGCCAACGGTCCTTTGCTGGAGCGGTATCAAACGGATATGATCATATCTCCGGTGGTGTTGAGTCATTTAATGGCACAAGTCGCTTTGCGTCCGGAGCTTTTCGCGATATATGAGGAACTGTTTTCAGTAACGGGCGCCGAAATTTCATTACATCCGTTGAGCGCCAGTGGAATCAAACCGGGAACGTATAAGTATCGGACGCTACGAAAACAGTCATTGCCCCAGGGCGGCACTCTTTTGGGTATTCTTACCGGATCAAACTACGCCACAAAACACCCTTCTTTTTGGGTGCCCCGCTCTTCAGAAGATGAGATAGCGGTGCGCGCCAAACACATGTTAGTGGTGTTACAATCCTAAATGAATAGATACCCAGAGTTCCGCAGGCACATTTTAGAGCTATTATATTTGCAATAAAACATATAAAATGATTAAATATTATTTAAAGGCATCAAGATGGAGCTTGTTATCATTACTGTTTGTATTCCCGTGGTTTATATATAGGTTGATTTTTCGAACACTCATGAATTGGAATGTCCCAGAAAATTTGAGCCAATACGAAAAGGTTATCGGTGTTTTTTTTATCTATTTATTGTTTGTGTTGTTCCTGGCAGCGATTTCAGCGTGGTACTGGTCTGTTGCTATAGGATTGCGAAAAGAAATACCCGAACACATACGACCGAGCACTAAAATTTTTAAAACAGCCTACATTATTTTCTTCTCCTATTTGACTTTAATGTTATTGTCAACTTTTGGTTTTTTCGTGAATGATATTACACCAGGCTATATACTATTTGTTTCTGATATACTTATTCAGCTGCTTGTTACAGCAGCTTATTTTTATACTATATATTTTGTTGCCAAGACAATAAAAACAGCAGAGAGGCAAGAAATGGTAAAATTTAGTGCGTTCGCTGGTGAGTTCTTTTTATTAATGATCTATATTATAGGAATCGGGTTTTTGCAACCCAAAATCAACAAATTAGCTAATCAAGAGCAAGAGGGGTCTTTAGAAGAGGAGTAGATGAAGCCTGTGAGGTTGCTTCAAAAAACTATTTGTGTCGTATTCATTGCATCCTAAAATATATTGCTGATGTCTAATTTTAGCGAAACTGGAGCCTCTCCTTTCCGTCGGCCTAGCGCTGTGCAACAGTGGCGCAGCCAGCCCGAATGGAGCGAAGCGAAGGTCGGGCCGAGCGAATCCGGCGGAGTCCCGAGGATCGACAGAGTCGATCTCGAGGACAGAGCCGGGGGCCATGAGCGAGCTGTGAAACATAGCGGCTCCACCCCACTTGTGGGTGTGGGGCAGGCCCCAAAATGCCCCCCAAACGGAATATCAGGAAGAAAATAAGAGCTCGTAGGGGCGACGAATCTGGTTCCGGAGGAGGTCGAGGGAGATCTGGCCGTTGGCGCGTAGGACTTCGTGGCCATCCAGGAAAAGGAGGAGGCCGGGAATGCTCAACATGCGGAGCTGGCCGCTGAGTTCGCGACTGGAGGGGGCGTCGACCCGAAGGATTGAGATGCGGGGAAAGTGGGTTTCAAAAAGCGATTGGATCTTGGGGTATAATTCGCGACAGACCCCACAGTGTTCGCCATAGAAGTAGAGGAGAAAGGCCGTTTCCCGGTGTCGCAGGCTGTCAAATTCGGATAAAGTCATGATAAAAATACTTCATCACAAGGTAATCATTTAAAGAGGGACTGTCTTTTCAGAAACTATATTTAGGGCACAGCGTACAAAAACTTTTTGATGCCCGACAACTCTGTGGGCGCCGAAAAATTCACTAACAGGCCCAATTCGATCTGATGTGTGGACAGCAATTCTCGAAATATCTGTGTATGAGCGTGGACATCGTGTTCGGGATGATGAACCTTCATAATCACGCAAGATTCGATCATAAAAAACCGCGTGACCTCGTGTTCTGCAGGCATCGAAACCGAAAGAGCCTTCATTTCCACCTCCTCCTGTTCCAGTTCCGCCAACAATAGTTGCGCGCACTCCAAAACCGACTCCGCCCGCTGGGATCGGACGCGACTATAGGAGTTTTGAACTAACCTTGAAACATCAAATTCGCTCATAGTGTCAACACTCAAGATTACGTTTTGGCGAAAATCACCTCAACCTTTACCTATTAATGTAAGCAAAAGCAGCTAACGTTCCATAATTTGGATCATTTTCTCTTCAAAATCCAATTTCCATCAGTTTTGTATATTGAGCGACATGTCTACAGCCGAAAAAAATTTGCCGGTCCTGCGTCCGCGCGTCAATATCTTTATAGAGGCCGACCCCGCAGATATTGAGTCCCGTCTGAACGCACGCCTGGCCGCTCCCGAGTCCGTCGCCGTGGGGCACATCTCCCATGGATTCGGGCGCATCCACCTGCGTGAGGATCAGCAATATTGGTCGCCGGAATTCACCTTGCGGATCGAAGCCGAGGCCGGGGGGAGTCGCATATCCGGCCTCATGGGTCCCCGGTCCGAAGTGTGGACGCTTTTCATTTTTTGCTATGCCGTATTGGGATTAGGCACCCTCATTTTGCTACTCATCGGCCTATCCAATTGGTCGCTAGGGCAGCCCGCCGGGATATTATGGGGTGTTCCCGTAGGCATACTGCTATTTAGCACCCTCTATTTCGTCGCCCACACCGGTCAGAAATGGTCGCGTCACCAGATGCGGGGCTTGCTGAATTTCTGCGAAGATGCCATTGGCCGTCCCTTACAATAGCAGAAGAGCCCGCTCTTTTTTTTTAGGATTTGGGCGCTCCCCTGCCGGGGCGTTACGCTACGGGGCTCGCTATTCGCTCGGCTCCGGCCGCGCTACACTTCGCCGCCAGCCCAGCGCGCGGCCGGGTCTTCAGGGCCGCTCCCGGCGGCCCCTCACCCCTCCGCATCACTAGCGCAGGGGTGTTGGGGTGAGCTTCGAACTTCGGTCTGAAAAGAAGCTGGGGAGAAGTTGATCGTTCACGCCTCCCTTCGTCCAGGCCTTGCACAACCCGATTACCAAATTCTCTTTGTATCTTTCCAGCGAACGGATGTGTAGCCGGATGTGAGTTTGAGACAAGAAGAATGGCGAAACGTTAACAAAGAAGGAACTATGAGTACGGATGAACCAAGAGTAACAGGAGTTGGTGGAATTTTTTTCAAAACCGAAAATCCTGAAAAAATCAAAGAATGGTATCAAACCAATTTGGGGCTTAATATTGATAAATGGGGGACAAACTTTGAATGGTTTCAAGGTAGTGACTCTACTAAAAAGGGATTTACTCAATGGAGTCCTTCAAATGAAAAAAGCTCACACTTCGATCCATCTAAAAAGGACTTTATGATTAATTACAGGGTCATTCATCTTCCAAGACTATTGGAAAAACTAAAGAGGAACGGGGTTACGATTTTAGATGATATTGAAGAGTTCGAATATGGGAAATTTGTGCATATCATGGACAATGAAGGCAACAAAATTGAATTATGGGAACCTAATGATGTGGAATACGAAAAGTTGGTAGAAGGGAGAACCAAATAAACCAACACCGTCAACACTGAATTTGGTTTATTTTCAATGTTGGGTAACTGCTATATGTTATAGTTTATAAGTAATGTAGTAAAGTGCTGAGCTGAAAGTTAGCTGTTTCGAAATCGCTTATTTTTCATAAATATAGTCTTTGATGGTCTCCAGCTTTCTATGGACGACACGAAAAGAGCTCTGGTGGGGATAAAGGATTATATTTCAAGATCCTTCGTATCTTTCCCAGCGAACGGACGTAGAGCAGCCCGGTCGTTTATTGCAAATATATGGTATCCAAAATATGAAAAGCCAAATCACCATTTTTTTATGCTTGATGTCAAGTATTCATATTTTGTCAGCTCAGACCATAAAGGTTCAGCCCTACTTACAAGACGCTTCACCGAATTCCATTTTTATTTTATGGGAAACAGATTCCCTCTCAGAAAGTGTCGTCGAATGGGGAATTACGGATACGCTTGGAAATTCCACAAGCGGGGCGGCGAAAAATTCAGTGGGTAATGCGTGGATACATGAAGTGAAATTGGAGAATCTTGAGCGATTCACTAAATATTTCTATCGAGTTAAAACAGGGAATGCCCTATCTGATATTTATACATTCAAAACACCTCCATTTGCAAGCGACAAAGAATCGTTTAGAATCATCGCAATGAGTGATATGCAAAGGGACGGGGCTTTTCCCAATAAGTTTGAAGAAATGGTCCATGACGGAGTTATTGATTATCTTGAAACGGAACTTGGTGGAGAATTGATTGACAATTTGGCTCTTATCATGATTCCAGGAGACCTGGTGGTGACGGGAACGAATTACGAACAATGGGAGAATCATTTTTTTGATCCCTCTCACGGCTTATTTAATCACATCCCCGTGTATCCTGTCCTTGGAAATCACGAGCAAAACTCAAACTATTATTTTCAATACTTTAAGATGCCCCCCAATGGCACTACAGGGTTTGAAGAACATTGGTGGTATAAAGATTATGGAAATGTTAGAATAATAGGGTTGGACTCAAATAGCCCTTTCGATAATCAGGAACAATTAGATTGGTTAGATACCGTTCTTGATATGACTTGCCTTTCAGACTCCGTCGACTTCATTTTTGCTCAATTGCATCACCCCCACAAATCTGAACTTTGGACTCCCGGAGAGTCTGATTACACCGGAGAAGTAATAGGAAAGCTGGAACAGTTCAGCACTGATTGTGGCAAACCCAGTATTCACTTCTTTGGTCATACCCATGGATATTCTCGAGGAAACTCAAGAGACCACAAACACCTTTGGATAAATGCCGCAACGGCTGGAGGAGCCATTGATAATTGGGGGGAGTTTCCCAACTTTGATTATGATGAGTTTTCCGTTTCTCAGGACGAATATGGATTTGTTTCGGTAGAAATAACAGGTGATGCCGACCCCAAAGTGGTCGTCAAAAGAATCAGCAGAGGGGACCAGGATGGTAGTTTACCAAACGAAATAACAGATAGCATCACGATTCGGTTAAACCCTTCGATTGTTTATACCCCTGTTCCTGTCTTCCCTATCGGCGAAGAAATTGCACCAGAGTGTGTTATGTTAGAGGCAAACGTGTTTTCTGCTCCAAATGCATCGGCTCTACACGGACAAAGTCATTGGCAGGTGTCTACCGATCCCAACGATTTTACATCCCCGGTGGCAGAAAGTTGGAAAAACTTTGAAAACTGGTATGACGAGGAAGATACTCAAGCTGACGATGACCTTAGTGACGAAAAAATATTAGGGCTTGCTGAAAACACGACCTATTCGTGGAGAGTTCGGTATCGGGATAGAGAACTCAACTGGAGTGATTGGACTGCACCTGTTTCATTTAGCACCGGAGCGTCCATAGCTTCCCCCAACCTTTTATTGAATTTTGGAGCTGAAGACAGTCTGATGAACTGGACAGTAACAGAAGGAATTGTCGAGTCATTAACCAACGGAGTTTGTAATGGGATATCTTCCTTTTCAGGAGAAAGATACTTTGCAGTTGGTGGTCTTTGTGAAGAAAGCCCATTAGGAGTATGCTTACAAGCTGTTGATGTATCTGTATATGCTGACTCCATTGATTCCGGAAACTTTCCCGTAAATTTTGGAGGACATCTATCAAACTTTAGTGGTTCAGACCTCCCTGAAATGCGACTGATATTCCTTGACCAAAATAGTGTTGAAGTCGGCTCCAGTAGTACCATTTCTACGCTTAATAATTCATGGACAATGTTCAGTCTTTGGGACAGTATTCCAGAGATGACAAGAACCATACAAGTGGAGTTGAAAGGAACTCGCAATGCAGGAACAGATAATGATTCATATTTTGATGACCTATTCCTTAGGGTCGGCTCCAATCAGGGATGTGATGAAACAACTTCTATTGTCAATACCCCTATGAGTGTGTCTAGTCTAAAAGCTTTTCCAAATCCCATTGAATCAGAAGGAACCATAATACTACCTTCAGACATCTATAAAGATGTTAGCTTACAGATGATAGATATGAAGGGCGTGAAAGTAGATTGTCCGACAAGGTATGATGAGGGTAAAATATTTTTTGAAAAAGGAAACCTTCGTAGTGGAGCATACTTTTTTTTAGTGAGAGCAAAAGGAACCCTGATTGGCTCCGGGAAGCTTATAATTTTATAGCAGAAAATAAAGAATATGGGTTATGAACAGGGGGGCGTCAGGATAATGTATCCGATCAAACACACAAAAACTGGGGGCATCACTTTCGGACTTGGAGAGGAAGCACGAAAAAAATTAGAGGGAATAGTTTGGACTCCTCTCTTGAGAAATTGGAAAATGTCAGGAAAGACACCCTTGAAGAACTCGCTAAACGAGAAGATGATTGGCTAATGAAAGTGGATAAAGATTGCCCCTGGGGACCTACTAATAATTACTGTAAATGGTTCATGTGTGTGAGCATGAATCAAATCATAACGGTCAGTTTAAATTCCTAAAGAGCCGACGCCCATCTGCTGAGGGTTAATCATGGCTACAAAATAAGGGGTATTAAAACACATTTTATAAATACTGTAAACCATAGTACAAAACATGAGAAAAACTGTGTTCATAGTAATCGTAGGGGTTCTTGCAAACCTCAATGCTTCCACAGGTCAAGACCAAGCTGACCCCATAAGCCTTCTTGTTAGCTCAAGGGTTGATACGACCTCAGAAGACGTGCGGGCTGTCATTGCGCTTTATGAAAACTACTATAGGTCAAAACCGGACTCCATTTATGACAATCCCTATTGGAACAAGAGAGAAAAAGAGCTGTACAGGGACTTTGACTTTTCTAGAGCAAGTATTTTTCAGGGAGGAATGAATGCCTCAACTTTATTTCAGTACTTCTCTCCCTTTGTCATGTCTGTAGAGCCAATAGGAGAAAAATATCAAATTAGAGTTCTTTTCTCATCAGCAACTACTGATCCCAAATATGCTGGCTCTAAGGTTTGGTGCATACAGAAACTAAATGCAGTTCGAGAAGAGGGTCAGTGGGTCTTGGAAAACCTAATTATCGATCTATCAAAAAACTGGTCAACAAAAAAGCATGGATATATTGAATATATATACCCACCCAGCCACCAATTTGACACCCATGAAGCCGCACGGGCAAAACACTTCTGCGATGAGTTTATTAAAAATTATAATCCCAATTTCAATGATACGTTCAAGTATTACGTGACGAGTAGCAAAGATGCTATGGGATTACTTGAAAACTTCGATTACTATTTTGTTGGAATAACGACAGGTAAAGCAAGAGAAGGAATGATATTAACGGCCAAAGGAAATGAATTTTACCCCCATGAATTCATACATAAACTTCTTCCTCCAAACGATAAGAGAGGTCATGTAATTGAAGAAGGGATGGCCGTTTTCTTTGGGACGAAAGTAAACGCACAAGAATATGAAGACCTAATGAGTAAGCTGGCGAAGGATTTAAATACGGACTCAGAAACCATAAATTTTTATACAACGATATCTCAAGAAGAGCGAAATAATGGATACCAGACTGCATACCCAACGGGTGCGGCTATTTGTGAACTCGTATATCAACAAAAGGGACACGTCGGTCTAAAAAAGTTGATGACAGCAGATACAAAAGGCTATACGAATATTGTCCAATCTGTTTGTTCGATAACCGACTTGACCGAACAGGAGCTTGAATATAAATGGAAGGAGGTATTAGAAATGTACTATCGCCCAGAATAGCCCACATTATTCATAAACTTTACATGACAGATGGGATCTTAAATTATAAGGCACTATAAATCAAACACTTAATGCAAGGCCAACCCTCGAGCTCATTCAAATGTAAGGAACCCAATT
>Ga0209949_1001757_pt1 | contig 10224 bp, 6 predicted proteins | sample SalPonC_black_MG_FD_185711 | JGI IMG/M metagenome (GOLD analysis project Ga0209949, IMG submission 185711) | Salt pond soil microbial communities from South San Francisco under conditions of wetland restoration - Salt Pond MetaG... | ecosystem: Environmental > Aquatic > Marine > Intertidal zone >... | reverse complement strand
AGATAAGGATATTGGTGGTAGTTTTGAGATTTTGGTGAATGATGACTATGAGATCACTCAATCATATATTTATAAAACCAATATTTTGGTTACAAAATTTAAGCAGGGAAATAACTGTTTCGAGGTAGTGGATTTTATGCCACGATACCAGAGTGAGGAAAACGGTTATTATGCTCCACCCGATATTATTCGATTTATTAAGTACATTTCAGGGAATCCGGTATTTAAGATAAAATACGATCCTAAACTTGAATATGCCAAATACCCGACAAAAACTATCATTAATTCAAAATATATCAAAAGCTATACAAAAAAAGAAAATTACAACTCGGTGTATTTGTATTCAAGCATTAATTATGAAGCTGTTGTAAATCAGGAGGAAATAAAGCTTACCGAGGATGCTTATTTTTTGTTAAGCTATAACCAAAAAATTCTGGAACAAAATGTAGAAAGGGCTTATTTGAAACTGGAGCGCACAAAAGTTTACTGGTTGAACTGGTCTGAACGCACCAGAAGATATAAAAAATATAATGATGAAATATTACGAAGTGCCCTTGTTTTAAAACTGTTAAGTTATAGCAAGACAGGCGCTGTTTTAGCGGCTGTTACCACTTCGTTGCCCGAAACGCTGGGTGAAATTAGAAACTGGGACTACCGTTTTTGCTGGATTCGTGATGCTTCGATGGTAATAAAAGTAATGACCAGTTTGGGGCATTATAATGTAGCACGCCGATATCTCGATTTTGTTATCGATATCATTCCTGATAAGGATGAGAAAATTCAAATTATGTATGGCATCAACCGGGAAAAGAAATTAACAGAAAATATTCTCGAACATCTGGCCGGTTATGAGCATTCAGCACCGGTACGAGTTGGAAACGATGCCTACCGTCAGAAACAGAATGATATTTACGGTATTTTGGTAGATGTTATTTACCAGCATTTTAGTATTTATGATACATCGATGCAAAATAGCGAAGAGCTATGGACTATCATACGAAGTATAATTAAAATTGTAAAAGAAAACTGGGAAAAACCTGACCGGGGAATTTGGGAGATACGAACCGAACACCGGCATTTTACTTTTTCAAAAGTACTTTGCTGGGTGGCAGTTGACCGTGCCATAAAAATAGCACGTTTAATTAATATGAGGGAGTATGTGAAGGAATGGCGCGAGTTGAGTGATGAGATTAAAAATAATATTCTTGAGAATGCATGGAATGAGGAGGTTGGTGCTTTTACCCAATCCTATGAATCTACCGATTTGGATGCTTCAACATTGCTCATGGTGCCCTATGGTTTTATCGATGCTAAAGATCCCAGATATATAAGCACGGTGAAAGTTACCCGTGAAAAGTTATGCCGCAACGGATTGATGTATAGGTATAAGAATAAAGATGATTTTGGAAAACCATCTTCATCATTTACCATTTGTACCTTCTGGCTGATTAATAGTTTGCATAAAATTGGCGAAAAGGAAGAGGCAGAAAAACTTTTTAAGCAGCTGCTTTCGTACAGCAATCATTTGGGACTGTTTAGCGAGGATATCGATTTTGAAACCAAGCGTTTACTGGGTAACTTTCCCCAGGCATATTCGCACCTGGCATTAATCGAAACAGCAGAAAATATCTCCGGAGGTTCCGTTACCAAAGAGGAAAAAATTATTGAAGCGATGCGCTATACCGGTTAATTTATCTTTTTGCTGAAGGAAGCGGGACTTTTTTTCTTAGCTGTTCTGCGAATTAGTAAACGGTCATATAAAAAAAGCAAAAATGATGCGCCCAACCCAATGCCTAATACTACAATCCAAATTTTATTGGGTTGATAATTTTCCCACAGGAATTGCGTCAGTTCCTGATGGCTCATATTCATGAGCTCTGCAGCACGGTTATAATAATCGGTTTGTGAAAAGGTTTCTGAAATCTCAGGGATATCAAGGCCTCTTGTTTCAACTTCTTTTTGCAGTAAGTTTGTTTTATCCGATAGCTTACCATAAACACCGCCCGAAATATAACCGGCCAGAAAATTTCCCAGCGTAACCGGCAAAAAGGATGTTCCCATATATAAAGCCACCTTGTCTCTTGGCGCAATTTTGCCGATATATTCGGTAATTTTAGGTGAACCGGCCATTTCGCCTACACCGAAAATAAATATGGAGCCAATAACAAAAAACGGGTCGTTTGTAAGCAGGGTTAGCGACATACCTATGGCGCAAACCATAAAACCTGAAATCATGGAGCTTAAAGGTTTCCATTTCATGATAATGGTTGATACGATAATCTGGAAAATGATAATGTATAGAGCATCAACGTTTGTAATATATTCTGCTTTTATGGTTCCGTCAGCAGAACCGATTTTTTCTGCCAGCCAGGGCCATGTTTCATGAATAAAATTGTAAAGCGTATGGGTATCTACCCACTGGTCGATAAAAACCGGCAGGGTATAAAATAGCTGGTTATACATAGCCCAAAACCCTGATACGATAATTAAAAATAAAACCAGTCTGTAATCTTTTAAAGCAATCCATATGTTTAAAAGAATGGTTTTTAAAGATTTCCAAAATGGAGTATCTGATTTTTCTCTTCCCGGTTCTTTGAAAAAATAAAGAATAGGAAAGTTTATGCTAATAAAAATTGCGCTTAAGTAAAATACCTGGTCGTAAGATACCTTGCTAAAATGCAAAGCAAATAAAGGGCCAATAAAAGCTCCAATATTTACCATCATATAAAAAATTCCAAAGCCGATAGATGATGTATCGTCGTCAGTTGTTTTTGATACAGTGGCCGAGATGATAGGTTTGAATAAAGCACCACCAATGGCAACATAAAGAAAAATAGCAAAAAACGATGCAAAAGAACGACAATGCGGCATGGCTATAAAACCTGTAGCATAAATGAGAAAAGCAATAAACAGAACTTTTTTGTATCCGTATCGATCGGCAATAGCCCCTGTAATTAAAGGAAGAAAATATAAAATGGCTGTCCCAACACCCATAATTAATCCTTTTTCGGATTGGCTTAATCCTAAAGCCCCAATATCAGTAGATTTGGTAAGATAGTTGGCGAGCAGCATATAAAAACCATACCATGCCCAACGTTCAAAAAGCTCCATGGTGTTTGCAATCCAAAAAGTTTTTGGAAATTTTCTAAAAACACGTGCTAAATTTGCCATTTCAGGAAGGTATTTTTATACATGAAAATATATTTTATTAGATATAATTGATATATTTAAATTTAAAAGCTGCTCAAAGCTCGTTAAATCAATGGTTTGAAACTATGTTGTATATCACTAAAAAAAATGCAAAAAATCATTTGGATGCAAAAAATTTTTGATTATTTTTGCACCTTTTTTAGAGAGGATGAGTAAATATTTTCTCATTGGTAAAAAAGGTTAAATTTTTAGGTTTTATAGGGTTAATTTTTTCGTAGTTAAATTTTAGGGTTAGTGAAAAAGAGAATGACAAGAAATCTTCGTTATTCTCTTTTTTCTTTTTTATTCTTTCCTTTCGTTGCCAAAATATGGTTAAAAACATTTCTTTTCGGGCTTAAAAAGGATAATTTTGTGGCAAACAATTTTATTTTAAGCTTGTTCTTTTAATATATACAGAAAGGGAATAGTTATGAACGATACGCAGAAAAAAGTTGTATTAATGATTCTTGACGGTTGGGGTATTGGAGATAAATCCAAAGCCGATATTATATCTCAGGCGGATACACCTACGATGGATCGTCTGATAAAGAAGTATCCTAATGCGCAGTTACAAGCTTCGGGCGGTAATGTTGGTTTACCCGACGGGCAAATGGGAAACTCGGAAGTGGGGCACCTGAATATTGGTGCCGGACGGATTGTTTACCAGGATCTGGTAAGAATTAATCAAGCGATTGAGGATAATAGTATTTCTCAAAATGAAACATTGGTGAATGCATTCAATTATGCAAAAGAAAAAGATGTGGGGGTGCATTTTCTTGGATTGGTTTCTGATGGAGGTGTTCACTCGTCCGATAAACATTTGTACAAGCTGTGCGACCTAACGAAAGATTATAACTTAGATAAGGTATACATTCATGCCCTGACTGATGGTCGTGATACTGACCCCCGAAGTGGTCTGGGGTTTGTTAAAAATTTGCAAAACCATCTGGACAAGTCAAACGTACAGATTGCAAGTGTTGTTGGTCGTTATTATGGCATGGATCGCGATAAGCGATGGGAGCGTATTAAAGAAGCGTATGATTTGTTTGTGCATGGTAAAGGCAAGCCAACGGATAATGTGCTGGATGCTATTAAAGCATCGTATGACGAAGGCGTAACCGATGAGTTTATTAAGCCTGTTGTAAAAGTAGATGAAGATGGAAATCCCGTAGGTAAGATTAAACCTGACGATGTGGTCATCTGTTTTAATTTCAGAACAGACCGCTTACGCGAGATGACTATTGTACTTACCCAGCAAGATATGCCTGATTACGATATGAAAACGATGCCTTTGCATTATGTTACCATGACTCGCTACGATGAAAATTTTAAAAATGTTCATATCGTTTATGACAAAGAAAACTTAAAGAATACATTGGGAGAAATTATCGCCCGGAAACAAAAACAACAAATTCGAATAGCAGAAACGGAAAAATATGCTCATGTAACGTTTTTCTTTTCAGGAGGGAGAGAGCAAGAGTTTGAAAATGAAAAGCGAATTATGATTCCTTCGCCTAAAGTGGCAACGTATGATTTGAAGCCGGAGATGAGCGCTTACGAGGTGAAAGATGCTATTGTTGAAGAATTGAAAAAACAAGAAACCGATTTTGTATGTCTTAATTTTGCCAATGGAGATATGGTTGGGCATACAGGTGTTTATAAAGCGATAAAGAAGGCTGTAGAAGCTGTAGATACTTGTATGGGCGAAGTGGTTGATACAGCAGTAAGTAATGATTATGAAGTAATAGTTATTGCCGATCATGGAAATGCAGATAATGCTGTTAATGAAGATGGTTCAGAAAATACGGCGCATTCTTTAAATCCTGTCCCTGTTGTTTTGGTATCAGATCGTTACAAAAAGATTGAAAATGGAATTTTAGCTGATGTGGCCCCAACCATTTTAAAGATGATGGGTTTGGAAAAATCTGAAGAAATGACAGGTAAACCCTTAATTAATTAATCGATGAACTATATGATGCAAATTGGCAACTGTATTGTTAGTACTGAGTTGCTGGACGAAATGTTTGTTTGTGATTTGGACAAATGCAAAGGGCATTGTTGTGTTGAAGGAGAGTCGGGAGCGCCTTTGGAGTCTGGAGAGGAGAAGTTGATTGAAGAAAATTATTCCGGGTTCAGGCATTTCTTACGCCCTGCATCTGTTGCAGTAATTGAGAAAATCGGGTTTTCCGTAATTGATAATGATAAAGAATTGGTAACTCCTCTGCTTAATGGAGAGGAATGTGTGTATGCCATTTTTGAAAACGGGATGGCTAAATGTGGAATTGAAAAAGCTTATTTTGCCGGCAAAAGCGAATTCAGAAAACCTATATCCTGTCACTTGTATCCTGTGCGAATAAAAAAACTTTATGATGACATGGACGGATTAAATTATCATTTCTGGAATGTATGTGACCCCGCAAGAGACTTGGGGGGTAAAAAGAAAGTTTTTGCTTATGAGTTTTTAGAGGATGCATTGGTGAGAAAATATGGTCAAGCATGGTATAATGATCTAAAAGAGGCAGCGATAGCCTATAAAAAAGAAGTAGAAGACGCTGAACGGGGTTGACTTTTTGGGGACGTTTGTACTCTGTTTAACTAATAGTCTGCTTTAACCTGTATTGTTTATGAAATTCATGAATACGTCAGGTTAAATTGTGATTAGTTTCCAAAAAATATTAATTTAGTTGCTCATTTTTTAAAAATAAATCTAATAATAAATCTAATAATAAATAAAAATAACTATGGAAAAAGTAAAACAGTACATTGAAGAGAATAAAGATCGATTTTTGGAAGAATTGTTCGAGATGATAAGAATTCCTTCCATCAGCTCAATGAAAGATCATAAGCAGGATATGGTTAAAATGGCCGAGAAGTTTAAAGAAACATTGCTTGCTGCAGGTTGCGATAAAGCAGAAGTGATGCCTACCGAAGGAAATCCTGTAGTTTATGGAGAGAAGATAATCGATCCGGCTAAACCCACGGTGGTGGTTTATGCACATTACGATGTAATGCCTGTTGATCCTGTTGATTTATGGAAGCAAGATAACCCATTTGAACCTGTAATTAAAGACGATAAAATATGGGGTCGTGGTTCTGACGATGATAAAGGACAGGGAATGATGCATGTGAAGGCTTTCGAAGCATTAGTCAAAACCGACTCGTTGCCTTGTAACGTAAAATTTATGATTGAAGGTGAAGAAGAAATTGGTTCGCCTAGTCTTCCAAAATGGTGCGAAGAAAATAAAGAACTGGTAAAAGGAGATGTAATTCTTGTTTCTGATACTTCTATGCTTGCACCTGATACTCCATCAATAACTACCGGATTGCGTGGATTAGCCTATTGGGAAGTTGAAGTTACCGGACCAAACCGGGATTTGCACTCAGGACTGTTTGGTGGTGCTGTAGCAAATCCAATCAATGTGTTGGCTAAAATGATTAGCGATATGGTTGATGAAAACGGCCATATTACTATCCCCGGCTTTTACGATGATGTTTTGGAAGTGTCCGACGAAGAAAGAAAGAAAATGGCCGAAGCGCCTTTTGATAAAGAAGCATACAAAAAAGCCATTGATGTAAAAGAATTATATGGCGAAAAAGGATTTACAACACCTGAGCGTACAGGTATCCGGCCATCATTTGATGTTTGTGGAATATGGGGAGGATATACCGGAGAAGGAGCCAAAACAGTGCTTCCATCAAAAGCTTCCGCAAAAATTTCTTCACGATTAGTTCCTAATCAGGATAATAAAAAAATAGCCGAGTTATTCAAAAATCATTTCGAGAAAATAGCTCCCGACTATGTTAAAGTAAATGTAAAATATTTACATGGCGGACAGGCTTATGTATGTCCTATTGATTTGCCTGCTTACAAAGCTGCTGAAAAAGCTTATCAAGAGGTGTATAATAAAATGCCTGTACCTGTTCGTAGTGGTGGTAGTATCCCAATTATTTCCGAATTTGACCGAATACTGGATACAAAATCTGTATTAATGGGATTTGGACTGGAAGACGATGCTATCCATTCACCTAATGAGAACTATCCATTAGAACAGTTCTATAATGGAATCAATACAATTCCTTATTTCTATAAGTACTTTGCTGAAATTATGAAATAAGTATTATAAAAAATCTCTTTTGAAAATCCGGCTTCTTAAAGGGAGTCGGATTTTTTTATGCTATGCAGTATTAATTTGCTTATTTTTGAATCTACGCCTGTTATTTTAAGGGGTTGTTGTTGTGAAATGATGTTTTTATACAAAATAATACTATTTTTTTAGGGGGTGGGCTAATAAAAAAGCATACATTTGTAAAAAATCACACTTTTTAAACTAATAAAACAATAAGCTATGAGTTCTATTCGATTTAAAGCCATTGGTGAGGTAATCAACCGGAAACCTTTAGATGTGGAGTTGCCATCCATTAAAACATCCGATTATTTTGGAGTAAATGTATTTGATAGCCGAAAAATGCAAGAGTATTTATCTGGCGAAGCCTACAAAAAAGTAATGGAAGCAATCGATCAGGGGGGGCGTATCGATCGTAAAATAGCTAATCAGGTAGCTACCGGGATGAAAGCCTGGGCTATAGATCGTGGAGCAACTCACTATACCCATTGGTTTCATCCGCTAAATGGAACAACAGCCGAAAAGCACGATGCATTTTTTGAGCCTGCTGATAATGGAGGAGTGGTCGAGAATTTTCAGGGAGATATGTTGGTGCAGCAAGAACCTGATGCCTCGAGTTTTCCGAGTGGCGGATTAAGAAATACATTTGAAGCCCGCGGATATACTGCATGGGATCCGTCTTCTCCTGCTTTTGTTTTTGATAAGACATTGTGTATTCCAACGATATTTGTATCATACACCGGTGAGGCTTTAGATTATAAAACACCATTATTAAAGTCATTGAACTATATCGATAAAGCAGCAATGAATGTTTGTCAATATTTTGATAAGGACATATCTAAAGTGAATGTAACCTTGGGTTGGGAACAAGAATATTTTTTGGTGGATAGTGCATTATTTAATGCCCGTCCGGATCTTTACCTGACAGGTCGCACGCTCATAGGCCATGCTTCAGCTAAAGACCAGCAGCTCAGTGATCACTACTTTGGTTCAATATCTGAACGGGTGAGGAATTTTATGTGTGAATTTGAAGTGGAGGCCTATAAATTAGGTATACCCATAAAAACAAGGCATAACGAGGTGGCTCCAAATCAGTTTGAATGCGCTCCTATCTACGAAGAGGCAAATCTGGCAACCGATCATAATCAAATATTGATGACACTGATGGATAAAATTGCCCGCAAACATAATTTCAGGGTGCTGTATCACGAAAAACCATTTAAAGGAATTAATGGTTCAGGAAAACATAACAACTGGTCTTTACAATCAAATAACGGGAAAAATTTATTATCACCCGGTAAAACACCTAAAAACAATCTGCAATTTTTAACCTTTCTTATTAATACGATAAAAGCTGTACATGATTATGCCGAAATTATAAGAGCAAGTATTGCTATTGCCGGTAACGAACATCGATTGGGTGCACACGAAGCCCCACCGGCTATTATGTCTGTTTTTATTGGTTCGCAATTAACTAATATGCTCGACCAGTTAGAGAAAAGAGTTACAGATAAAAAAATGACTCCGGACGAAAAAACAGAATTAAAGCTGGATATTGGAAAAATTCCGGAAATCCTGCTCGATAATACTGATCGTAATCGAACATCCCCATTTGCTTTTACCGGAAACCGCTTTGAATTTCGTGCTGTAGGATCTTCTGCCAATGTTGCTTCTCCTATGATTACACTTAATACAGTTGTTGCGAATCAATTGAATGAATTTAAGAATGAAGTGGATGCAATTATTGAAAAAGGCATAAAAAAAGACGAAGCAATTTTTCAGGTATTAAAGAAATATATCGGGCAATCGAAAAAAATAAGATTCGAAGGAAATGGATATAGTACCGATTGGATTGATGAAGCCAAAGAAAGAGGGTTGTCAAATATTAGTGATGTGCCTGAGGCTTTAATGGCTTTTATCAGCAATAAAACCAAAGATGTTTTTGGAAAAGCTTCCGTGTTAAGTGCTCGCGAATTGGAAGCACGTTATGATATCAGATTGGAAATATTTGTTAAAAAAGTGCAAATAGAGGCAAGAGTATTGGGTGATTTGGTGCGAAATCACATCATCCCAACCGTTTTGAAGTATCAAAATGTTTTAATTGAGAATGTTCAGGGAATTAAAGCGCTTTATCCTCAAAATATTTATGAGCATATGGCTAAATCGCAGCTTACTACCATTAGTGAAATATCTGAACGGATAGGAATAATACAGGATTTGACCGAACAGTTAGTTGAAGCTCGAAAGAAAGCAAATAAAATTGAGGACATCAGAAAAAAGGCACCTGATTATTCCGGAAAAGTGGTTCCCTTTTTTGAAAAAATCCGTTACCATGTCGATAAACTGGAATTGATAGTTGATGATGAGTTGTGGCCGTTTCCAAAATACAGGGAGTTGTTATTTACCAGATAAATATTGTTCTGTAGTATTTTTTGCGTGTTATGATAGATAATGCTGAGACAATAAAAAATAGTATCTTCGACATCCATTTAAAAAGAAACAAAAAATGCAATTCTTAATGCATCTTTTTATTTTGTGTAAAAAGTTTTACTTTTACACTTTACATCATGTCGTAATTTGAAAAAATATGAATATCAAACGTATATTTTTTATCGCTATTTTAGGCTTTATTGCTCAATCAACAGTTTTTGGACAAACAAGTGTATATCAGCAAGCTAATGAGTATTATGAAAATGGTCAGTATTATGAGGCTATTGATAGATTAAGAGATGCATATAGTAAGGTTACGGATAATGATCTAAAAGATGAGATTACTTTTCAGGTAGCCGAGTGTTATCGAAAAACTCATCAACCCAGAAAAGCAGAGATGTGGTTTAAGCGATCCATCCAGAAGGAATATCCCAATCCGTTAATTTATCTTTATTATGCCGATGCTTTAAAAGTGAATGAA
>Ga0209949_1001755_pt1 | contig 10228 bp, 9 predicted proteins | sample SalPonC_black_MG_FD_185711 | JGI IMG/M metagenome (GOLD analysis project Ga0209949, IMG submission 185711) | Salt pond soil microbial communities from South San Francisco under conditions of wetland restoration - Salt Pond MetaG... | ecosystem: Environmental > Aquatic > Marine > Intertidal zone >... | reverse complement strand
GACTTCGACGGCATTCCGGGTACCGCTGGGCTCCAGAGCCGTGTTTCCCAGGTTCGTTACACCACTGGTCCGCTCTCGGTTTCCGTTGAGGCTCCCAGAAGCACCATTTTAGGGGCGACTGTAGTAACTGAACCGGGAGTGGTTGTAGGAACCGACTCTAACGGCGATCCGATAAGGGTTGGCAGGGAGACAGCGAGCACTGAAAAGGACAACCTGCCGACGTTTACTGCCCGCATCTCCAACTCTGTTGACAGCCTGAGCTATTCAGCTGCAATTCTCGCTCACCAGAACGCCTATGATGACGGTACCAACGATGATTCGTCCTTTGGCTTTGGCGCTTTTGTTGCTGGCAAGCTGGCATTGAACGACATGATCTCCGTACAGGGTGCCCTGAACTATTCGGATGGTGCCAACAGCTACCTTTACCGTTCCGGCAGCAACTTCTATGAAGCCGATGCCTATGAGAACAATGGCGATGTGGAGAACATCGCTGGCTTTGGCGGTACCCTGGGCGTCTCCATGAAGACCGCTCCCGGGGCTTCTGTTAATGTCGTTTACGGCATTGCCATGACCGACCTGGACGACGCCGTAGCTGACGGCGCGGTTGCAGCAACCGCCCAGGAGTCCAACAGCATGGCCGCGATCAACTACCAGTGGTCACCGGTCAAGAGTGTGAACATGGGTGTTCAGTACGCCTTTCACCAGACTGAACTCAACAGCGGTGATACCGGCAGTGCCAGCCGTCTGCACTTCGCAGCCCAGTACAACTTCTAAGCTTCACAGAAGTTGAATTGAGAAAAACCCGGCTCCGGCCGGGTTTTTTTGTGCGCCCATGATTCAGATACCCACGGAAGGGGGTCAGGTCTTGCGTTTGCTCATGCAACAGGGGGACCCAAGTCTGGCGGGGGCAGATCTGGCACCAGGCGAGCTTACAGTGCGGTCACTGCCACTCGATCTTGAGATCTTTGTGTGACTGCGCACAATCTCTCAGATAGAGATTAATAAGGCTCTGATACGGAAGGTCTTTTTTCTCGGCAAGGTTCTTGAAGTACGCAATGGTGTCTTCATCAAGCCTGATCGTGACCTGCTTTTTCAGCTTTTTAGCGTACGGGTTCCTGACAGACTCTGAAAAATCGTAATGATCACGCATGCCTATACCCTTCATAAGTCTCTCGTTCCCGCTTATTCGCTTTACGCGCAGAGATGATTCGAATGTGCTCACCCTTCCTGACGCAATGACACACGACCAGCAAACGAGAATGGATGCTTGTTCCGAGGAGTATGAACCGGTCCTCCTCGTCAGAATTATCGGGGTCCGCTATAAGCCGTCCAAACTCGTCAGTAAAGGCAGTTTTCGCCTCGTCGAACGAAACGCCATGCTTATTGCGATTTACAGCATCCTTGCGGGGATCCCAACCGAAAGTGAAATGGTTCATGCCTTACACTGTACGTATTATATAACTACTACACAAGATACCAAAAAGCGAAAAGTGCGAGTGAAAAGAGTCACACGGAAGGGGGTCAGGTCTTGCCTTTGCTCAAGCAACAGGGAAATCAGGCCGGTTACATCAAAACGAAGGGCTGTCCGATTGACCCGCATCAAGCACAACCTCATCATCTGTCAGCTCGCCCAAAGGGTGGTCCGGAGGTGCCAGGGGAATGGCGTTATTGCGTTCAAGGTAGCTCCGCGCGTAACGGAAGACATGCTCGTAACCATTGAAAGCAACAACACCACACACAACCGGCTCCGTTTCCCGCGGGAGGTAGAGCCAGAGAAACGCCTCTTCAGAAATCATTGTCGATCACTTTTTTCCCGCTGACTTTCCCAGTGACCCCGTGCGCAGCACCGTTTCGGGTTACCGATGCCGAAGCACGGGACCTGGAGCGTGATGAGTTGTTTACCAATGCATTTACAAGAGAACTCAAGTTTCCCGAAGACTCCTGAACACTGAGCGGGAGCGTTGATAGCAGAGGCAGATTCAGAACCCAAAGAGCACTGACCGCCAGGCCAAAATCCGCCGCAGGATCGCCACTTTCCAGGGAACTGATATGCCGCCTGTCTACGCCTCCCAGACGCTTACCCAGCTCGGACTGACTCCACTTCCGCTCCTTGCGGGCGGCGGCAATGAGCTCACCGGTAGCTTTCAGGGCATCCTGAACCTGCCGGATATTGTAGGTTTGCGCCTCTACTGACTTAGGCATTGTTCACCAAAACGTACATTTATGGAGTTTTAGTAGATTTTAGTGAATACATCGCCAAGCGCAAGCGAACAAATACGCAAAACTGTACAGATTTAATAGAAATGTACGATTTCACGTACTGAAAACTACTAATTCGTGCCTGAGTAAGCGGACAGGTCTTTCCCGAACACGCTATGAATACGTCCTTGTACGCTTACTTTGTAATTCATTGGTAAATCAGACAAGCGATATTTACGATGCCGAAACAAGCGAGGCCGGCAAGGTTAGTCAGAACCGTGAAGCGCCAGGGATGGCGCGCCCGAGCCCTACATGGAAGTATTCACGGGCGTGTTCTGACTGACCTTGCCGGCCTCGCGAAAGCCCGCAACCCGAAGGCTACAGTGCAATCAACCACCCAGATTCAAAGGAGCAGGGACCGAATATCCCCCAACAACTGACTCAGCAGGGTAGTAAACCGCGCTGCATCGGCTCCGTTCACCGCCCGGTGATCGTAGGACAATGACAGCGGCAGCAGCAGCCGTGGCTGGAATTCCCTGCCATCCCAGACCGGCTTCATCGCCGCTTTGGAGACACCGAGAATCGCCACTTCCGGGGTATTCACTATCGGCGTAAATGCCGTGCCACCAATGCCACCCAGGCTGGTGATGGTGAAGCACGCTCCCTTCATCTCCGCCGGCTTCAACTGCTTGTCCCGCGCTTTCTGGGCCAGCTCTGCACTCTCAGCGGCCAGTTCCCACAGGCCTTTTTTATCCACATCCCTGATCACCGGAACCATCAGCCCATTGGGCGTGTCTACCGCGAGTCCGATGTGGATGAACTTCTTGCGGATTACTTCCTTGCGCTCCATATCCAGCGACACGTTGAACTGCGGCAGCTCCGCCAGCGCCGTGGCGCAGGCTTTGAGCAGGAACGGCAGCGGCGTCATCTTCACGCCCTTCTTCTCGCCTGCCGCTTTCTGCGCCTTGCGGAAATCCTCCAGATCGGTAATGTCTGCGTCTTCAAACTGGGTAACGTGAGGTACGTTCAGCCAGCTGCGATGCATATTGTTGGCGGTGGCAAACATCATCCGGGACATGGCTTCCCGTTTGATCTCGCCGAACTGGCTGAAGTCCGGCAGGGTAACGCCCGGAATACCGGAGCCACCGCCGCCGGCAACCGCACTGCCCTGCTGGGTCTGCTGGAGCTGGCTTTTTACGTAGGCCTGAACATCTTCTTTCAGTATCCGGCTCTTGGGGCCGGAGCCTTTGATCCGGGTAAGGTCTGCGCCCATCTCGCGGGCCAGCTTGCGAACAGACGGGCCAGCGTGAACCCTGGTGCCGGGTCTGGGCGGCTCATAGGTTGCCGACTCCCGCTCCGGCTTTGACTCTTCACGGCCAGCGTCCGGTTCGGCTTTATGCTCCGGCTTGCCGTCACCCGAAGACTCTTTACCGGAGGATTGTGCCGGCTCAACGGGCGCACTGTCGTCGCCGCCTTCCTCTACAACAGTCATCTCGATCAGGTCATGACCCTCGGAGATCTTGTCGCCCTCAGAGACCAGGATCTTGCCCACCTTACCGGCGTAAGGAGAAGGGATCTCCATGGTGGCCTTGTCGGACTCCACCGTGACCAGCGGGTCCTCCGCCTTGACCTCATCGCCCTCACTGATGTTGATTTCAATGATGGGCACATCTTCGAAGCCATCCAGCGATGGCACCTTCACGGTTTCGTTGCGGGAACCGCCGGATTTTTTCGGCGCCGGTTTCTGTTCCCCGGCTTGCTCTTCTTCGTCTTTCTTGTCTTTCTCTTTGTCTTCTTTGTCTTCCGACTTTGCCTCAGCCTTGTCCTCTTCGCTGTCGGAGCTGGCGTTCTCATCAGAGCCGCCATCAGAACCACCAGCATCGCTGCCCGCTTCCATCATGCCGACCACATCGCCTTCCTTGACCCGGTCACCCACCTTGACGGTGATCTTGGTGATCTTGCCAGCGCCCGGCGACGGCAACTCAACCGAGGCCTTGTCGGATTCGACCGTCAGGATCGGGTCTTCTGCTTCAACGGTATCTCCCTGGCTGACGCTGATTTCGATGATCTCGACCTCATCAGCACCGCCGAGATCGGGAACCTTGATTTCCTGCTCACTCATGGCGGTCTCCTTAGCTCAGCACCGGGTTCGTTTTATTGCGATCGATTCCGTACTTGCGCATGGCTTCGAGCACCACATCCTGTTTTATCTCTTCATCACGGGCCAGCGCGGTCAGCGCCGTTACCGCCACGTAGTAGCGATCCACCTCGAAGTGGCTGCGAAGTTTCTCGCGGGTGTCGCTGCGACCGTAGCCGTCGGTACCGAGGGTCAGATAGGTTTTGGGGATATACGCCCGAACCTGTTCAGACAACAGTTTGATGTAGTCGGTGGAAGACACTACAGGCCCGGTCTGCTTTTCCAGACATTGGGTGATGTAGGCCTTCTTGGCGCTATCGTCCGGGTGCAACCGGTTCCAGCGTTCAATGTGAAGGCCGTCGCGCGCCAGCTCGTTGTAGCTGGTGACACTCCAGATATCACTGGCCACACCGAAGTCATCCTTCAGTAGCTGCGCCGCAGCGCGAACTTCATTCAGAATCGAGCCCGCACCCATCAACTGAACCCGGGGCGTTTTCTTCCTGCCCTTGGTCTCAACCGACTCAAACAGGTACATGCCCCGGATGATACCGTCCTCGACGTTCTTACCTTTGGGCATGGCCGGCTGTTCGTAGTTCTCGTTCTCGATGGTCAGGTAGTAGTAGACGTTCTTGTTGTCCTCGAACATCTCCTTGATGCCATGCCGGACGATCACCGCCATTTCATAGCCGTAGGAGACATCGTAAGCCTTGCAGCTTGGAATAGTCTGGGCCAGCACATGGCTGTGGCCATCCTGGTGCTGCAGACCTTCACCGTTGAGGGTTGTGCGCCCGGCGGTACCCCCTACCAGGAAGCCACGGGCCTGAATGTCGCCAGCGGCCCAGGCCAGGTCGCCCACGCGCTGGAAGCCGAACATCGAATAGAAGATGTAAAACGGTATCAGCGGGAAGTTGTTGGTGCTGTAGGAAGTGGCCGCAGCAATCCACGCTGCCATGGATCCGTCTTCAGTAATACCCTCTTCCAGGATCTGACCTTTCTTGTCTTCCTTGTAGTACATGATCTGATCGCGATCTTCGGGCACGTATTTCTGGCCCTCGGAAGTGTAGATTCCCAACTGCCGGAACATGCCTTCCATGCCAAAGGTGCGGGCTTCGTCCGGTACGATGGGCACTACCCGCTTACCGATGCGTTTGTCTTTGGTCAGCGCGGTCAGCAGCCGCACAAAGGCCATGGTGGTTGAGATCTCACGGCCGTTGGAGCCTTCCAGCAAGGCCTTGAAGGTGTCCAGGGGCGGCGTTTCCAGGCGCTGGCAGTCCTTGCGGCGTTTGGGATAGAAACCGCCCAGTTCCTTCCGGCGCTTGTTCATGTAAACAATTTCCGGGCTGTCCGGCGCAGGCCGGTAGTAAGGCACGTCCTTCAGCTCGTCATCCTTCAGCGGGATGGCGAACCGGTCCCGGAAGGCCTTGAGCTGATCAATATCCATCTTCTTCAGGGAGTGGGCGGTGTTCTGGGCCTCACCGGCTGTGCCGAAGCCATAGCCCTTGATGGTATGGGCCAGAATGACGGTGGGACGATCACCGTGATCGTTCACCGCCTTGTGATAGGCCGCGTAAACCTTGTAGGGGTCGTGCCCGCCACGGTTGAGCCGCCTGATGTCGTCATCAGAAAGATCCTCCACCATCTTTGATAGCTCAGGATACTTGCCGAAGAAATGCTTGCGGGTATAGGCCGGACCGGCACTCTTGAAATTCTGCAGGTCACCGTCGACGGCTTCGTCCATTACCCGCTGCATAAGGCCGTCCTTGTCCTTTTCAAACAGCGGGTCCCACATACGTCCCCAGACCACTTTGAGAACGTTCCAGCCAGCACCCCGGAAGATGCCTTCAAGCTCCTGGACAATCTTGCCATTACCACGCACCGGGCCATCCAGGCGCTGGAGGTTACAGTTGACCACGAAAATGAGGTTGCTGAGGTGCTCACGACCGGCCATGGAAATGGAGCCCAGGGTTTCCGGCTCGTCACATTCACCATCACCGACAAAACACCACACCTTGCGCTCGCCCATGTCGATCAGCTCACGGCTATGCAGGTACTTCATTACGTGAGCCTGATAGATTGCCTGAATCGGACCCAGACCCATGGACACTGTCGGGAACTGCCAGTAATCGGGCATCAGCCAGGGGTGCGGATAGGAAGACAGGCCGGTGCCATCCACTTCTTCCCGGTACTTGTCCAGATGGCTTTCATCAAACCGGCCCTCAAGGTAGGACCGGGCATAGATGCCGGGAGAAGAGTGGCCCTGGAAGTAGACAAGGTCGGATTCCCGCTTGTCGTCGCCACCATGGAAGAAATAGTTGAAGCCCACATCATAAAGGGTCGCCGCGGAAGAAAAGGACGACACGTGACCGCCCAGATCACCGGGGCGCGTGTTGGCCCGCATCACCATCGCCATGGCATTCCAGCGAATCAGCGACCGGATACGGCGCTCCATAAACAGGTCGCCGGGCATCATGGCTTCCTGGGTGACGGGGATACTGTTGCGGAACGGTGTGGTGATCGAATAGGGCAACTCGGTGCCGTCACGGCTTGCCCGTTCGGACAGCCGTTCGAGAATATACTTGGCGCGTTCAACGCCTTCCTGCTCCATCAGGGATTCCAGCGCATCCAGCCATTCACTGGTTTCGATAGGATCATCATCCTGGTTCATTAAAACCTCCGTTTAACACGCTCAGCATGAGCTCAACATAAAAAGTGCAGCACCAAATCCAACAAGCATAGATCACTACGGCGGTTTTGGCCGCCCGTACACCGAGAGATTCAAGCCCACAGCGGGCCGACAGGAAGGCAACAAGAGAAGCCACGAGACATCCGGGACCCTGAGGACTGGTTATTGCACAAAACTGTAACTTAATTACGGAATTCCGCTACCAGAGGGCAAATAACAGGCGATATTCAGCCAAAAACTGAATATGTAATTTAATCACGAAATCTTGTCGAAACGGGCCGGAATAAACAAGAGCGATGAGACCAATGTAGTATTTGACCAGATATAAGGAAAACCCTGACCCGGCCTGAAAATCCGCCCCTGTTTATGTATACTCTGTCGCCCGTTTTTTAACCAACGGCTTGTGGGGTGAGTTCAAGGCCGTTGCATACATCCGCTTCAGGCATTCAACCAAGAGGACGAACCATGAATTCAATCGTCACCTTCCCGGACCGCATTCCGGCAGTGGAATTCGAAGAGCGGCGCTTCAAGGTCTACACCGACCGGCAACTGGACCGTATCGACATTATCAGGAATCTGCCGGAAGACACTCTGTTCGAGATGAAAGTGGTGGCCAGCGTGCTGCCGTTCCGTGTCAACGAATACGTGATCAATGAACTCATCAACTGGGACCGGGTCCCGGACGACCCGATTTACCAGCTGGTCTTCCCGCAGAAAGGCATGCTCAGGGAAGAGCACTTTGAGCGCATGGCAGAAATGCACAGGCAAGGCGCAGACAAAAAACAGATTCAGGCGGTGGCGAAAGAAATCCGTGATGACCTGAATCCCCACCCGGCAGGCCAGATGGAAATGAACATGCCCACCCTGGATGGCGAGGTTCTGGATGGCGTCCAACACAAATATCGCGAAACCGTTCTGTTCTTTCCGGCCCAGGGCCAGACCTGCCACTCCTATTGCACCTTCTGCTTTCGCTGGGCGCAGTTCGTGGGTGATAAAGATCTGAAGATGGCCAGCACCGAAGCTGAAAAGCTGCATGGCTATCTGAAAGAACATACCGAGGTCAGTGACCTGCTGGTCACCGGTGGCGACCCCATGGTGATGAAGACCAGGAACCTGATTCAGTACCTTGAGCCACTGCTTGAGCCGGAACTGGATCACATCCGGACCATCCGCATCGGTACCAAGGCGCTGACGTTCTGGCCCTACCGCTTCGTGACCGATCAGGATTCCAGGGAGCTGATTGACCTGTTTGCGCGGCTGGTTGATGCCGGCAAACATGTGGCGATCATGGCCCATTACAATCACTGGCAGGAAATCACCACCGACATCGCAGAGGAAGCCATTCGCCGTATCCGCGCCACCGGTGCCGAGATCCGTGCCCAGGGGCCGCTGATCAAACATGTCAATGACAATGCTGACGACTGGGCCAGGCTGTGGGATAAAGAAGTGCAACTGGGCATCATCCCCTATTATATGTTTGTCGAACGGGATACCGGCGCCAAGAACTACTTTGAAGTGCCTCTGGTGGAAGCCTTCCACATCTACCGCGAAGCCATCAAACAGGTTTCCGGTCTGGCCCGCACCGCACGGGGTCCGTCCATGAGCGCAGGCCCGGGCAAGGTGGAAGTCCAGGGCATTACCGAGATCAACGGCGAAAAAGTCTTTGTGCTACGCTTTATACAGGCCCGCAATCCGGACTGGGTGCAGCGCCCGTTCTTTGCAAAATACAGCGAGACAGCCACCTGGCTGCATGAACTGGAACCGGCTCTCGGGGAGGAGAAGTTCTTCTTTGAGGAGGAGTACGAGCAGATGAAGAAAGGTAACGGAAAGACCGCCACGACACCATGAAACCTTTACTGCTGAACGCCGATATGGGGGAAAGTTTCGGCCCATGGGTAATGGGACTGGATCATGAGGTGATGCCCCATGTGGATCTGGCCAATATAGCCTGCGGCTTTCACGCCTCTGATCCGGACGTTATGCGGCGCACAATTCGCCTGGCAGCGGAGCACTCCGTGGGCATCGGAGCCCACCCGGCCTATGCCGACCTGGTCGGATTCGGCCGACGCTCAATCGTCCACTCTCCATTGGAGATCGAAAACCTGGTGCTCTATCAGGTCGGCGCCCTGGCTGCCATGTGCCGGGCCGAGGGCACCGTGATCCGGTATGTGAAACCCCACGGCGCACTCTACAACGACATGGCCCGCGATCCGGAAATCTTCATGGCGGTTGCCCGGGCGCTCAAAGCCTATGATCCGGACCTGCCGCTGATGACCCTGGCCACTCGTGACACCGGCGCCATCAGCGAACTGGCCCGTGAGCACGGTACCACCCTGTGGTTTGAAGCCTTTGCTGACCGCGCCTACGACACACACGGGCGGCTGGTTTCCCGCAAACAGCCCGGCGCCGTGCATCACCACCGCGAGACCATTCTTGAGCAGGCCCAGCGTATTGCCAAAGGCCAGCCATTGACTGCCAGCGACGGCAGTGAGCTGCTGCTGAAGGCGGACACCCTCTGTGTACACGGAGATAACGCAGAATCCGTAGCCTCCGTGCGGGCGATCCGGCAAATGCTCATTAGCCTTGACAGTCAGGCATGAAACCATCACATCTGCCCTGCCTGGAGCGCGCCGGCCTTGATGGCTGGATGGTGAGGCTGTTTGACAGCATCGAGGAAAACAATCTGATGTGGCTGACCGCCCTCGCCAGGGAATGCGAAACAGCGTTTGGCGAGACGCTGGTAGACCTGGTGCCCTCCTACACCACACTGCTGGTGGTTTTTGATCCTATTCGCACGACACCCTGGGAGGCGAGACAGCAACTGCAGGACATACTGGCCCGCCTCAAACCGGCGGAAGCCGGCGCCAGCGGGAAACTGCACCAGCTGCCGACCTGGTACGACCCTGAGACCGGCCCGGATCTGGAGCGGGTTGCCGGGCTGTCGGATCTTTCCGTCGAGTCAGTGATAGAAGCCCATCACAGCCGGGAATATCGCGTATTTGCCCTTGGCTTTGCTCCCGGGTTTGGCTTTATGGGCCTGCTGGATCAGTCACTGACCTGCCCCCGCCTCGATACCCCGCGCCAGAAAGTACCGGCGGGCAGCGTGGCCATTGCCGGCCAGCAGACCGCCGCCTATCCGGTGGTTACTCCCGGCGGCTGGAACCTGATCGGCCGGACCCCGACCAGACTGTTCGACCGGAACCTGGAAG
>Ga0209949_1001752_pt1 | contig 10237 bp, 9 predicted proteins | sample SalPonC_black_MG_FD_185711 | JGI IMG/M metagenome (GOLD analysis project Ga0209949, IMG submission 185711) | Salt pond soil microbial communities from South San Francisco under conditions of wetland restoration - Salt Pond MetaG... | ecosystem: Environmental > Aquatic > Marine > Intertidal zone >... | reverse complement strand
TGATCGTAATGATCCCCTTCACCGTAATGCTGATCGGCACCTCGCTGGGCGTCGCCGGTGCAATCCCGCCGCTGGTGGCTGGCGGTGCACCGTTCTTCGCGAGACTGGTCGAGACTTCTCTTCGAGAAGTTGACCGCGGCATTATCGAAGCCACCCAGGCCATGGGCGCCAGCGTTAAACAGATCATCTTCGGTGCTCTGTTACCGGAAGCGCTTCCGGGCATCATTGCCGGTATCACCGTTACCGCGATTACTCTGGTTTCCTACGCGGCCATGTCCGGCGTTATTGGCGGCGGTGGCCTCGGTGACCTGGCGATACGCTTCGGCTATCAACGATTCCAGACCGACGTGATGGTCATTACCGTGGCCTTACTGGTCATTTTCGTTCAGGTGCTGCAAATGGTCGGCGACCGTCTGGTCCTGTACTTCAGCAGAAAGTAAAAAAGCTAGATATAGGCCGGTGGGCGGTCGGAACCCCCTTCCGAAAACGTGGAGCGCCAGGGATGGCGCGACCGAGCCCTACATGGATGTATTTACGGGCGTTTTTCGGAAGGGGGTTCCGACCGACCGCCGGCCGTACTCCATAGGCAAGCCCAACTTATTCAAAGCGATTAACAGGAGAATCGATTTATGAATCTGAAGAAAACACTCGCAGCACTTGCTGCAGCAGCCACTTTCTCCGGCGCCGTTGCTGCCGAAGAGCTGTCTGTTGCCGCTACTCCCGTGCCCCATGCCGAGATCCTGGAATTCGTGAAGCCTCAGCTGGCTGAACAGGGCGTGGAGCTGGATGTGAAAGTATTTACCGATTACATCCAGCCGAACATCCAGGTCGACCAGAAGCGGATGGACGCCAACTTCTTCCAGCACCAGCCGTACCTGGACGAGTTTAATGCAGGCCGTGGTACTGACCTTGTAACCGTGACCGGCGTTCACGTTGAGCCGTTTGGCGCCTACTCCAGCAAGATTGATTCGCTGGACGAGCTGAAAGAAGGTGCCGTAGTTGCCATTCCGAACGACCCCACCAACGGTGGCCGTGCGCTGCTGCTACTGCAGAAGGCCGGCGTGATCACCCTGAAGGACGAAAGCAAGATCACTGCGACACCCCGTGATATTGCCGATAACCCGAAAGACCTGGACTTCAAGGAACTGGAAGCAGCCACCCTGCCCCGTATCCTGAACCAGGTGGACCTGGCGCTGATCAACACCAACTATGCGCTGGAGGCCGGTTTGAACCCGTCTGAAGACGCGCTGGTGATTGAAGGCTCCGAATCACCCTACGTAAACATCCTGGTGGCCCGTCCGGATAACAAGGACAGCGAAGCCATGCAGAAGCTGGCAGAAGCGCTGAAGTCTGATGCGGTTCGCGACTTCATCATGGAGAAGTATGAGGGTGCCGTTGTTCCGGCATTCTGATAATTGACGTATCGGGGTCAGATGAAAGCGTTCATCTGGCCCCGCTTTCACAAAAAAGGCCGGACAGCTGCTTAGGCTGCCCGGCCTTTTTATTTGGCCTGAAGACTGGTGATCACTCACCGGTCCAATTGGCTTTCGGGTCTGGAGTCATCCGCAGGTAGGATTTCACGGCCTTGTAGCCCTTCGGGAAACGCTGCTTGATTTCATCCTCATCCTGCAGGGACGGAACGATGACCACATCGCCGCCACGTTCCCAGTTGCCCGGGGTTGCGACCTTGTGTTCGTCGGTCAGTTGCAGTGAATCGATTACCCGCAGAACTTCGTTGAAGTTGCGCCCGGTGCTGGCCGGGTAGGTGATCATCAGCCGCACTTTTTTGTTCGGGTCGATCACAAACAGGGAGCGCACAGTGAGGCTGCTGTCGGCATTGGGGTGGATCATGTCGTACAGCTGCGACACCTTGCGATCATGGTCCGCAATGATCGGGAAGTTCACCGAGCAGCCCTGGGTTTCATTGATGTCCTTGATCCAATCGTGGTGGGAATCGACGGGATCAACACTCAGGGCAATGGCCTTGACGCCACGCTTGGCGAACTCATCTCTCAGCTTGGCCGTTAGCCCCAGCTCCGTGGTGCAGACCGGGGTGAAATCCGCCGGGTGCGAGAACAGGACGCCCCAGTTGTCGCCCAGCCAGTCGTAAAACGAAATTTTCCCTTCACTGGAGTCCTGCTCGAAATCAGGGGCGGTATCTCCGAGACGTAAAGTCATGTGTACTCTCCTTCGATCATGGTAGTGACAATTTCGTTTGTTATTCCGGCCCGAAAACTGCCGGGTTGTGTTCTGAGTGTATACGACAATCCTTGGTGCCAGATGAGGCAATTACAAGGGGCTCACACTCCCATGGCCTTCTCTTTGTCAAAGTGCTCCCGGGTGAGTTTGAACACAACCGGACTGAGCAACAGCAGGGCGATCAGATTGGGCAGCGCCATCATGGCGTTGAGGGTATCTGCTACCAGCCAGACAAAGCCCAGATTCAGTGTGGCCCCCACCGGGATGGCAAGAATCCAGGCAACCCGATACGGCACAATGGCCTTGACGCCAAACAGGAACTCGATACAGCGTTCACCATAGAACGACCAGCCCAGGATGGTTGTAAAGGCAAAAACCGCGAGGGCAATAGCTACAAGATAGTTGCCAACACCGGGCAGCGCCTCCTGGAATGCCATGGAGGTCAGTGCAGCGCCGGATTCCCCGGAGGTCCAGGTGCCGGAGGTAATAATCACCAGACCGGTGATGGTGCAGATCACAATGGTATCAATGAAGGTGCCGAGCATGGCCACCATGCCCTGATTGATCGGGTTGCGGGTCTGCGCGGCGGCGTGGGCAATGGGGGCAGAGCCCAGGCCGGCTTCATTGGAGAAGATGCCACGGGCCACCCCGAAGCGGATCGCCGCCCAGACGGCCGCACCGGCAAATCCGCCCTCGGCGGCGATGGGGCTGAAGGCATGCTTGATCACCAGGGCGAAGGCCGCGGGAATGTCGGCTGCATTGATGGCCAGCACCACAAGCCCGGCAATCAGATAGGAAACGGCCATCAACGGCACCAGGGCGCTGGCGACATGGCCAATCCTGCGGATACCGCCGATCAGGACCATGCCTACGAGAACCATGAGGACCAGCCCGGTCACCCAGTGTGGCAGTCCGAAGTTGGTCTCCATGACATCGGCCACCGAGTTGGCCTGCACGGTGTTACCGATGCCGAAGCCGGCAATGGCGGCAAAGACGGCAAACAGCACGCCGAGCCAGGCCCATTTGCGACCCAGCCCGTTGCGGATGTAGTACATGGGACCACCGACGTGATCGCCGCGCTCGTCCACTTCCCGGTAACGCACTGCCAGAACCGCCTCCGAATATTTGGTGGCCATGCCCACCAGGGCCGTCAGCCACATCCAGAACAGGGCTCCGGGGCCGCCGAGGAATACGGCAGTGGCAACGCCGGCAATGTTACCGGTGCCAACGGTGGCGGAGAGTGCTGTCATCAAGGCCTGGAACGGCGGGATTTCACCCTCGGATTCGGCACCGGCGGCAGTACGCCCTTTCCACATCAGCCGGAAGCCGGCGCCCAGCTTCAGCACCGGCATCAGCTTGAGGCCAAGGCTGAGGAACAGCCCGACGCCGAGTATCAGTACCAGCATGGGTGGGCCCCAGACCAGACCGTTTATCTGTCCTACGAATTCAGAAATAGCTTCCATGGGATCTCCCTTTGTATGCCATGGATTGGTTTGGATTTTTGACCCGGGTTGGGTATAACCGGTTGAGTTTAGTCAGATATCTTTCCGTGTAAACCGATGGCGCGGTAAAAGTGGTGGATTCGGGTGTGATTGCCTATGCTCATAGCAATGGCGACCATCCAACAAGGGGAGGGATTCTGCCCATGCGTTCACTGAAAGTGTCAGATGTCATGTGGAACCACATCGAGCCGATCCGTTGTGGCACGCAGCTCACCAAAGTGGTGAAGACGCTGCTCCACAACCACGTGACTGGCCTGCCGGTTGTTGATGACCAGCGCCATGTCATCGGTTTTATCTCCGAGCAGGACTGCATCCATGCCCTCCTGGTCAGCGGCTATCACCGCGAGGGCGACCCGCTCGTTGACGATGTTATGTTCCGGAAACCGGTGACTATTTCGGCAGAGATGTCGGTGGTGGATCTCGCCCAGAACCTCGGTGCGGGCAAGCCAAAGGTGTACCCTGTTGTGGATCACGGCAAACTGATTGGTATAGTCACGCGCACTGCGATCCTGGCCGAGTTGGCACGGACCGGTTTTGGTCTGGAGCCGCCAAAGCACGCCAGTGTCGAATACTGAAACACACTTTTCCCAAAATTGAGGACACTATGGAACTCCTATCCACGAACGTCTGTTTCGAAGGCGAGCACCGCCGCTACCGGCATACCTCCGCTACCCTCGAATGTGACATGGAGTTTGCGGTATATCTGCCGCCCGTGGCTGTGGGCTCCAGGCCGGGTAAAGTGCCGGTCCTCTACTGGCTGTCAGGGCTGACCTGCACCGATCAGAACTTCATGCAGAAAGCCGGTGCCCTGAAGCGCGCTGCGCAACTGGGGATGGCGATTGTGTGTCCTGATACCAGCCCCCGCGGAGTGAACCTGCCGGGTGAAGATGACAGTTACGATTTTGGCTCCGGTGCCGGTTTCTACATCAATGCCACCGAGCAGCCCTGGGCGCCCCATTACCGGATGTACGACTATGTGGTGAAGGAATTGCCCCAGATGATCGAGGACAAATTGCCGGTAACAGACAAGCGCTCTGTCAGTGGCCATTCCATGGGCGGCCACGGCGCTCTGATCTGCGCCCTGAAGAACCCGGGCCGCTATGCCTCGGTGTCGGCGTTCGCGCCCATAGCGAACCCCACCGAATGCCCCTGGGGTCAGAAAGCGTTCAAGGGGTATCTTGGGGACGATCCCCGCAGTTGGGAGGAATGGGATGCCACCCTGCTGATCCCAACTGCCCGTGAGCGCTTACCGCTGTTGGTCGACCAGGGAACCGCGGATGAGTTTCTGGACAGCCAGTTGAACCCGGATGTTCTGGCGGATACCTGTGAGAAATTCCATCATCACATCAACCTGCGCATGCATCGGGGCTATGACCACAGCTATTTCTTCATCGCCTCGTTTATAGATGATCACCTCGATCATCATGCCCAGGCGCTGGGTCTGTGAGCTGGATCTATAAGAGAGTAACGACGGTCAGGAGCGGAAGCCCCAGACCATGCTGAAGTCCATGGAGGGCATGACTTCCGGCTCTTCGAGTGACTGAATGCCGAAGTCCGGCTCGCTGGTGTCCCGCTCGAAAGTGCCGGTGTAACGGTTGCCGCGGGGGCCGAAAATGGCTTTCACGAAGGGCCCACGGGCTCTCACCGGCCGGCGTGCAACCACACCTACTTCGTTGTTTTCCAGGCGAACCAGAATGCCGGGCGGAAACTCACCGAGGACATGCAGCAGGGCTTTGGGTATGGCGGGGCGAAATTTTCCGTCGGCAAGATTGGCAATCAGCTTCCGGGCATCGGCCACGTTCATACGCTGTCTGTAAGCTCGCTTGGTGATCATGGCCACGTAACGTTCTGCCAGGGCGAGGATTTCCGCTTCCGGCCGTATTTCGGTGCCACTGAGGCCTTTCGGATAACCGCTGCCGTCGGCCTGTTCATGGTGCTGGGCAATAATGGTCAGCAAAAGTTTGTTGTCGATGCCGGCAGCCTTCAGGGCCTGGATGCTCCGTTGGGGGTGTTTACGAATAACGCCCCGCTGCTCATCGTTCAGAACCGTATTCGACGCATTCAGTTTGTCGGCAATGGGCACGAGGCCCAGATTGGCAGTGAGCGCAGCGGCGGTAAGTATGCCAATCCGTTTGTCTTCCAGCCCGAATTGCCGGCCAATGAACTGGCATAATATGGCGTAAAACAGGATCTGCTCATGAATCACCGGCCCGATTGAGTAGAGATGAACCAGGGCCAGGCTGGCGTCCGGCGATTCCGTGCATGTACGCTCGATCATCCGGGCCAGGCCGAGCAGGCGTTTTTGTGCCGAGGGGTCTGATTCGGTAATGGCGTTCAGGGTTGCTTCGAGGGAGTGGAGTAGATCCGGGTAGTCGGCAAAGGGATTTCTCTCCCGATTGTCTTCGAACACTTCCTCCTGAGGACGCTCAATCTTGCGCGGCTTGAACCGGCCCCGTTCGAACAGTTGCTCCAGCTGGGAATTGGTCTGAATCACATAGCCCTGGCGCAGAAGGACATTGCCGTCTGCGTCGTAGACATTCCACGGCAGCGGCCGGCCAATGGTCAGCGCGCCGGGTGCTATTCGAACAAGTTCGGTCAAATCAGGTTTCTCGGGTACAGGTTAGTGATTTGGCAAGTGTAACCCCGAATGCTAGTGGGGCTCTACTGAAGCGACCGGGTCTCTGGCCATGAAGCAGTGTGGTTTTACCTGATTTTACGGCTGGCGCCGGTCCTGGATACAAAAAAGTGAGCAGGCGTTCACACTTTGTCGTTTTTGATAGAGAATGTGTAAAGAATCGTTGCCCTGTAACGATCATTCAAGTTGCTTGAGCTATTCTGGAATTCAGGATAGTACTTTTGTAGGACGAACAATCTAAATGCTCCATCGCCTCAGAACGGATTTCAGGCTATCAATTATCACACTGCTCGGGGCCTCCGCAATTCTGGGTATTACGCCCTTTGCGGTCATGCGCTTCATACAGGGCAATGTCCTGGCCGGGTTGGTCGACACGTCCATACTGCTCGGTATCTCAGGTGCCGTCGCTTACGCCTGGGTGACTGGTGACACACGCAGAAGCGGGCTCTTCTGTGCTGTCGTAGCCTGCAGCGGCGCGGTAGCCGTGGGCATTGTGGTGGGCGAACCCGGGCTATTCTGGCTTTACCCCTGTCTGGTAACCACCTTCTTCCTGGCTAATCCCCGTATCGCGGTGTTCCTGAACATTTCTTCGGTTGTTGCCCTGATGGTTCATGGTGGTGCCTTCCGCTCCGATGTTCAGATGTGGTCGTTTGCATCAACGGCCTTTGTGGTCAGTGCCTGCGCCTATGTCTTTGCCCACAGGAACCATGATCAGCGAGAGCGCCTGGAGCACCTGGCGACCATTGATCCGCTCACCGGTATCAAGAATCGGCGGTCAATGGATCAGGAGCTGGACCTGGCCGCAGCGGATGCCGAGCGCACCGGGCTGCCCTACGCCCTGGTTCTCCTGGATATCGATCATTTCAAGAAGATCAACGATGAGCATGGCCATGGTGTTGGCGATGATGTGCTGACGGATCTGGTTGCCCTGTTGAAGCAGAACACGCGCAAATCAGACCAACTGTTCCGGTACGGCGGTGAGGAGTTTGTGCTGCTGTTGCCGGGCGTTGATGGCATTGGCCTGAAAGCCGTCATGAACAACCTGCAGCAGGTTCTGCGCAAGTATATGAAGCACCCCGGCGGTACGGTCACTGCTTCGTTTGGCGTGGCGCTGCTCGAGCACGGCGAAGGTGTTGATAGCTGGCTGGCCCGGGCGGATGCCGCGCTTTATGAAGCCAAGGAAACCGGTCGGGACCGGGTTGTGTTCTCTGATGGTCAGCCGGTGCCGGAACCTGCAGCCGGTGCTGCCCGAATGCCCTCAGGCGCATAGAGGAAGAGTCTCCAGCCCAGCAGAATGCTGGCCGATGCCAGCCCGCCCGTCAGACCTACCCAGAAGCCGGCGGCTCCCATGGCCGGCACCAGCCAGTCTGTAAAGGTCAGCAGATAACCCAGTGGCATGCCCACGCCCCAGAATGAAAACAGCATGATGAACATCGGAATGCGGGTGTCTTTGTAGCCGCGCAGAGCGCTGATGCAGGTTACCTGGATAACGTCGGCAATCTGGAACAGAGCCGCAAACATCAGGAGCCTGACGGTGACCGCCTGAACCTCGGTATCATTGGTGTAGAGTGCTGCGATCTCCGGGGAGAACACGAACAGCAGTATTGCGAAGACCAGCGCCGTGGCTGCCGCGAGGATCAGCGAACTGCGGGAGATCAACCGTGCTGTGGCCGGCGCCCGGGCGCCCATCAGAAAGCTGACGCGCAGTGTCAGCGACATGCCTATGCTCAGCGGCAGCATGAACAATAAAGACACCACGTTCAGGGCAATCTGGTGGCCGGCGACTACCACCGGGCCAAGTGGCGCCAGAAACAGGGCGATCACCGAGAACAGACTGACCTCAACGAATATGGTAAAGCCGATCGGCACGCCGATGCCAAGAATGTAACGAATGCCCACCAGATCCGGCTTTACCCAGTCGGAAATCAGGTGGAACTGACGGTAAACCCGGCTGCGGTTCAGATACACCAGCAATGCCGCCGCCGCGACGCCGTTGGAAATGGACGTGGCCCAGCCACAGCCGACCCCGCCCATCGCTGGCAGTCCCAGCTTGCCGTAGATGAAGATGTAGTTCATGGGCAGGTTGATCAGCGTGCTGAGCACAGAGAACGCCATGATCACGCGGGTGTGCCCGAGGCCATCGGTCAGGCCCCGGAGCGCTGTCAGCAGGAGCAGGGCCGGTATGCCCCAGGCAAAGGCGTCCAGATAACCCTGGGTAATGCGCGCGGTATTGGCCTCCAGGTTCAGAAGCGCCAGTACTGGATGCACGTGGGTCAGCAGCAGGATCATGATGACGGACCCGGCGGCGGCAAGATACAGGCCCTGCCAGGTGGCGGGCATGATTTTTCCAACCTCCCGGGCACCGTTGTAACCGGAAATAATGGGTTGCAGCGCCCCCAGCATGCCCATGAAAAACAGGAACAGGGGCATCCACAGGCTGCTGCCAATACCCACCGCTGCCAGATCCTCGGCACTGGCGTGACCGGCCATGATGGTATCAATCACGCCGTTGGCCATCTGAGCGACCTGGGCAATCAGGATCGGCCCGCCCAGAATGGCGAGGGTTCGCCACTCGGTGAGCGTTCTGGCGACCAGCGGCTGCCTGGGTTCCGGTAATGGCTGGTGGGTTTCATCCATGGGATGCTATCCGGTGTTTCTGCACTGCAAGTTTCTCCCAAAACCGTTAAAGTACGCGCCTTGATCACAACAGATGGCAGTGGCGATGGGACTTCTGGTTTTTGTTACCGTTCTGTGGGCGTTTTCATTCAGTCTGATCGGCGAATTTCTGGCCGGCCAGGTGGACAGCGATTTTGCGGTGCTCAGCCGTGTTCTGCTCGGTGCTCTGGTGTTTCTGCCGTTCACCCGCTGGCGCGGCGTGGCTTCCGGACAGAAACTGGGCATCCTGGTAACCGGCATGTTGCAGTTCGGTATTACCTACCTGTGCCTTTACCGGTCTTTCAGCTACCTGACCGTCCCGGAAGTGCTGCTGTTCACGATTTTCACCCCGCTGTATGTGACCCTGCTGGATGACGCCCTGTTCCGCCGCTTTTCTCCGGTAGCGCTTCTGGCCGCGGCTATCGCTACCGTCGGGGCGGGTATCATACGCTACGACGGGCTCAGTGAGGACTTCATCACCGGCTTTCTGTTGCTTCAGGTGGCGAATTTTACCTTTGCCGCCGGCCAGGTGGGTTACAAGCATGTGATGCAGCACTACGCCACCGACATGCCTGCCTACCGCACCTTCGGTTATTTCTTCTTCGGTGCCCTGATCATTGCGCTGCCATCCTTCCTGATTTTCGGCAATGCCGACAAGCTGCCGACTACACCGGTACAGTGGGGCATCCTGGCGTGGCTGGGGCTTGCTGCCTCCGGCCTGGGTCTGTTCCTGTGGAATCGCGGTGCCTGTGTGGTTGATGCCGGCACCCTCGCCATCATGAACAATGCCCTGGTGCCTGCGGGCCTGATCGTGAATCTGCTGATCTGGAATCGCGATGCCGATTTGCTGAGGCTGGCGATTGGCGGTGGCGTGATTGCCTTCTCCCTCTGGGTAAACGCGCGCTTCCATCCCCGGGCCCGGCTTGCGGTTTCGACATAAGTAACTGCACGCACTAAGGTTCCAAGCACCTCTGCCGTTACACTCCCCATACGCAGGGTAACCGTTGATGAATATCAATAATGTTCATCAGGGGCTACCCTTTTGCGCCTGTGTCTATTCCCGTGGTCAGCTCCCAGTCAAAAGGTCCGTTTATGCGTAAGAATCTCCCGGTCACCCAGCGTGAAGTCAAAATGCGGAAGGGCGGGCGTCTGATTACCACCACGGATCTGAAAGGGGTGATCACCTACTGCAACGAGGAATTTGTGGAAATCAGCGGCTTCTCTCGGGAAGAGCTGGTTGGCCAGG
>Ga0209949_1001750_pt1 | contig 10242 bp, 11 predicted proteins | sample SalPonC_black_MG_FD_185711 | JGI IMG/M metagenome (GOLD analysis project Ga0209949, IMG submission 185711) | Salt pond soil microbial communities from South San Francisco under conditions of wetland restoration - Salt Pond MetaG... | ecosystem: Environmental > Aquatic > Marine > Intertidal zone... | reverse complement strand
ACGATGGTGTCATTCAGGGGATACGTCACAAGGAATATCCAATACAAGGGATTCAATTCCACCCGGAAAGTATTTTAACAACAGAAGGACCAAAAATTATTTCTAATTGGTTAAATCAATAATGGATTTCAAAACTATACTTAACAAATTATCATTTTCAGAAGATCTGACCCGGGTTGAAGCTGAAACAGCTATGAACCTTATTATGTCTGGTGAGGTATCAGAACCCAAGATCGCCTCTTTTTTAACAGCCATGAGGCTTAAGGGAGAGTCAGTTGAAGAACTCACGGCATTTGTAAAGGTCATGCGTTCCAAAGCCGTTAAAGTGGATGTAAATGTAACAGGGGCCGTTGACCTGGTGGGCACGGGCGGAGATCAGTCGGGAACATTCAATATCTCTACGGCAGCTTCCTTTATTACTGCTGCAGCAGGAGTACCGGTTATCAAACACGGAAACAGAAGTGCCTCAAGCAAATGTGGCAGTGCTGATGTACTTGAGCACCTTGGTGCTTCTATTGAATTGGGTAAGCAGCAGGTTGAACAGGTATTTAATGATGTAGGAATGGCCTTTATGTTTGCCCCCATGTTTCACCCTGCTATGAAATATGTAATGCCATCAAGACGCGAGATAGGATTTCGAACATTTTTCAATATTCTTGGCCCCATGGTTAATCCTGCTGGAGTTCAAAGATATGTGATCGGGGCTTTCAGTAAGGATGTGGCCGAAAAAATGGTTCATATCCTGGCAAACCTTGAAACCGATTTTGCCTATACCTTTAATGCACACGATGGCCTTGATGAAGTTAGTTTAACCTCACAATCTGAGATCTTCGAACTCAAAGATAAGGTTGTTTCTACCTCAATTGTATTTGACCCGGAGACAATAGGCTTTAAAAAGGTAAATATGCAGCAACTCATGGGGGGTGGTAAGGAAGAAAATGCCAGGATCTTAACAGACATAATGGCAAATAAAGCCACTGAAGCTCAAAAAAATATCGCTTTACTTAACGCCGCCTTCGCGATTCAAGCATCCGGTAAAGTGGAAAAGCTAGAGGACGCAAAAGAATTAGCTGAAGAGTCACTGAAAAACGGAAGTGCCCGGAAATTATTTAATGACTTTGTTGATGCTACCAACGATGCCATGGGAACCTTTAAATTTTAGATTTTAAATGAGCACTATCTTAGATCAAATAACCGAAAAAACAAGAGAAGACCTTTATAAGCGTAAGAAGAAGGTTTCATTTACAGATCTGAGTACGTTTGAAGGATATGAGAAGAAGTCACTTTCTTTTAAAAATTCGCTACAAAAAGAGGATTTTGTTTCGATCATAGCTGAGGTCAAGAAAGCATCACCTTCAAAAGGTATCATAAGAGACGATTTTGATCCCGTTGATATAGCATTGCGGTATGAGGAAGGAGGTGCCTCGGCAATTTCTGTACTCACAGATGAGCCTTTTTTCAAAGGGAGCCTGGATTATTTAAAGGCCGTATCAAACCGAGTTTCACGCCCTCTACTAAGAAAGGATTTCATTGTTGATCCCTATCAGATCAAAGAAGCAAAAGCCTACGGAGCTGATGCTGTTTTGATCATCGTAGCCATTACAGAAGGAAATCAGCTATATGAACTGCAGCATGCTGCCAAGGAATTTGGATTGGATGCTCTCGTAGAATGTTACGACCAGAATGATTTCGATCGAATTGATTTTCAGCAAACGAATATCTTAGGCGTAAACAATCGGGACCTGAAAAATTTCGAGGTAGACGTACATAGAGGTATTTCGATTCTGCAAGAAGCACCAAATGGTACTACGCTGGTTTCCGAAAGCGGATTAACCGGTGGCCATGATCTGGCCCTGCTACGAAGAGAAGGGATACATTCAGCTCTTATAGGAGAATATTTTATGCGGAAACAGGACCCCGGACAAGCTGTGAAAGATCTTCTTGAACAAGCGGATGAAGAGTTTAAAAATTTAGTGAACCAATGAAACCAGAAAACGATAGAACAAGGATCAAAATTTGCGGCATCACAAATCTTGAAGATGCCAGATTTGCTTCTGGAGCCCTGGTAGACTACCTGGGATTTATCTTTTACGATCAATCACCACGCTACATTGAACCGGGTGAAGCAGGAGCTATCATTAATTGGCTGGAAGGACCGGAAAAGGTAGGGGTATTTGTCAACCAGCCACTTGATGATGTTAACCGGATCTCCAAAGAAACCGGATTGGATTATGTTCAGTTACATGGTAATGAAACTCCGGAATATTGTTCATTAGTAGAAAAACCGATCATAAAAGTTATTCATATTGAAGAAGAATCGGTCGATTATTTGTTGAAGCATCAGATAGAACAATATGCTGAAATTGTAGATTTCTTCTTGTTTGATACAAAAATAGATGGACTCTGGGGTGGAACCGGAAAAAGTTTTGATTGGTCACTGATCAAAGACATGGATGTAGACATTCCATTTTTCCTTTCAGGTGGGTTGAATACCTCAAATGTTAAGGAAGCGATCAGAACGGTTCAACCGTATGCCATTGATGTCTCAAGCAGCCTGGAACAGAAGCCCGGTCTGAAAGATTTTGAAAAAATCGAATCATTTATGGCTGAATTCAATGATTTACAAGAAAATTAAATCCCAATAGTTATCCTGAATTAGCATTTAAGATCAATTCACAAGTTAAAAGTGAAGGTATCTATATCATTATTTTAGGATCACACATGTAGAAATTATTATGAGTACACAAACCAAAACCAAGACGTACAGTTTCCCTGATGAAAAAGGATATTATGGTCAGTTCGGAGGGAAATTTGTACCTGAAATACTAATTCCTGCTATTCAGGAACTGGAAAAAGAATTTAAAAAGGCTCAAAATGACCCTGAATTCAATCAGGAATTGTCGAAGTTGTTGGATGAATATGTTGGACGTCCAACAAAACTAACCTATGCAAACAGGCTCACTAAACACTATGGCAAAGCTAAGATCTATCTGAAGCGTGAGGATTTATGCCATACCGGGGCGCATAAGATCAATAATGCCATAGGGCAGGTACTGCTGGCCCGCCGAATGGGCAAAAAGCGCATAATTGCAGAAACAGGTGCTGGTCAGCATGGTGTAGCAACAGCTACTGCTTGTGCTAAATTCGGGCTTGAGTGCATTGTCTACATGGGTGAAGAGGACATGGTGCGGCAAAAACTCAATGTTGATAGAATGAGATTACTCGGAGCCGAGGTCAGGTCTGTGACAAGTGGCTCAAAAACGCTAAAAGATGCCACGAATGAAGCAATTCGTGATTGGGTAACCAATGTGGATGATACATTTTATATCATAGGTTCTGTAGTTGGGCCACATCCCTATCCAATGATGGTAAGGCATTTCCATGAAGTCATAGGACTGGAAACGCGTGATCAAATCAAAGCAATGGAAGGCCGTAATCCTGATTACCTGGTTGCCTGTGTTGGAGGAGGATCTAATGCCATTGGGTTCTTCTATCCCTTTATCAATGATGAAGAAGTAGATATCATTGGAGTGGAAGCTGCCGGTTACGGAGTAGAATCGGGTAAGACAGCTGCAACAATGAGTAAAGGAACTCCCGGAATTTTGCACGGATCACTCAGTTATTTGCTTCAGTCGGAAGAAGGGCAGATCGAATTGGCTCATTCTATAAGTGCCGGTCTCGATTATCCGGGTGTAGGCCCTGAACATGCTCATTTGAAAGACCTTGGCAGGGTTCAATATTTTGCAGTTACAGATAAAGAAGCTATGGATGCTGTAAAATTACTCTCTAAAACGGAAGGTATCATCCCTGCTTTAGAAACGGCTCATGCCTTTGCATGGCTTGAAACCCTAATGCCGGAAACGTCTGAAGATGAGATCGTGATCCTGAACCTATCTGGCAGAGGCGATAAGGATATGGGTACGATCTCAGAATATATACGTAATAACGGCTAAACCCTTCAACATTATAATTATAACGCTCATATTAAATAATGAGCAAAATCAACGAAATTAATCATTTAGCTTTTACATGAATCGAATCCAAAAGGTTTTTAACACAAAGGACAGTGATGATAAGATCATGAGTCTTTTCATTACTGCGGGGTATCCTGACCTGAAATCAACGGTGGAACTCATTTTGGGCTTTGAACAGAATGGGGCAGATATCATTGAATTGGGAATGCCTTTCAGCGATCCCCTGGCTGACGGCCCTACCATCCAATATTCAAGTGATGTAGCGATCAATAATGGCATCACAATGAACAAGATCTTTGAGATCGTACAGGAAACAAGAAAACAGTCAGAAATTCCAATAGTCTTGATGGGGTATATGAATCCAGTACTCCGATACGGTGTCAGTAATTTCTGTAAAAATGCTTCTGAAGCCGGAGTTGATGGCCTCATTATACCAGATATCCCATTAGAAGAGGGGGGTATCATAAAAGAGTATGCCGAGGAACATGAGCTTGATATTATACACCTTGTGGCACCTAATACTTCTGATGAGCGCATGAAACTTGCTGATGAAAACTCTCAGGGATTTGTATATTGTGTTTCTGTAACCGGTGTTACAGGAGCAAGGGATGGTGAAGAAGTATCACGTTCTGTAGACCAATTCATTCAAAGGGTCCGTACAAATATTACCAAAAACCCTGTAATGGTTGGTTTTGGAATCAAATCATTCGAAGATGCCAATAACATCGCATTAAATGCCGATGGATTTATAGTTGGAAGTGCTTTAATTGATAATATCAAAACACATTATCCGAAAGATGACTGGCAATCTGAATTGTTCTCTTTCGTTCATTCACTGAAATTTGGAAACTAAAACTTAGTTATGAAGCGTTTTTTATTGATAGGTCTAACGGTAATATTGGGTATTACAAGTGTGGGATGTGATGGAGACTACAGACCACTTGCCGAAGGAAATACCCGTGAAGTTGTGGTAGTTATGGATTCAACGAAGTGGGAAAGTCAAACCGCTGAGGCCATACGGGATGTATTCGGGCAATGGGTCCTTACTGTCCCCAATGGTGAACCATTCTATGACCTCCAGTTCACGCAGATACGATCACAGGACCAGCTGGATCGCCTGAAGAAGCAAAAAAATCTCATTTTTGCCGCACCAATTGAAGAAGATTCAAATGTTGGGAGGCAGGTCCGGGGTCTTTTAGATGAAAATATTGAGGAACGGGTACGGGAAGGTGACAGCTTTGCCTTTCCAGTAGAAGATCAATGGTATAGAGATCAATACGTGTTGATCCTGACATCTACTTCTGATTCATCATTGGCACAGAAGATCCGTAATACTGAGAATTCACTGTTATCTAATATGCTCGACAAAGAGCTGAGGCGCTGGGAATACTTTGTTTACGAAAAGAAGGAGGTTACTGAGTATTCCGACTCACTGTGGCAAAACAGAGGCTTTAAAGTTCGATTTCAGCACGACTACATAAAAAATATTGACACCTTAAACTTCCTTAGTTACCGCCGGGCATTACCACAAAATGATCGCTGGATGTGGATTTGGTATCAGAATGACGTAAATGATGTCTCATTTTTAGACGAAGACTGGATCATTTCAACCCGGGATTCTTTGCAAAAGGAATTTATCAAAGGTGCGAGGGATTCAATGTATGTTCAAACCTATAAAGACCGTCCTGAGTTAAGGCCTATCGAGTCTGAATCATTTCAAAAAGGAAGGTTATTGGCCTATGAAACACGTGGAACCTGGCATATGGTAAACGGATTGATGGGCGGACCCTTTGTAAACTTCACCTACTATGACCCCGACACCAATCGCCTATTTATGGTTGACTACAATCAGTTTGCCCCCGGTGTACGTAAAAAACTGCCATTTGTGCGTCAGTTTAGGGCTATGGGCAGAACATTTGAATCAGATTCATCCTGGACCAATGAGCAACCTGACATTCCCAGCTAAACTAACTCTGTAAAAAAGGAAATAATAGATTGAGTTATCACTCCGGTATAGCTTCAGCCTTTGGAGAGGCTACAGATACATACGATGAATATGCTGAAATACAAAAGAAGGTAGCTGATGGACTCATAGCTTCCCTGGTGCCCTGGAAAGAGGCTGTGCCACCCGGACCAATATTAGAGGTTGGTTGTGGTACAGGGTTTGTGACAAAAGAACTTATTTCTCAGTTTCCAGATAGGGAGATCGTTGTTACAGACCTATCTGAAAAAATGTTGGAGACCTGTCGAAATAATCTTGAACAATCCAATACCGATCTTACAAAGATCACATTTGAGGTTTTAAATGCCGATAGCTTTGAGCTCGAGGACAAAGCCTTTGGTCTGGTGATCAGTGGTTTCACCCCTCATTTATTTAAGGATACCTCGCTGGCTTTGCAGCGTCTTTCTGAATCACTGAAGCCGGGCGGCATCATGCTTTGCTCTTTTCCCGGCAATCACTCATTTCCTGCCTGGTATGAACTTTGTCTTGAGTTGGGCTTGCCTCATACTGCAAATCCTTTGCCCGATGTTGAAGAGATAGTGGTAAAGCTTTCAATGGGGCCGATGCAGATAGATTATTACGAAAACGATCTTCATAAAACATTTGATAGATCATTGGATTTCTTTCGATACCTGAGAAAGACAGGGGAGTCTCACTCAGTTTTGAATAAGACCCTTGGGTATAAGAAGTTTAAACTGCTTCTCGATCATTGGGATAATAAAGGAAACCTGAATTTGAAATGGCACATTGTTTATGTAGCTGCCAAACGTGAGTTCGAATAAGCTTAAGTTCTTTTTTGCTTAAAAAACTCTTTCAGTAAATATTCAGATTCTGATTCCATGATGCCCTGAATCACTTCTACCCGGTGATTTAATTTATTATTGGAAACAATATTAAAGACACTCCCACAACCACCTGATTTTGCATCCTGTGCCCCAAATACAATTCTTCCCAATTTACTCCAGACTGCAGCTCCCGCACACATGGGGCAGGGCTCAAGAGTGACGTACAGCGTGCAATCGCTTAAATATTTTTCAGATATCGTTTCGCAAGCGGCCGATATAGCAAGCATTTCGGCATGGGCTGTAGGATCATTTAACATCTCAACCTGATTGTACCCCTTACCAATAATCTGACCTTTGTAAACTACAATTGCTCCAACCGGAATTTCATCATTTTCAAAAGCTTGTTCAGCCAGCATAAATGCTCTGGCCATATATTTGTGATGTATTTCCACAAGAGGTAATTCTGTATTACTCATTATATTTGTCTGACTGCATTTCTTTTAATAACCTTGGCGCGAACTTAATCTAATATTGATGAAAAAAGTAGAGAAAAGTATAAAAGAATACATATCTGAAACAATACGCACCATTCCTGATTTTCCGCAAAAGGGAGTTCAGTTCAAGGATATAACAACCTTATTGCAGGATGCCAGAGCTTTGGAGCTCACATCATTTATGTTACATCATCCATTCAGGCATGTCGATATCGATTTTGTGGTTGGACTAGAGTCAAGAGGATTTCTCTTCGGGACCAATTTGGCTCAGGATTTGAATGCGGGGTTCGTACCGGTGAGAAAGCCAGGAAAACTCCCCGCAAAAACCCTATCAGAAACGTATGCCTTAGAATATGGTGAGGATAATATTGAAATACATGAGGATGCTATCTTTAAAGGAGCAAGGGTACTGATCCATGATGATCTTATAGCTACGGGCGGAAGTGCAGAAGCTGCTACAAAATTGATACAGAGGTTAGGAGGGATCGTAGTAGGGTACTCTTTCATTATTGAGCTTTCATTTCTAAAAGGAAGAGAGAAATTGAAGAGTGATATACCCATAGAAAGTATAATTATAGAATAATGGAACATATCTCATTTTGATTACTACAAGTTACTGAACAGAAAATTTTAGTAACAAAACAAAAAATGAGAATGAACAGATTAACTCACGTAATTCTGGGTTTGCTGATCGTAGCAGTTGCTTCTGCCTGCAATTCATTTGTTGTGGAAGATGTTGATTATTCCCAACAACTTGAATCAGTATTAGTCCCTGATGAAAACGGAAATGTGACCGATGTCAGACACGGTATTTCCTTTAATGTAAACTCTTTTAAAGAGCAGGAATTCGGTGCTGAAGACTCTACTACACAGATCAGGGAAATTCGTCTGATCAGAAATGCAGATGGTTTTTATTTCATCACAGCCAACCAGTTTAAAAATGTATATGTGATGGAACCAGGTAATGCTTCATTAAAATTAAAGAAAAAGATCAATGTTTCAGAGTCCCCGCTTACGGACCCTGCATTTAACCTGAGATCTTCTGGTGTTCAACTTGTAATGAGAGATACCAATGAGGTCATTGAGATGAACGAAAGTGGTATTCTGAATAATAACGAGGAGGACCAATCATGAAAAAAGCATTAAAAATTTTAGGGACATTAATTCTAATAATCTGTACAACCACAGCTATTTTTGCACAGTCATCAGATTATCAGATCACCAAGGAATTTGAAAATTCATACAGATCACTAGAAGCTTCTATAAATAATGCTATAACGTTAGAAGCAGCTGACAGCTTAAATAAAGAAGTTATCAAACTTAGGGAAACGTATGCCAAGCATAAGTCACTGATCGACCATGCACTTTACCCAGATACCTTTGAGGATGCCATACAGGACCTAGTGGCTGAAGCCAAGTATACCGAAGAGGTATTGATGGTGATGGAAGATCAGGGTGAAAGGTTATCATCCATGAATGAGCAGATCGCCAATTATCAGGCAGAAATTGCTTTCCTGAATAATGAGACAGATTCACTTAAAACACTGATCGCTAAATCAGAAGAAAGTGAAAAAAATCTCTCGCGTTTAGTAGAACAATACAGAGAACGCGTTGAGAAAAGAGATGAGTTCGTTCTTCAAATGATGGACTCCCTGTTTGTTGCATATCGTGAACTGGAAATGAATACAGGCAACAGTAATGAACTTGCTTCCAGTGCCATTGCGATTCAAGAGGGAGACAATCCACTTGAATTTATTGAAGCAACCATAGAAGAAAATATTCAGGTACTAAAAGCCGGGTCATCTGAGATGACCACTGAAGATATTCTGCAAATGCATACCATTCAGAAACGTTTTGCTGATACCTGGAATAAAGTGGGTGGCGATCTGAGTCAGGTTTACGGCGGTGATGACTCCAGACAATGGAGAAATAAGATAGACTCACAGCTTAAGGATTGGAAGGCAAGTACTTCTAAAAACATGTGGGATTCTATAAATAATACACTTGAACAAAATAATGTGGATATCGGTGCATTTGATAATAATCAGAGCTTTTACACTGCCATTGAATCTTTCATAAATAATTCTGTGGAAGATAGTGAAGGAAAATTCATTGCTGATGAAAACAGAGAAGAATTCAATTCATTCTACAACTTTTGGAATAATAAACTGAAGAAAGAGTGGGGCAATTATATTCAGGATGGTGAGGTTCTAACTCTAAGTCAGATCTCCACTATTGATGCTGAACTTGTAAACTGGAATGACGAGACTCAACCAACCTCATATGTTGTTCCAATTTTGCTGGGACTCAGTTTCATAACCATAGTTGGATTGATCATAGTGTTGACCAGAAAAGATTGATCGTTTAATCTTACCCCATGATACCCATAAGCCGGACATTAAAAATGTTCGGCTTTTTTTGTTGAAACAAATAGTGAGTACATTCGAATATTCGTTTTTAAATTTTTTATTTATATAGACACGGATATTTACAATGAAAACAATCCTTTTAGTATTTCTTACTTTCCTGATCTCATTCAATGCAAATGCTCAACTTGAAGAATACTATGATACAATAGATGAAACCGTCCTCATCTTTACCAGGCATGCTGAGAAAGAAGCTGCCCCTGACCCAGACCCTTCTTTAAGTGAGGAGGGGCAAAAAAGGGTAGAGAAACTAAAAGTACTTCTTCAGCGCTATGACTCTCTGGATGCGATCTATTCAACTGATTATAATAGGACGAAGCAAACAGCAGGTCCAGTTGCAGGATATTTTAATAAGTCCCTCACAATTTACGACCCGCGAAATTTGGAAGCCTTTAAACAAATGATCCTGGAGACTCATACCAATGAGAAGATTCTGATCGTAGGGCATTCAAATACTACCCCAGCATTGATCAATTTAATAATGGGAGAGGAAAGGCTAGAGCCATTTGATGAAAAGGATTACAGTAACTTATACATCATTCGTATTCCCCAAGATGAGGC
>Ga0209949_1001736_pt1 | contig 10304 bp, 7 predicted proteins | sample SalPonC_black_MG_FD_185711 | JGI IMG/M metagenome (GOLD analysis project Ga0209949, IMG submission 185711) | Salt pond soil microbial communities from South San Francisco under conditions of wetland restoration - Salt Pond MetaG... | ecosystem: Environmental > Aquatic > Marine > Intertidal zone >... | reverse complement strand
AATTTTGTTGGAGGCCTACAGACTGTATTGAATAGTCGATGCAGCGTATTAATCCAGTGGAACAGACCTTACTTTTACAGGGTAGTTTGCTGACGTTTTTATTTGAATTTCAGTCGAGTCTGCCCTAATAAACTGAAGTTTACCCAGTGCCATCATAAGATCCGGGTTAATTATTTCATAGGTGTGATCATGCTCTACATTAAGAGCGTCCTCTTTATTTATATTATGCAGGTAGGAAGCAAGAAGATAACCTATGTTCAATGATGGAAATGGCTCGGAATAATCGGAATCCCTGCGCTCTGCCCCTCTTGTTATTCTTGATGCCGGTAAGGTTAGCCGCCTTGTGTCAACATCTTCAAAAGCTTTGACGTGATTAAACCGCACGCCGTCAATTTCAACCCAGTCACCTTCTTCGAGTGTTCGTACATGAAGGAAGTCGATCTCGACAGCATGATACTCCTGTTTCGAGGGGTTACAACCAATAATCAAATTTAAAATAAAAAAATATGCTACAAGCACCCTTATATGGAGTCGAAGCGTATTGCTTGTATTTACTATTCATAGTTAATAATTCGCTTATCATATAACTTTAAAGATTATTTTCATCAATTTGTCAGGCAGCCGGAAGAATATTTACTCAAAAAATTTGCCACATATTTCTGTTTATTGAAATTTTAACAGGTAGTATAAAATTTTGACAAAAATACACACTTGTCAAGGTCTTATGAACATTAAGCAAATTTCTTTCACTACAGATATAAACCTGAGATATCGAGTAGGAAGATAGGAATTAATTCCTTACCTGTCTTCTCACACCACCGCACGTACCGATCTGGTATACGGCGGTTCAGTACCTTCATGAGGCGCCTCCATACAACTCCAACAAAGGAATATATCCTTTCTTCTGCAGTCTGGTATTGGTAATGGTGCCCTTCAGCACGTAGCTGTGGGCCGTATGCCACCCTCCCTTTCGGGTGTTTGCCCACATATAGGCATTGCGATGGCTGGCTCCCAGCTTTCTGAGGGCTTTGTAGCGAGTTCGAACTCGCTTCCATTGGATCCAGATACAGTAGCGTAGGCGATAACCGTCACCGCCGCGGTAGAAGCTATACCCCAGCAGCGTCATCCGGGCGGCTTTCCGCACGCCGCTTTTGCGCCAGTTGACCTGAAGCTTCAACTCGTCCTCGATAAACCGGCTTATGCTGGCAAGCATACGCTCGCCAGGTGCATCAGGTAGTCGTGGTTGACCTTTTCAAAGAAACTCTTCAGGTCGATACCCCCCCCAGTCGTATCCCTCATTGATATAACACAGAGCTTGTTCGACGGCATCGTGGGCACTGCGCCCCGGCCGGAACCCATAGCTGTGAGGGGAGAACACCGGCTCGTACATCGGGCCGATGACCTGAGCGATGGCATGTTGGATCAGCCGGTCTGTGGTGGTGGGAATCCCCAGCAGACGGACGCCGCCCCCGGGTTTGTCGATTTCTACCCGGCGAACCGTCTGTGGTTTGTATGTTCCATTGTGAATTTAGGCTTTTACGGTCGGCCAACGCTTGGCAAGAACCTCGCGCAGACGCCAGGGGCGCCTTTGTGGGCCACAACGCGCTTGTAGGCGCGTTCCATATTGCCTGCAGACACAATGGAATCCAATAGTTGTATAGATGTCTTGGTATTATTGTATGGCTAACGATCCGCCTGCAGTGGTGCACCCACTCCGCTCGGCTCTGGCTGGATACCTTCAGGTTCTGCCCTATCCTCTCCAGTCCAGTCCCTGTATGTCGGGGGATTGGCTGCGGTCTGCGCGGGGTGGGTAACCACGGCGCGTCTCGGCGCGTGTGCTGTTTGGTCCTTTCCCTGGCTGCCGCCAGAGTACTATGACCTCGGCTGACGTCTGGCCTAAAAAACCGGGCCAGAGATCCCCGGGTAAGGGCTGCTGCTTTTGTCGCACCTATCCGCCACATTTACGCTTGCAGGCTCCTGGACAATCATTGGGCTTAATCTTGTATTGCAGACTTACCCGCCTGCACCGCCTCCGTATGTGGTTTCTGTTCGTCGGATCGCGACGTTGCCTTAGGCTTTCTTCAGATTCCCAATTACTCGGGGCACCCTTGCCCTCGGCTAACACTTCCCGTCATCAGGGCGTGTTCGGGACTCTCACCCTATAGCAACTGCACCATGCCGGGCGCACAATAAAAAAAGCCCTGACTCAACGAATCAGGGCTTTAAATTAATAAGGAGTAAATCTTATTGATTTACCGGAGTAGGATCAAAAGAACCCGGTGCTGGACTGGGCACGTTGGGGTTTGTATTTCTTTCAGTTTGAGGATAAATAAACCTTAAGGGAAATTGTGAACCAGTGACAGGGCTTAAACCATCAACTGAAAAATCAATTCTTCTAAGGAAATTATAACCCTCAATTTGTCCTATATATGAAAGATATGTCCAGTTATAGACATGTTGCAGTATAGTAGTGCCATCGTAGATACCACTAGCCTGGAAATCTGCTAATGCAAGATCAGCATAATTACCGGCACCATACTGATTATTTAGATATTCGCGGGTGTCATTTAATGCTGCTATCGCATTATTGTCCCCGGCAGTAGTGCCATTTCTTGCCTCGACCTCAGCAATGATTAATTGATTTTCCAAGTAAGTAACTAATGGAAAAGATGCGTCAGCAGCTGCAAAACCATTATCCAGGTTTAAATCTCTGTCTTCACCAGTTCCGTCATAATAGTACGCATATCTGTCGGCTTCTGTAGTTTTAGCATTATCACCATTTTCTAACATTACTGCCGAATGGGAATCAGCTGCTCTTAAATAACCGGAACGCTGCTGTACAGCGAAATTATGATATAGATTCATATTACGGTTCGTTTCACTTCCATGAACTGATAACATGTCTATACTACCGTCAGCGGCATCAATACCATTTTCAGCTGCAGCTGCTGCAGCTGGGTAATCTCCAACATGCATCAAATATCTTGCTTTTAAAGTATAAGCTACTTTAAGCCACGCGTCATTTGATCCTCCTAAGGATGTGACATCATTGGATACGGCCGCAGTAGTACTTTCAAAAGTAGATATAGCTTCAGTTAGTAGTTGATCTATATCGCTATATACTTGTGACTGCGAATCATATGAAGGGTTAGAAAATTCATCAGGTTGGTTGGCTTCTCTATAAGGAACATCTCCCCAAAGTGCAGCAACTTGCCCCATTACTAACGCTTCCAGAACTTTTGTCGCCGCAACGTTAACTTCAGGAACAATGTCCCTTTCATTGTACTTTTCTCTGGCAATTTGAAGATTGGTTAATGCCCTTGTATAAGCTAAAAACCAATTACTATCAAACTCCGTACCACCCTGAATGGTGTAATTGTACAAAGCAGTATACTGCCGGTCTTGACCGGTAAAGTATTGAGACCACATGCTTGTTAGTCTTGCAGTGTGTGACTGAAGAAATGTTATGGTTGCTATTTGCCCCGCAGCAAATACCTGATCTCCGGGGGCATCGGTTGGATTGTTTGGATCATCGGAATACCCATCAGTAAATGATGTATTTACTGTATCACATCCAACCATACCTGCTATAAGCAGTACTACCAAAAAATATTTTCTGATTTTCAACATATCTGTATGATTAATTTCTTAGTAATTAATTTTTAAAGTAAAGAACCAGGATCTCGTATTTGGATTTTGAAAATAATCAAGACCAAATCCATTTGAAGCTCCCGTAAGATTAGTTTCAGGGTCAATGCCTGTATAGTCAGTAAAAAGCAGCAGATTCCTGCCTTTTGCAGATAACATTACAGATGAAAGACCGGTGAAATTTCTAAACTTTTCAGAATTAAGCGTATAGCTTACTCCTACTTCTCTTAGTCTCACATAGCTACCATCTTCAATAAACTGCTCAAAAGGCCCGGTAAAACCAGATCCGGGACCACCCCAGTAATATGAGTCATCGATAATAACTGGGCCGGCACCAAAGTCCTGGACTGTACCACGGAATGTCCAGCCTCCATCACTATTCTGGGTATACGTTCCAGATCCTTCTGCGGCAGCAACGGCAGGGCTCTCGCCAAAGTAATTTTCTAAGTTATTAGCTTCATCGGCTGTAATAGTCGTTTCCGTAATTTGATCGCCACTTCGACCAAAATAAGTCAAAGCACCTTTTGTGCCGTTCCAGACATCACCACCCGATTTAATATCAACCAGTAGATTGAGGCTAATATTTTTATAATTAAAGGTACTACCAATACCGGCTCTCCAATCAGCGTTGGGATCACCAACAACACCCTCAGCATCTGCTTGCACTCTAAAGCCGTCCGGATTCAGTATAATACCTTCATTGCCGACAGTAAAACCATCAGCTTCTTCCGCACTGCTCAAAGGAAACTGCCCTGCTCTCCTCCATTGACCACCAAACAGGACGCCATAAGGTTCGCCAACTACAGCTGATGAAGTAGATCCGGTAAACCCGGCTAATGCAACCTCATCTGCACCGGCAAGAGATGTTACAGTATTGTCATTTGTAGACCAGTTACCAGAAATTACCCAGCTAAATTCTCTGGATCTTATTGCTTCGATTTCAAGATCAACTTCAAACCCTTTGTTTTCTAAAGAAGCAGCGTTTGCAACCTGAGAAGAAAAGCCTGAAGATGGGGGTCTTGTTACCGGTAAAATCGCATCTGTGGTTTCAGTTTGATAGTAAGTAAGGCCTAAATTAAGTCTATCATCATAGAATCTAAGGTCGGTTCCTACTTCAAACTCTGATGTTCTTTCTACCTGAAGTTGCGGATTACCGGCAGATGCTGTTCTCGCAAATCCACCACCATACGCTTCAGGGTTCAGCCCATCTCCCCAACTACTTGTGTAAGCACCTTGAAAGAAGTTAGTAGATGTATTGTAAGGTCCCGGCTGAATTCCAGCTTCACCGTAGGAAACTCTCAGCTTACCAAAACTAAGCCAGTTTAAATCATTGAAAGTATCCAATTTGCTAAATTGCCATGCTAAACTTGCAGAAGGATAGAAGAATGTATTATCCGTATCTGGCCCGAATGTAGAAGCACTTTCGGAACGTCCTGTCAACTCCAAAAACAGTTGATCATACAGTGAAAAGTTAAGCACGGCATACAAAGCGGAGGTCCTTACAGTTGATCTTGACTGAAATGGATTCTTACTTATATAATTAGAAACATCTCGTGGAAATGTTGATAAAATAATATCTGACGAGTTTGCTCCTAAACTATCAAAGTTTCTTTGGTTGATGTTCCATCCTACCAAAGCAGATCCTGACATATCACTATTAAATGTGTGAGATGCGCGGGCGATTAAATCAGAGTTAATTTGAAACTGTGACAATGTCTCCTCTGTCAACGCACCTGTTGGATTTGCTGCGGCGTAAATCGGAAATAGAGTAAATCTTCTATCTGAATAATAGTCTAACCCTAAACGGTGTGTTACGTTAATACTCGATGAGGCGTCATACGACAGTTCAGTGCTTCCAGACAGCCTGTTGACAGACGTTTCATCATTTACGTTTTCAATCGTCCAAAGTGGATTATCGTAAATTGGTGTTGTACCAGATCCAATTGGGTTGCGATAACTTCTATGCCTATCCGGTATAATGCTTCCATCAGCACTTATAAAATCAACAGTATATACGCTATTATCAAAATCCGGTGCTGTACGATATCCACCCAATAAAAGACCCGAAACATTAGATCCCTGTTGGACACGGTCGGCATCCACTCTACTGTATGAGGCATTCACAGTGGTTGTCAACTTGTCAAAATATCGGGTTGTATTAGCCCGAAATGCTGTCCTCTCATAATTACTGTTATTCAGTATAATACCATCCTGATTCAGGTGCGATGCACTCAAATAAAAAGTTCCATTATCACTACCACCGCTAATCGATAATGAATTATCGAACTTCATTCCGGTTTCGAACATATTTCTTGAATGGTCGAACGTTTCTCTTGAGTTTTTCTGAGTTATGACGCCATATGTATTTCCATCAGGGCCAATGTATGCATTGCCGGGTGAGGTATCCATTACATCCGCTCCGCCCGAACGATCTGCAATTTTATCACCATAGGAAAAGGCACTACCAAAACCATATTCTCCGCCAAATCCCTGACCATACTTGGTTTGGAGATCCTGAGTTTCATTTAACTCATCAAATGATACATTTGAAGTAAATGAAATAGCTACTTTTCTATCGGCGGAGACAGCTTGTCCCGATTTGGTTTCTATGATAACCACTCCATTAGCAGCACGAGAGCCCCATACAGCAGCAGCAGACGGTCCCTTCAGTATCCTCACTGACTCGATGTCATCCGGATTCAGATCATTTATACGTGATTGCTGAGCAACACCAGCTACCCCAGACCCAATTGAGGAGTTAAAGACAGGAATACCGTCAACAATAAATAAGGGTTCATTACTTCCTGAAATAGTATTTGCACCTCGAATAATTATTCTGGAAGCAGCGCCGGGATCTCCGGATGTGCTGACAATATTAACACCGGCTGTCTTCGCAGAAAGTCCCGAAACAACATCCGTTTCGCCACTACCCGCTATATTTTGTCCACTGACTTGAGAACTTGAATTTCCTGATTGATCAGCGTTGGTTTCAAATCCAAGAGCAGTTACAACCACGTCGTCCAAACCAAGCACATCAACATTCATGCTTATGTCTTGAACTGTTTCTCCACTACCTACATCTACTGTAGTTTCAAATGTACGAAACCCAACAAAGCTGGCTCTCAGTGTATATGTTCCAGACGGAACATTGCTAATTGTGTATTCACCATCAATATTGGTTGAAGTCCCTTGCTGAATTTCAGTTAGTACCACACTTACTCCAGGCAGTGACTCGCCAGATCTTGAATCTGTAACCGTTCCAGTCACGCTACCCTGAGAGTAGGCGATCTGTGCGGTAAACAGCAAAATAGTTATTACGATCAGTAACTTTTTAAACATACGTAACCTCAATTAATGTTAAAGATTTAGTAAAATTGAACACAAAATACAGGCGGTTGCCTGATATTTGAATCAATTAACCAATTATTTAGCTTAAAAAAAATAGATCTGCAACCTTTGCACAATAAAGCACGTAGTAGGTGGTTTATTTTTTTAGATAAAACACCGCCTAATTTATTAAGGCGTATAAATGCCTGTATTTCAATACCTTGGATAATCCATAACTTTTCTGCGCAACTCAATTTAATGTTAATCAATCCGTTATTTTTCCCTCCCTGCAAACGCTTCCAAACAAATTTTCCGGAAATTATTTCTGAATTTCAGGCCGATTTTGATCGTATACACCATTATTTACGACTGTTTACAATCAGGTATGCAATAATATTCTACTTGCATGTTACCAATTAAAAATTTTCGGTTTTTTAAATTGGCTGAAGGAAAACACGCTGAGTCTGACACTATTTTTCAGTACGAAATTCGAATTGAAATCGCATCAGTTCATCAAGTCATTATTTACCGGGAATGGGATCTACACGCTTCATTTTTGAATCCTCGAAAAATGTTTCCGCCACCGCAAATCATTTTAGAAAGCCCTATGGTTCTCAATCGTGTAGTCATCACAGTATTGAGATAACACTGGTGTGTTGAATTGTAACTCTTAAACATCTGCACCGGCCGGTTTGATCTAGCGATGTGTAAGATGCAGCGACGTAGCGATTGCCAATATGCTTTTTTCAATTTGCGGCTCGCTGTCTCACATCCGGCGATGGCTTTTTAGCAATTGAAGACTCCGCTTAAAAGGATCAAATATCCAAAACCTCTCTTGGGATCCGGGCAGGAAGACGGGTGAGCACCTCATAATTCAGATTGTTACTCATCTCCCCAAATGAAGCCACCGTAATCTCCTGGCCGTTTTGCTTGCCAATAATTACCACTTCGTCCCCTTTTTTGGCGTCGGGCATATCGGTGATTTCAACAGTAAGCATGTTCATGTTCACCAGCCCGACAACACGTGCACGCCCTCCATCAATTAAAACATACCCGGCATTTGTCAGATTTCTGCCAAAGCCATGTGAATACCCGATAGGAACGGTGGCAATCCTCATTTTACGGCTTGTCATAAAAACATTGCCATAGCCGATGAATTCTCCCTCTCCGACCCACTTTGTACTCATGATTTCACTTTTCCAGTTCAGAACCCGTATCAGCGGATCGTTTGTGAACGAGTCATCCTGTTTTAAGATATGCATGTAGGTTTCCCGGCTTGGCCAGAAACCATATTGCGCGATGCCGATGCGCACCATGTCGTAGTGCATGTGAGGGTAGGTCAGGAAAGCCGCAGAGCTTGCTGCATGTAGAGGCGGCAGCTCATCAAATATAGTTTTTGCCAGCTCCACTGCCTCTTTAAATGCCTTATCCTGATTCTGGACACGGTAGTAATTGGCCACGCTCTCTGCTCCCGCATAGTGGGTACAAATGCCTCGTAAATCCAGGATATCCTGATTTTCCCTTACCCGTTCAAATACATCCAGCCACTGCTCTTTCTCGAAGCCCGTCCGGTTCATCCCCGTCTCGATCTGCAGATGGATGCGGGCTTTTTTCCCGATTTCTGTTGCGGCGTCAATAGCTGATTCAAGCCTGTCTTTTTCAAAGAGGTAAAACTCCACGCCATTCTCAATCGCCCAGCGTATCTCATCGTTTCGGATCATCCCCATAATCATGATGTCCGTCGATTTTTTCGTCCGGTATTTGAAAGCCCCTTCCGCTTCATCTGCGCTGAAGACTGAAAAGTGATCAATACCGCACTCTTCAGCAATTGGCAGATAATTAGAAATGCCGTGCCCGTAGGCATTGCCTTTAATGACAGACGATATGCGCAGCCCGTTACCGGCTTTTGCCCTCAGAAATTTCAGGTTGTTTTTAAGCGCCTCCTTATCGAGCTCTATATAAGAGGGCCTTAGAAATTGTTTACCCATAATTAAATTGCTTTACGTATTCACAAAAAAGGGCTGTTCCAACGGGGATCAGGTCATCCTCGAAATTGTATGTTTCTGAATGAAGCGCAGGAAACTGTTCACCTGCTCCAAGGCCGAATAGTGTAATAGGACACTTTTTCCGAAATTCTCCAAAATCCTCACTCCATGCAAACGGCTGCTGAAGATTCACGCATTCGATATTAAGAGTCTCTGTGATAGACGACAACAGCTGTACGCCCTTTGTATCATTGACAACAGCTGAAAACGGTTCGCGCTTTTCTATTGATACATCACCGTCAAACGTCTGATTCACGGCCATAAGCTCTTGGTTCACGTTATCTATCATCTCGGTGATCCCGTCATCGGTTTCGGCTCGAACGGTTACGCCCATTTCACACAGCCCGGGATTGATGCCGAAAGCAGGCTCTCCGAGCTTAATGTAGGTAACTGTCAAAACCCTGAACCTGTCATGCAATCGTGCGTTCTCTTTTACTGTTTCCAGTTGTTGAATAAAGTGAGAGACAGCAAGTGCCGGATTGATACCCTCTTGCGGATAGGCTGCATGACTGCTCTGTCCCCGGAACCGGATCTTAACCCCCACAGATGCGGAAGCAAATGTATCTTCTTTTATATAAACTGTATTTTTCTTGTACCCGGGAAGATTATGGAGTGCTACTGCACGGTCGATATGTATATCTTTAAATCTCTCATCGTCCAGCATAGCACCGGCCCCCAGACCTGTCTCCTCAGCCGGCTGGAAAAGCAAAATTACCCGGCCTGTTTTTGGCCTGTTGTTTTTAAGCCATTTTGCCACACCGAGCACCATTGCCATATGTCCGTCGTGGCCACAGGCGTGCATTACCCCTTCATTTTCGGATTTATATGGAAGCTCGGACATTTCTCTAATTGCAAGGGCATCAAGTTCAGCGCGAATCATCAGTGTTTTCCCTGCGCCGGGATCCTCACCGTTAAAAATACCAAGCAGCCCTGCCCCGCCAATACCTGAGATGACGTCATCTGCATCAAACCGCTCAAGATACCCCTTTATAAAAGAGGCTGTATCTGATTCTGCCCCGGAAAGCTCAGGATATTTATGAAGGGTTTGCCGTATTTTCGTTATTTCTTTTACCTGATTGTCGGTTAGCATTCGGCCGGTGAGCTTAAATATTATCTGATAATGCACTAAATGAGGTTTTTGAAGGTACTAAAAATGGAAGAGCATCACATAGGCATTCTTCATATTCTCTTTTCGCATCACAGAGTTATAGCCAAACTGATGATGCCTCAACTACGGTGTTACTTTCGTAACCCGTAATTTTCCTGCCGCGCCCTCCAGAATCA
>Ga0209949_1001734_pt1 | contig 10324 bp, 8 predicted proteins | sample SalPonC_black_MG_FD_185711 | JGI IMG/M metagenome (GOLD analysis project Ga0209949, IMG submission 185711) | Salt pond soil microbial communities from South San Francisco under conditions of wetland restoration - Salt Pond MetaG... | ecosystem: Environmental > Aquatic > Marine > Intertidal zone >... | reverse complement strand
GGGCAGGGCCCGGTGCAGGTCGAACTGGGAACGGATATAGTCGGCAAATCCTTGAGGACTGGCAACGGCATGGGTTTCGTCCAGACCGTCCCGGCACTTGTCCACCTCCTTGAAAAAGAGCTCGGTGATGTTGGGGGCATCAGAGAGGAACCCCTCAATGTTGAGCTGCTCCCACTCCTTGTGAAAGTAATGCTGGCGGTTGGCTGTGAAACTGACCTTGGGCGAGGGACCGTCTGCATCCTGGAGCTGGTATTGAAAATGGGTGCAGCGCCTGACCACCTTATGAAGGTGCTGGTCCGGAGATTTCAAGGTGGCGGCCACAGCATTGGCAAAATACCGGGAATACAGGGTGACCCGTTCCATATCCTCGGCCTGGGCCCGGGCCCCGATGCGGCGGTCCAGGCTTTCTTCCAGACAGCCCTTGCACATATAGGTGATGAACCGCTCGCCTTTGGCACAGTTTTCAAGGAACAGCCGCTTTCTCTCGGCCACCACCTCACGGGTGAAGGTTCTGAAAAACACGGCAGCTTCATCATCGCTTTCCTGGGGAAACTCTTTTTGCAGGTACAGGTCCATGGGAATAAAAATACCAGAGGGCCGGTTCTTGACGATGATTTTGGTGCCGCCGAGGTTTTCCAGTGCCGCCATGAGCAGTTCAAAATAGATATAATCATAATGGGGGACGATGCGGCCTTCGAACTTGCGCTTCCGGTTGTTCTCCAGGATTGCAGGAATGTCGTGCTCGTTCAGGGGCATATAGTCATAATCGGCAAGGACCGTGTTGATGTCCGAGATGGTATAGTTCAGGGCCAGCAAAACCGAGGCAATTTTATCCTTTCCCGGATGGTTGATCTTTTTGCGGACCAGCTTGGTCAGATAGGTATTGGAGATACCGGAAATTTTGGAAATCTGATTGACATTCATACCGCTGCTGTCGATGATGGAAACAAGGGTGTCAGGGTAGGTTCGCATGGGAATCCTTGAACTGAAGTTTAAGTTTAAATTGGTAACAGAGTTTAAACTTTTTTTACATGAAACTCAACCCAAAGGGAGGCCTGGAGCAGGGCTATCGCATGTAACTTCAGACATCCTGACATCAACCAATTTAAAAGAAAGTGTTCGGGGACCTTGACCATGCATTCTGGCAAATGACATGGAAAGGGGCCAGGAGAAGGCATCCTAATAAGTCAAAGGGGTGGAAACATGCCTTATCAATGCTTGAGCCGGATGAGGTGAAACTCTCACGTCCGGTTCTTAGGGGGCTTGGGGCTGGCAACAGTCCCCGGTCAATGGCTGCGCCTGAAGGTACCCCGGGGGCCCTTGAGCCGCAGGTACTCAACCGTCCTGGCGGTGGAATAGGCATCGCACCAGACCTCGATCCTGGAACGGGCATCCGTGCTGCCGGGGGCGGGTTTGCGAATGTAGTAGGCCCCTGCATTGGGCCCCTGGTCATCGGTCTCCAGCCAGGCGTCCTCCACCACCCAGCCGTTTTCCAGGGTCCAGTCGTGAAGCGTGTGCCGGTGTGCCGATCCGATCAGGCAGAGAAATTTTGGCCTGGAAGGCCTGCAATGGGCGCCCATGGGATCGGATGCAATCTCAAGAATCTCTTCGGCCGGTATAAAGGTGATGTCCCCGGTGTCCCCAAGGCGGGTCAGGTTTTTTACCTCTATGGTGCCGGGCACTTCAAACAGCCCTTCAATGTCATGGGGCAGCCGGACCTGGAGCATGCCGGCATCAGACCGTTCCGGCTCCAGGTCAAAACGCCTGCCGCCGAACTCAAACCGGACAACGTGAGGATGCCGGCCCAGTTGGAGGTTGCGCCCGCGGATAATCATAACCTGGCCCGGGCTGATCCCACGGTCCGGGTTCATGGATTCAATCCGGGGGGCGAACCGGTTTGGGTCCAGGCAGACATCCAGGTTCTCGAATCCGCCGGGATCATCGCTGGGCGGCTTGACATGAATCCAGGCGAATTCTCTTCCCTGCCATTCATACCGATCCTCGGAAACCGGCAAGACCATGGATTCACAGTCCAGGGGGATGGTTACGGTAATGCGGGTGTTGCCCCAGTATCCAACCGGGCAGTCAAAGGCCCGGCAATGGCTGCTGCCCCGGGGACCCACCACGATGGTGACCTGTCCCCGGCTGGAACCGAATCCAATGCCCTGAATGACCAGGTCCTGACCGATGACCCCGTTCCTGGGCGCCAGCTGCCGGATATCCACATTGGTTTCAGGCAGGGCCCTGCCCCTGGCAAGCACCCGGGGCAGGGCGGTCTGCCTGGACGGCCCGGATGCTGCGGCCCTTTGGGACGAAGAAAATCCGGCATCTGAAACAAGGGACTGGGCCTGGCGGTTCAGCCGGTCGATCCGGGTCTGCTGGGCAGATGCCAGCCAGGCCTGGACGGTCCTGAGGCTGGTTCGTTTTTTTGAATCCGGCTTTTTAGAACTGGATTTAACCGGCACCTGCCGCCTGAACCGCTCCAGCTTGTTTTTTCGGCCTTTGCCGATCTGCGCCTCAATCTCTTTGATTTCACCTTGGGAGAAACGATACTTTTTGAAAGCCCGGCTCACCTCATCCAGGGTTTTTGCCCGTTCCATTTCTTTTAAAAAAGATTGAACCCGGCTCTTTTTTATTGGAATCGAGGCGGGTGCGGTGGTCTGGACCTTTCCTGCTTTCATGGCAGGGATGGCAGACTTCAGGGACTTATCCTGGGTGTTGGGTGACACGGCTGTGCCGGCCATGGCTGCCGGAATTAAAAACAGGCTGGTAAGGACAATGACAGACAGGCGATACAGCATGATGACTCTCCTTAAAAATTATTGAAACCGATTATTTTTACCCGTGTTCAATTGAATAACCAATAAAGAGGACAGAAGAGATAATGCGAAATCTTGAATTTCAGTCATAGACACCCCTTGATTTTTTGTCAACCCCGGATCCGGGCCCTGATCCACCATCAAAGCACCACCTGCGGCGTTGGCTTCAGTCGTTCCTCCCCGCGGAGTATGGCTTATACACCTTGGGTCGTCCCTTTTCGCCGCCTTGCATCTGGTACTTTGATGGTGGCCAGGCAGTTGCCAAACCGGTTGCCGTTCAACCGATTTGAAAATTAGGCGGTGGATTTGGGCGGGGTTGAGTGCCGGAGAAGATTGAACAAAAACCCGATATCTTATATGAGAAAGTGAATGATGTTTTTGAACCTGCCAGCAAGCAGGATAATGAAAGATAATACTGCCATCGACAGTTTACAGCTGCGCAAGAAAGTTGAGAAGGATGAAATCTTTTTCAATTATTATGAAGACGCCTTTGTCATCAACCTGCTGGAAAGCCATGGTTTCAATATTCTGGAAATAGGTAAGGAGGAATATCCGGAAGAAGACGGCTCCGTCACAATGGATACCTTTATTTATGCAGACAAGAACAGTGAAGATTAGTCAATGGCCCCTCAGCACAGAATAACCGCACCCTGTCAATTATTGGTATTGGATGAACAGGCACACCAGGTCAACCCCGGGTATGCCGTCTCTGCCCTGTGGCAGTATGACCGCAGGAAAATAAATGCCGGATGGCGCGGGGTCTGACCTGTAAACCCCTCCGAAGGGAAGGGCATGGTTGCCCTCGGTGAGCATGACGTTGTTGATAGAGACATTGCCCGTATAAATGGCCCGGGCCACCCGGTCCGCCCGTGCAAGATCCCCGGACCAGACCGAGGCGGACAGGCCGAACTCAGGATCATTGGCCATGTCAATGGCCTGCACAATGGGCACAACCGCCTGGTAAAAGGGGTAGTTCCTTTTATGCCCCTGGCCCCTGCCGCAGACCGGGAAAACCGGTGTACGGCAGGGGCCGGGATGGGGATACGCCAGGATGGCAGAAAACCCCGGGAATTCAAGAAAAACCAGATGCAGCAGACGGGCTAGAATTCAATGGCCAGATGCACGGTGAAGGTATCGGTCTTTACAGCGTCATCATCGAATTTTGCTCTCAGATATTCCAAGGCCAGGCTGGTGCGGTCGAAAATGCCCCAGTTGGCCACGGCCCCGTACTGTGTTTCAGGCAGGAAATCCGTCCCGCCGTCATCGGATCCACCATAACCGATGGCCAGTTCCATATTTTCCAGCACGAAAACCCCCAGCTCCATGTTCCAGGCAGCCGGTTTCAGTTCCCGTGTATTGGCGGCATCATAGATCTCTCCGGCTTTGAAATGATCCATGGCTTCGGCATATTCAGCGATGAAAGTAAACCGCTCCAAAAAAGAGGTCGTGATGAATGCACTCCAGCCCCCCACCATGTCCGTCACAGTGCCGTTGCCGGTGACGACCGCTTCGGAAAATCCGTCCGAGGAGATCAAGTTCGAGGTGTATGACACGCCCATCATGACCGATTCAAACGGCTGGAAGGATACGGCTGCCACCACGCTGTCAACCATGTCATCCTCACCGGTTTCATCGACAGCTCCGTTGAACAGGCCGGCGGAGACTTCCACCGTATTGCCGGCAAAGCTGGATCCAACCACCACGGCGCCGTCATTGGTCTCCCCCAGAACCAGGGTCAGAGGATCGGTCACAAAATGAGAGTCATAGTTGCCAAAAGGCAGATATTGCCGGCCGGCCGTCAGAAAGATCGGAAACCGCTCTTTTCCTGACAGGGTGATGAATCCTTCATCCACGAACAAATCATCCTCCTCGTATTTGAACAGGACATGGCCGTCCACATGACCGGAGATGCTTGCTTCCATGGCCACCTCCACCGTGGCCAGGTCGATATCGCTTTCATCTTCATCAGCCTGGGCCGGGCCGGAAAAGTCAGTACTCTGGTGCATGGCCTCGATCTCGATCAGACCAGAGATCTCAATCCGGTCAAACCAGGGGGGGGGTTCGTCTCCTGAGCCGATGGCCTTTTCCAGGTGCCTGACCCGGTCTTCCATGCTTTTAACGCCACCCACCGTCCGCATGGATGCGGCATCCTGGGCCATGGCGGGAGTAGCCACAAATGTGAAAAGCATCAAGCATATTATTGCGCGCAGTATTGCAGAAATTTTTTTCATTTTTTTCCTTTTCCTTTTTATTCGAATGCTTTTTTCCAATGAGCGGGGCCTGATCCCTCATTTTCCATGAATCACCAGGAAAATGAGGAACGGCACCTTGAAGCGGTTTTTTACGTTAGATGAGACCGTTCACATATCCACGGCTTTAATCCAGATCACTGCATCCTTGGAGCAGGGCTTGCCTTTATGGGTGGCATCTTCATCCAGTCCCAGGGCCGCGAACCCCCACCATCCTGCCTTGGGAATGCCGAAAGTGAAGATGCCGTTGTCATCGGCAAATTTGGTCTGCAGTTCAAACGAACTCTGGGGTGCTTTGACCGCCGGCCCGCTGGCAAAGGCGTTGCGGGCGATCAGGGGTTCGTGGTTCAGGTGTTCGATTTCAATTTCAGCGCCGGGCACCGGCTGGCCATTGTAAAGCACCTTTCCCTGGAACACGTTGCCGGTCCAGCGGTCATAGGGTTTGCTCAAAGGCACGATCTCCGCAGGCAGGCCCGCAGGTTCCATCCAGGCCCCGGGGATGCCCCCCACATTGATGATCACCTTGGTCATCTGCTGAATATAGGAATCCTCTTCCGCTTCAAAATAGGGGTCCGGCACCAGACAGAAGATATGATCCCCGCCCCGGGCTGTGTAATCGGTTTTAAACGCCTTGCCCGAATTGGTCAGGCTCTGCCAGGAAATCGGCACCAGGGCATCCAGCAGATCCATTTTCTTTACCGGGTTTTCACCCCGGGTCTGCAGCACGAAGAACTGTTCCGGGGTCCCCATGTCCATGGTGTGTCCCGCATCGAATGGGTGGGTGAATACCAGGGCAAGAGGAATCTTCCCTCCGTTTTCCAGAGCTGCATCCGGGGTATAGATCAGCTGAAAATGAGCAAAAGTCTGAGCTGACAAAGTCAGCGATATCAAACTCACAAGCACAGCAATCCGTTTTTTCATTTTTTTCCTCCTTGAAGTTAATTTGAATCGGGATGAAAGATGATGTTCAACAACAAGGGTTGAACATCATATGGGTCTGACAGAAACAGTTGAATCAAAAAATTTCCTTGCCGGGAACCTTGATTTGATGCCCCTCGCCGGCATCGAATATGACCGAAAATTCCTGTGCAGGTTTTTTTACGGTGTATTCGCTGAATTTATCCAGCTTGTCCTTCATCAGGACTTTGCCGTCTTTGTCCACCACCCGGACCGCGACGCCGGCGGCGGAAGATCCATCGGAAAACCCGCCCTCGCAGGTGATAGAACCATCCCCGTTGTCAAAGCAGGAAAACAGCGGGGTGTGGGCCTGGCAGATGCCGGTAAAAAAAAGCCCGAAGGCAAACAGAACCATCAGAATTTTAAGTGGTTTCATGGGATACACTCCTTTCATAAATAATGTGTTGAAAAATGGTTAAGGGTCTCTACATTTTTGGTTGATGGCCCACGCGGGCCATGGTCAGGCGGTATCTGCCTGTCGCGCTGTGATGAACCCGGCTGCAATGGTGGTGCCCAATGCCAGCAGGTAAAAGGCGGCCATGGCCTGGAGCCCGGAAAGACCCAGGAGGCTGCCACCGGTGAAGATCAGACTGGCCACCACCAGCCCCAGCAGCATGGGGTAGCCCATGGCAAACAGCATCCATTTGATGGAACCGGACTGGAGCTTCACCGCAATGGAGGTTGCAAGGCATGGGGGGTACAGCGCCATGAACATCATCAATGCCAGGGCATGGAGCGGCGTAAAACCCTCTTCTCCCCGGGCCATACGGGTTTCCAGGGATTCATTGGCACCCCCTTGTTCATACAAAGCCCCCAGGGTGGCCACAGCGCTTTCCTTGGCAGCAAACGCCCCCAACAGGGCCACATTCACCCGCCAGTTGAAGCCTGCCCATTGGCTCACCGGTACCAGGGCCTTGCCTGCATATCCCAGAAAGCTGTTGTCTATCCGCTCGGCCCGCATTTCCTGGAGCAGCTGGCTCCGTTCCCGGATCAGGGTTTTCAGGGCACGGTTCACCTGCTTGGCATCCCTGTCCCTGCCGGGCTTCACCAGAGAGAAAAACCGGGCATTGGCCGCTTCGAATTCCGTGTCGATGGCCCGGGCTGCTTCCGGATTTTTGACACGCATCTTTTTGTTCCGATAATTTTCCCAGAACCGGATCATGGCCATGAGGCTGTTGTCAGCCATGTCCGCTTCATACCCCGTGCCGGCTATCTCTTCATAAAAAGAACTGACGGTGGCATCCCTGCGCGCCTGATAGTGGTCCATCCGTTCCGGCCCGATGCCGGGAAACTGGAGCAGAATAAAAATGACCACTGCCAGGGCCACCACAATGGTGGTGATTTTCCGGATGAACAACCACACCCGTTCCAGGGCACATCCCAACACCCCCCGGACCGTGGGCAGGTGATAGGGCGGCATCTCCATGACAAAGGGAGCGGCTTCCTTGTCCTTGAGTACGGTCAGGGTCAGCAGTTTGGACACCGGCAGCACCATCAACATGCTGATGGTGGAAATAAAAAACATGGCCCATCCCTTGTGCTGGGCAAAGTAGATATTGATGAGCAGCACATACAGGGGCACCTTGGCCAGACAGTTCAGCATGGGAATAATCAGGATCGTGGCCAGGCGGGACCGTTCGTCGGGAATTCCCTTGCAGGACATGACCGCAGGAACCGCGCATCCGCCCACATAAATCCCTCCCAACACCATGGGCAGGGTGGACTGGCCGTGCAGGCCGTACCGGCTGAAGAGCCGGTCCATGATAAACGCCATTCTGGGCATGTATCCGCTGTCTTCCAGAAAGGCGATGCATGCGAACAGAATGAAAAAGATGGGGATGTAATTGAGCAGCGCGTTCACCGAATCCACCAGCCACAGAAAGAATGCCCGGATCAGGGGAACATCGATGAACCCGGGTATCGGCAGGACGTCCGACACCAGATTCCGAAACCCGGCCAGCAGGGGCCAGGTGTAGTTGGTGATCTGATATCCCTGCACAATAGACAGATAATACAGAGACCACAAGACTCCCACCATGAAAACCGGGCCGGCTATTTTGTGGCACACCAGGGTATCTATGAGGTCGGTCAAGCTTTTTCCCGTTTTTTTCGACCGGGTGATACAGGGCCGGGCAATCCCTTCTGCGGCCTGGTACCGACAATTGGCCACATGCATGTCCGGGGCCGTATCCATGGCTACCCTGAACTGCTGCCTGAACTGGTCTACTGCTGCCAGCAGCCGGGCATAGTCTTTGGTTTTTTCCCGGACCAGGTCCCGCACCGCTTCATCCCCTTCCATGAGCTTGATGGCCAGCCATCGCAGGGGATATAGGTCTCCCAGGTCGGAGAGGGCGGTCACCCGTTCCTGAAGAGAGGAGATATAGGAAGTCATTTCCCGGTAATCAACCCGGGCCGGAACGCTGGGAAGCACTTGTCCGGCGGTTTCCAGGATCGCTGCCTGGAGATCGGTTTTTCCTTTGCCCTTTGTGATGGCGGTGGGAACCACCGGGATCCCCAGACCCCGGGACAGGGCTTCGGTGTCGATGGTCATCCCCCGGTTTTGGGCCACATCCATCATGTTCAGGTTCAGGATCACCGGGATTTCCATTTCCAGCAGCTGAAAGGTAAAGTACAGGCAGCGCTTGAGGCTGGATGCGTCCATGGTATTGACCACCACGGACGGGGCCTGGTGCAGGATGAAATCCCGGGTCACCCGTTCTTCAGGAGAATAGGAAGTCAGGCTGTAGGTGCCGGGCAGGTCCACCACCGTCACCCGGACATCCCCGTACCGATACCACCCGGTCATCTTTTCCACCGTGACCCCGGGGTAGTTGGCCACATGCTGGCGGGCTCCGGTCAGGGCGTTGAACACCGTGGATTTGCCGCAGTTGGGCTGGCCCGCCAGGGCCAATATGATCTTATCGGTTCCCATCCGCCTCTACCTCCACGAACCGGGCCTCTTCATGGCGCAGACTGATGGAATATCCCTCGATCTCCACCTGCATGGGGTCTTCCAGGGGGGCGTTGCGGATCACCCGCAATGTCAGGCCCGGAAAAATCCCCATATCCAGCAGGCGCTGTCCCAGCATGTTGGCTGCGGACAGCCCAATGATGGTGCAGCAGGTGCCGGGTGTGAGCTGATCAAGTGTGATTTGAATTGTCATAGTGCTTTAGTCTCGGCATTTAAATTGAGTATATCATTAAATAGTTTGTTCTATGTATTTAAGTTAGTCAAGGCTTAAGGATTGAAGCCTTATATTTCACAGGGTTGTTCCTTTGTCAAGGGGATAGTGAAATTTTTTCAGGTTCCTGAAAAAAAGAAACCTGAAGTCAGTTTAAAGTAACCCCTTCATCCGGTTGAAACAGGGCCTGGGTCACGGCGGAAAGACTGGAGCTGCTCAGAATTTTCAGGGGTTTGTTGTGCCGGCTGCACAATTGCTTGACTTTTCGGCAGGCGTTGTGGCTGTTACAATTCACCGGACACAGTACCAGGTCGCATCGTTTGACTTTGGCTTCCAGGTTGGTGTTGGCATTTTTCATATACCCGTCATGATAATGAAACTCGCCCCCGGCGTTTTCCACCACATCTTTGTAAAAGGCCCGCATCTTGGTGATGCCGCCCACCAGGAAAATGCGTTTGGCGCACAGCCGGTACCGGCCGCAGTGATCGCAGGAACAGCTGCCCTGACCGCAGGAGGACTTGGCACAAATGGTTTCTGAGCCGGCAGCATCAGAGAAGGCGGAACCTGCCGCCTTTTCAGCCGGGTGAGGACAGGGTGGGGTGCCGGAGGACCGGGGACTATATATCAGAGACTGGAACTCTTTTTTGATCAGTTCCAGTTCACTTTGATGGCTGAACAGCTCGATCTGAAGGGCTTTGTGCTTTCGCATCAGTGCCTGGTGCGCGGTTTGTTCCAGTGCAAGGTCCGCAGTCAGGGTCTGGAGTGTTTTCTCAAACTGTTTTTTTTCAGCATTGTTTTTGGCCTGGGTGGAAGTAACCGGTCGCAGCGTCTGCACCTGGGCAGCCAACTCTCGGTTCCGTGCTTCCAGATGCCCGATGGTTGCGGCATCCGTCTTACGCGTTTTTCTCATCTCCTTAAGTGCCCGGGTTTTTTCGTTCAGTTTTCTCTTTTCCCGGTCAAGCCGTTCTGTCATGCCGGCCACCTGCCGGCGGATCTTGAAAATTTTGGCCATGTTGGCATGTGATTGCATGTGGACCTCGCCGGCGACGTCCGCCAGCAGTTCCAGGCTGGTTTTTTTGTGGGAGACAATGGCGTAGAACAGCGGACCCACATCACC
>Ga0209949_1001729_pt1 | contig 10339 bp, 6 predicted proteins | sample SalPonC_black_MG_FD_185711 | JGI IMG/M metagenome (GOLD analysis project Ga0209949, IMG submission 185711) | Salt pond soil microbial communities from South San Francisco under conditions of wetland restoration - Salt Pond MetaG... | ecosystem: Environmental > Aquatic > Marine > Intertidal zone >... | reverse complement strand
AACTTTACAAGATACTTCTCAAAAAACGGAAAGTGATACTACCGATGATACTGATCTTCGTTTTATACTCAAAAATTTAAAAATCAAAGGAGGCTTTATTGTTTATGAAAACCAGGAGATGGAGAAACAATTTAAGTTAAAAGATTTTAATCTTCATATTCCTGTTATTGCCTGGGATAACCGGCAAACAGACCTGGGAGTTAATTTTCGGATGGGAGAGAAAGGAGTGGTTGATATACAAGCGAATGTAGATATTCAACAGAATAAATATACGATAGCGTTAAATACTAAACATATAAGTTTTGAACCAATCAAAAATTATCTGAATGATTATCTTGATTTAAATTATTTTAACGGGTTTCTATCATCAGAGATCCGGGTAAAAGGTGATTTAGACCAGGTAATGCATTTAAATGCTTCGGGAGTTATTTTAGTTGATTCACTATTGCTGACTGACAACCAGGATAATCATTTGTTCTCAATAAGCCATTTTGAAACGAAGATTAGCAATATTGATTTGTTAGAATCTGATTATCATATTTCATCAGTTAAAATTTTAAATCCTAAAATCACAGCATCCCTTGATAAAGAGATGTCTAATATCAAGCGGGTTATGCAGCCTTATTATATTAATGATACTCTGCCTGCAAATGGTGATTCATTAGCACAGGTTGAAGTACCTGATACTATTTCTAAAACATTGAGTTACCGTATTGATACTATTGAACTGCAAAAGGGAGAAATTGATTTTACGGATAATACGCTGAACAGGCCTTTTCAATACAAACTTAATGATTTGAGTATACAATTAACCGAGCTTACGGATAGTGCTAAGAATGTTCCGGTAAACTTTTTTATAAATGCGCATAATGAAGGGAACATATCGGGTGAGATGTATTTGGATATGACCAATACAAAGAATCTGGAAATGTATTTACAAATTCAAGAACTAGGATTGATAAGTTTTTCTCCTTATGCTGAATATTATATTGCTTCGCCCATTGTTCGTGGAGCAGCTAATTATAACATGTCCATTGATATGACGCCTGATAAGTTGGTAAGTCAAAATGATATTAAGTTGGAAAAACTCGAATTTGGTAAAAAAACAAAAGATTCTACAGCCGTAAATGTACCCATAAAATTAGCATTATACATATTAAAAGATTCAAAGGGTATGATTGCGTTTGATCTACCTGTTACCGGAAATCCTTCGGACCCCAAATTTAGCTATAGAAAAATTTTATGGAATGCATTTGCTAATTTTTTAGTAAGAACAGCTACTTCTCCTTTTAATGCTATGGCTAATCTGGTAGGTGGAAATACCGGTGATATGGATGAAATTTTATTTGATTATGGACAACATCAACTGCCAGAATCCCAAAAAGAGACGTTAAACAACTTAGCTGAAATAATTCATAAAAAATCCGAATTGCTTTATAAATTTATTCAGTTTACGGATAAAACGAAAGAAAAAGAGCAACTAGCTATTGATTGGGCCAAAAAAGAATTTATCCTTTATTCGTATGGGGATGATATTGATTCTGTTGCACTGAACAACGCCGCAAATGAGATGAATGCGGAAAACCAAGCATTTATTGACTTTGTATATGATAGAGCAACACACGTTGATTCGGTTAATTTTGGAAAAACCTGTACTACATTGTTTGCAGAACCGGAATTAGAGGAACATTTTAGGTTGCTTGTAGCAAATCGTAACGATACACTAGAAAATTACTTAATCAATACACATGAAATTGATCCGTCAGTAATTAAAATAATTTCAGCAGATTTTGGGAACTTACCCGCTGAACTTAAGTATCCACATTATAAGGTTGATGTTGGAGTGCAATAATTTTTTTTAATTCATACGCTGCATAAAATTCTATAAAAGAGTAGAAATGGTAAGATAATTTTAAATTATAAGCGATTAATTCTTAAAAAAAAATATTATATTCATTCATTTTAATCCTAAATAAGAGATTGTTAGATTCTATCTACTTTTTAGGTATGTGTTGTGATAAAAAGGTATCAACAGAATTATTCCAAATATTCATATATATTTTTCGTTCATTATTTATTTTATCTCTTGTTTTATTAAATTTATTAACCTTCTTATTATATGCTTTTGCTGCTTCATTATAATTATTTACCTCTTTATCTGTTAAAGAATCTTTATTCCGGGATTCAATAATCGAAGCCATTTTATTGTATTCTTTCTTTACTTTAATAAAATCAGAAATAATAGGTATTTTTTTAGTTTCATCAATATAGAAATTCAGTAATTTTTTACAAGCTGCGTTTAGCGAATTATCTCCTTTAAAATGATTTATTTCTTCTAACTTATCTATTCCTTCTTCAGAAATATTTTTAAGGGCAGTAAGGTTTGGTTCAATTGCATTTAAATTATCTTCTTCTAATCTTTCTAATAAATGTTTCTCTTGCTTGTAAGCTTCGAAAAAGATCAAATAGATGTTATTATAGTATTTCAAAGCTTCACGTGAACGGTTTAGTTTTATACTTATACTATCTTTATTATCTGTTAGAGTTATTTTATATTTATCAGCAAAAGCTTTATATTGCTTATCTAGTTTTGCAGATGCTATCCCCAATTTTTTATTCGCTAACTCCTGAGCCAATAAGTATGTTTCCATCTGATCATAGGATTGCTCAGCAATCTCTTTCATATTAATAATTTTAGCAAAGTCTTCGTTAAGAACATTGAAGTTTAATTTTAAAAATGAAACAACAGAATCTCTCAGGCTTGAATCATTGTTGAATGGTTGCATATTACTTACATTATTTATAGATTTTCCTACTGTTTGCAATAGGGTAATCCTTTTTTTTTCAATTTGGCTGATATCTTCACTATGAGCTACAGTTTTGATATAATTCCACATCTCTTTCCGGATATCTTCATATTGTTCATTTATCATATTAAGATATGATATTGCTTTATTTGAAGTTTGTGTGTAGCTTGGTATTGAGAACAATAAAATTAAAATTACACCGATATAGGCTGAATTTATTTTCATTTTTTTTGGTATTATTTAAAGTTTTTTTATCTATCGAATTATTTATTTTGGTATAAGGAGTGAAGTCCAAATGAGTGGTAAACACTTTATTTGGATTGTCAAATAATTAGTTCAAATTTAGTTCCCTGGTCAACCTGGCTCTGCACATTTATGGCAATATCATTTTTATCAAGAAAATCTTTCGTTAAAAATAATCCCAATCCGGAGCTGCTTTCTCCTGAAGTTTTCCCAAATTGGTGTGACCCGGAATAAGAAAACAATTGCTCCCTGGTTGTTTTATCCATTCCAATCCCTGTATCTTTAATTGATATCATTGTATGTTTCCCTTGCTTAGATATTTGTATGTTAATTTTACCCTGATTCTTATTAAATTTAATTGCATTTGAAAGAATATTCCGAAGTGAAGTTCTAAGCATGTTTTCATCAGCAGTTACCATGATGTTATTATCATCATAATTCTTTATAATTTCCAGATTTTTCATTTGGATAGATAACTTAAAATAAGACAATAAGTTTTCTATTTTTTCAACAATATTAAATTGTTTTTTTTCAGGTTCTAAATGAAGCAAGTCATTCTTTGACCAACTTAATAGATTTTCTAAGAGTAAAAAAGCACCGTTGGTCATATGATTTAATGAAATTAAGTCTTTTTTTAACTTTTCTCTTTCATACGTATCAAAATTATTGATCATTAATTTTAGAAATTCATTTAGTGTTCCTATTCCACCTCGTACATCATGAGATATCAACGACAGAAATCTTGTTTTTATGCCACTGGTTTCTTCCAGATTTTTATTTAATGCTTCTAATTTAAGTTTAGATACTATTAACTGTAAATCCGATTCAATGTGTTTTTTTGTTAAATGGAGGAGTTTCTTAAAATTATCGTTATAATTGTTTTCTTTATTATCCAATAAACAAACTGTTCCAAATACTTTTCCATCAGGCCAGTTAATTGGATACCCCAGGTAAGAAATCATATTAATGTCAACATCAGGATTGTTTTTTCTCCAGACAGAACTTTTTGTTGCATCTGTAACGAGTAATTCTTTTTGTGTACCAATAACTGTCTCGCAATACAACCCATAATTTAAGTCTGCTTTTTCTCCTTCATGATATGGATTTCCATTCGTTTGACTTTTTAAAAAAACTTCAATGGTATCTTCATTTAATCTCATTATCAATCCCGATGGCACATCAACAATTTTAGCAATGGTGTCTAATAGTGATTGCCATTTTTCAGTGATAGCAGTAAAAATCTCTGGTTTTACATCTGCATTAATTGGGACATTTTTCGTTTCTTTTGTTTCTCGAATGGTAATTCTTGATTTTTTCTCTTTCATTTTGTTAACAATTTTATTAGTTAACGCTAATCTGTAGCTTTATAGCTGCATGTTTTTTCTTGTCTTTCACATATGCTCATAGTACATAAACTTAAAGATAACAAAAATGTTTAATATCTTTTAAACTTTTTAGGCAGAATACCCTGTTGTGTCACAATATTATTGCTTCCTTAACACAGGTAAGTTTCACCGGAGTATCCAGACGATGTTTTTTTCGATCTTCATAACGTTTCAAGCTATCAACTTGCTGAATGTTGACCATTAAAGATAACTCTGTTCATTTATTTAAGGAGTCGATATTTTTTAAGCCTTTATAACTTAACTATCCTTTTAGTTTATTTTTAATTTTCAAGGCTTTTTCTGTTATTGCTAATCCCCCTTTTCCCGTACATTTTACGCAGGATGGCATTGTTTTGCTTACGCTCGAAACGGTTTGAATTACCTGTTCCAGGGGTATTATGGCATCAAATCCGGAAACAGACATAATAGCCGAAGAATAAGCATTGACAGCAGCACTAATATTTTTACCCAAACAAGGTACTTCAACGCGGTCTGCCACCGGATCGCACACCAGCCCAATCATATTTTGAATAGCCATGGATGCAGCACCCAACGCTTGTTTTGCTGTACCTCCCATTAACTGTACAATGCCTGCAGCTGCCATGCCCGAAGCAGCTCCACATTCCACCTGGCAGCCATGTTCTTCGGCCGAAAAACCAGGACCTTGCGCAAAATAAGCACCAACAATTCCGGCTGCAAAGTATGCTTTAATTAATTTGTCTCTGGAAGAACCTGAATTTTCGGATATAGCCCGCAATGATCCTCCAACTGTTCCACATGAGCCTGCCGTTGGCAAAGCAACTATTACTTCCATCGCACTTTTCGATTCCATTAAGGCCGATACATTCGCAATTATCCGGTTTATTACAGAATGCGAAATTTTACCTTCATTTTCTGCTTTTTCAATCAAGTGAGATTGTTGCGGTAAGATTCGATCGGTATAGTGGGTTCCTTTTAATCCGGTATCGACACTTTTATGAATAATATGGATTATCTCATTCATTTTATCTTTCAATTCCTGAACCCCGATTCCACTTATGCATCTTTCGTATTCCAGTCCTATATCACCAAGATCAGCTCCTTCTTTTTCGGCATAATCAAGTAGCGACTGAATCGAGGTGAAGGGCATTTTAGATTGTTTTCCTGCAATTATGGGCATTATTGGCTTAATGACCGATATTTCGTCAATTTCCGGATTATTTCTAAGCCGGCTGATGAGTTCTGAGGAAAATGGGTTCGGCGATTTTAACTCGTACTTAATGATATTTTCCTTTTGCTCAGTTGTAAATTTAACTTCCGAAGGAATGATGGATTTCAGTTCTTCCCTTACATCGGGTTTATTTTGGGCGAATAGTATTATTCCATACAAATCTCCATGTAACTGCACCGGAAACCCTTTAACAGAGGTGATTTCAAAAGAGCCTCCACCCAAAGAAGCCGCAATAATCTGCACCTTTTTTGATTTTCCCCACAGGGTGAGTCGCACGGTATTGGCATGGTTCGTAAGGAAGGAGCTAATCTGATACTCGATGGTAATTCCTTGTTGGCGGGCATAACCCTCCGTATCTTTCATCCTTTCATCGGTAATTTCAAGTCCTAAAAGACCGCCGTTCATTCCCATGGTAGTTCCCTGTTCGCGATAATTGGGAGCCCACGCTCCATCGCGATCAAATTCAATAAGCGCTTTTTCCAGCGGATGGTTTAATAGTTCAAGGGCAATTCTTGCAATACGCCACGATGCCGCAGTATGAGAACTCGAAGGCCCTCGCATTACGGGACCTGTTACATCATTAAATATGGAGGGTAGTATTTTCATTTTGCCTTATTCAAAAAGTTTGATTTCAACCCCGAATCCCTGCTTCAGCGATGAGTTGTAAATATCGGTTGCTACTGCATAATCCTGTATGGCCACACCTACACTTTTGAAAAGGGTAATTTGATCATCTGACTCCCTGCCTTTAATTTTATCTAAAAGAAAATCGCCAATTTCACCTGCAATATGGCTTTTATTGATTATTCCTTCCCGGATGGGCTTTATCAGGTCACCACTTTCTTTCAGGCACGGCTCTGCATGGTCGAGAAAAACCCGGGCATCCCGGACTAACAAAGGATCGAGCTCCTGCATGTGGGGCTGGAAAGATCCTATCGCATTGATATGAACACCTTCTTTCAAATTTTCTCTTCGGAAAAGGGGCTTTTGGGAATTGGTGGCTGTACAAATAATATCGGCTTCTTTTAACTGTTTGGTGTCTGTTGTATAAACCATTTCCGGATGAAACTGTTTCTCCATTTCGCTTATAAACTGAAGGGCAATTTGCTCATTGGTATCATAAACCAGAATTTTTTTAATATCCCGTTCGCAAAGTACCGCTTCCAGCTGGGTTCTGCCTTGTGATCCACAACCAAACAAGGCCATGATTTGAGCCTCTTTTCGGGCAAAACAGCGTGTTGCCAGTCCACTGGCTGCACCCGTTCGTAAAGCGGTGAAATACTCACCATCCATAATTGCCAGAATTTCTCCCGTTTTGGAATCAATGACCAGTACAATACCCTGGATAGTAGGAATGCCCGGTATAAAACCAGATTCGCGTTGTGTCAGGAATTTGATGGTTACCCGCTTGTCTTTATCCACAAAAGCCGGTTTAAAAAGCATTACCAGTTCATGGTTCGGTAGTTTTGAAACAAACCGCATGGGTACATAACTTTCGCCTGCCGACAATGAGGAGAATGCCCCGCCCATCGCATCAATGGCCTTCGACATGGAATAAGACTTTTTTATTTCACCTGCCTTAATTATCCGTATAGGTTTTCGCTGATTTAATCGTTCACTCATTATACAATCATCTTTAAATATTTATTTTGCCCCTGGCGGGAGATTTTTTCTCCAAAAATTTAGCATGGTCATTCGTAAATGTAAGGTAGTGTTTTCCCTTTCGTTGATGCTATGCGACCTCATCGGGTAATCAATCATGGTAAAGTATTTATTGTGCTTAATCAATTCATCTACCAGTATCTGGCAACTCTGGTAATGGCAGTTATCATCGGCCGAACCATGAATCAAAAGCAGGTTTCCTTCCAGATTTTTGGCATGGGTTATCGGACTGCCATCCCTGTATCCCTCTTCGTTATTTTCCGGTAAATTCATGTACCGTTCCTGGTAAATATTATCGTACAATAACTGATTGCTGATAAAAGCGATGGCAATGCCGGTTTTATAGATCCCGGGATAGCGGAACATACAATTTAATGTATTTGATCCACCGCCACTCCAGCCCCAAATTCCAATACGCTCAGCATCGACAAAATCCCATTCCATGATTTTACGTGCACAGGCTGCCTGATCCTGAGGAGCTATAATGCCAATTTTTTCATAAACACTCTTTCTCCACTTCCGGCCTCGCGGGGTATCTGTGCCCCGGTTATCTATACTGATTACAAGGTAACCTTCCTGTGCCAGCAGTTGATCCCACAAATTATAATCCCATCTATCCTGAACGGTCGAACCTGCGGGTTCACCATAAATATAAAAAATGACCGGGTATTTCTTTTCAGGATTAAAATCATGAGGTTTAATCATATATGCATCAAATTCCAACCCCTCATCTGTTTTGATGTTCAGAAATTCTTTTTCCTGAATATTGTAATTTTTTAATTTGTTGCTGAGTTCCTTATTGTCTTCTAAAACCCTCATTACTTTGTGGTCGGGTAGTGAAATTACCTCGTAGCGGGGTGGGGTATGGTGGTTAGAGAATGTATGGATGGCATATTTACAATCATGGGAGATATGATAGGAGTGCTGCCCGGGCTGATCGTCCGGAGATAGTTTTTCAGGCTTTCCTTTTCCATCGAGTTTGCTTCTGAACAGATAGCGTTGTGTCGCATTTTCAGGGGATGCAATATAATAAACCCAACCCTTTTTCTTATCTATCTGTAGTAGTTGTATTACTTCAAAATCACCCGAGGTAATTGGTGCGATGTTGCCGTTCTGCCACGATACTCTGTTGAGATGGAGCCATCCGGTATGGTCACTCAGCCATGTAAATTCCTTTCCGTTGTTCAACCAGTAAAGCTTATCATATACATCCAGCCAGGTTTCTACTTTTTCAGTATAAACAACTTTTGCTTTTCCGGTTGTAACATCTGCATTATATACTTTATTGGTATTTTGTTGGCGGTTCAATTGCTGTATGATTAATTCATCCGATGAGTTGGCCCATTCCATTCGGGCCAGATAATTATTTCTTGGATCGCCCGGAATATCCATCCATGTAATTTCTTTATTGTCAAGAGTTATTGAACCTATCCTGGCGGATGAATTGGCCGTGCCAACTTTTGGGTAGGGAAGGGGCAGTATTTTTGGATAGATTGAATCAATATTGTTAATCAGATAAAAGGTACCTGTTCCTTTGGTGTCCATCTGCCAGAAAGAGATTTTCTTGCTGTCGGGACTCCACCTGAATCCATCGCGGCAGTTTAGTTCTTCTTCATAAACCCAATCGAAAGTTCCATTGATGATATGATCGCTGGCATCGTTTGTTAATTGCTCAATCTGACCTGTTTCAAGTGTCTGCGTATAAATATTATTTTTATATACGAACCCAACTTTTTTGGCATCGGGCGAAAACTTGGCAAACATTAACCTGGCAGGTTCCATCTTTTCGCCAATCTGCGTTAAATTTCCGTCTTTCAAATCAAGAACCCAGTAATCTCCCCGGGTATGATAACGCCATACCTTGCGTGTATTAGTAAAAATCAATAGTTTTGTATTGTCGGCCGACCAAGCGTAGTTCCTTACCCATAAAGGAGCGTTTTTTCCGTTAGGGATTAAACTGGCAGCTGACACTAAAACTTCTCTTTTCCCGGTTTTTGCATCATAAGTAACAATATCTCTTCCTCCTGTATTTTTATTGAACTCCAGGGCCGAATATCCACTATTGTCTTTCATCCACCGGACCGAATTGATTCCTTTTGTGCTAAATACGTTATCTTTGTATAACTCTTCAAGGGTCAGCTTCTTCAAACTGCTTTTTTGAGCTATACTCTCAAATGCAAAAGCTGATAAAAGAATAATTAATAAAATAAAGGTACCTGTTTTTTTCATGATTGTATCTTTTTCCTAATGAGTTTAGAGAAGTAAATATATAACAAAATAGGCTAAAAGAATGTAAAATTATCGTTGAGTATTCCAATTTATCATGAAGTATAATCCTCCAGATGCAACTCGATATTTTCGTTCAGCTATCTAAAAGGACAGTCTACCGAAATTAAGTCTTTTCTTCAATATAACTGCTAAAGGGCAGGCAGGTTGTCAGAAAAGCACCAAGAATCTCTTTGTAGTTTTATGATTCCAAGTGCTTTTTTTAACTCATTCAACCTGTACCATAATTTCTGTTTCGAATTATATTCTTAAGTCTCTCAAAATATTTTTCGTAAGATTCTCCATTTTTTTTTGGAATACTCTCAATAACTAAAGAAAAGTTATCTAATAAGTTGACATTTTGCTTAAAAATATCTTGTAAAAGGTTTTCATCTCTCGTTTCCCAATATTTTCCTTCATCTATTATTTCCAGTGTTTCAAAGTATTCTTGTTTTTGTAAATATCGAAATAACTCAATAATAAATTTATGTATTTCTACTCCTGCAAATTGAGTCTTTACGGACAGCATATAAAGGTATTCCTGCTCTGGCTTATCACTTGTTTTTTCGTAAAACTTTAAAAGTACAGGGCTTGACATTTTTCGATTTGAAAGAAAACATAATGATACCGTTTCACATTCAGGTGGAGTGAAGCTAATCCCATAAATATTTTCGTTATAGGAATTTTTTAAATTATAGTCGTTTGGAAATTCATCCTGGTAAATATTATACTCCCATTTACGTACTTCCATTATATCTTTTCATTAG
>Ga0209949_1001725_pt1 | contig 10348 bp, 4 predicted proteins | sample SalPonC_black_MG_FD_185711 | JGI IMG/M metagenome (GOLD analysis project Ga0209949, IMG submission 185711) | Salt pond soil microbial communities from South San Francisco under conditions of wetland restoration - Salt Pond MetaG... | ecosystem: Environmental > Aquatic > Marine > Intertidal zone >... | reverse complement strand
CCGAGCGGAAGCGCAGAGTTTGTTCACCCCATTTTTGATTAGAACCGGGTTTGGATAGAAGTGATTGAGCTGTAATGGAAGCCGCTAGTGCAGCTGTCAGGGTAGAACTGATTCCGGCGCCAAACAGACCGACTCCCAAAAGTGCATACGCCCAGTTTCCAAGCCGATCAGAAAGTGCGAGGGCGAGTGCTTCAAACGTAAATTGACCAGAGATGGCCGTGCCTGTTAAAAGGATAGTGACAGAGATGAATCCTCCCAGCCCGATTGCAGCAAACATACTAATCTTCATTTCGGACAAATTTTGGGTATGTTTTAAACCAGAGCCCAGGAAAATATTATAGGGCACAACGGTCGTTCCAATCAAACCTAAAACAAGTAATTCTGAACCGTTGGGAATGGTTGGAGTCAGCCCGTCTGATAAAAGTTGAAGAATATCATGAGGTATCAGAAAAGCAGTTATTAAAAAGCAGAATCCCATTACGGCCACAACAATACCAAGCAGTGTAGCAATCTGCTGAACAGTTCCACGCCACAGTAAAACTCCCGCAATGGCGCCAATACCTCCGACAGTGATCCATTGTGGAATGGAAGCAAATAAGAGTGAAATTCCCGCTGTAGCGCCAACAATGTTTCCTGCTTCGAATGCGGCACAACCGGTTAGAATAGAGATCAAAACCAGGGCTGTAATAATCTTACCCCACTTAGATTCTGAGTATTCTTTCTGCATTGCTTCACCGAGATTCATTCCTGAAACTGAATATATGCGAGCTGCACTCTCTTGCAATATATAGCAAGTGATGATAGAAAAAATGAGTGCCCAAATCAGTGTATAGCCAAATTCAGCTCCTGCTGATGCAGCCGTTGTAACAGTTCCGGGACCGATAAACGCCGCAGAAAGGATCGACCAAAAGAGTATATTCAGGAATCGTTTTTTCATTCAGCAAGTGCAGACACTGTTTTACCTTCTTGTGAATTTTAGTACAATAAGAGCAGTTATATTAATTGTGTGCTAATATGTAGAAAAAGATTCAGGAAGCAAATCACCTTTTTTACAATTGTTCGGTAGAAATAAGTTGAAGATTCTTTCTGATTTAGTTGGAGTGAGAGGAGTCTCCAATATTTTGATCATCTGTTGCGTTCATAAATAAATTTTACCATGGAAAAACTTGTCAGATTTACCAGCTGTTGGAAAGCAATTTTTTTGGTGTTATTTGCATTTTTGATCAGCTGTTCGGGAGCCAGAGAGATGGCCAGTGGTCCAAATGACAGAGGTTACTATAAGAATCACTTGCAGTCTCAGGAGGTGAGAGATGATATAAAAAAAGGTTTTCGGTCGGTGGTTCGAATTCAAAACAATGTCATCTATCGCACCTACCAGTTTTACATAGATGATCTGCCGCGTCGATCGGAACTGGAAGGTGTTGCCTTCGAGAGTGTTGCTGCTCAAACATACCTTGAAGATCAATCCACAGCAGGTACTGCTATTGTTTTGAGTGAGTTCCGAGGTAAATTTGCGATGCTGACGGCCGCTCATACCGTTTTCTATCCTGATACGGTGTGGCATTATCATTCCAGTTCAAATAACCAGCAAGGTCGATACGTAGAGGCCGTTTCAGTGAGGGAATCAGTGAATTATATATTGCTGAATGATAAAGGTGTGATTAAGCTGGATCTTGTTACGTATGATTCGAATCGGGATTTGGCTGTTATGACCAATGTTGAAGCGCGTGAAGACTTGATGACGCCACTGTCGTTATCTATTGGGGAGTCTGATGAACTTGAATGGGGTGATATTGTGTATGCGCTGGGTTATCCCAAAGGTGCACAAATGGTAACAATGGGTACGGCAAGCCGTAGTGACCACCCCTCAAGGAGCATTCTGATAGATGCATCGTTTAATCGTGGATTTAGCGGAGGTGCACTATTTGCTGTTCGAAATGATGGCTCCGGTCTTGAATTTATAGGCGTGGTAACCTCAGCTCTTGGTGAAAGTGAGACTTACCTTGCACCGGTTGCATCGCGCCGAGAAGCCTACGATCCGGATGTACCCTACACAGGTGAAATTTTTGTAAAAACGGCTCCTCGAATCAATTACGGAATTACGAATGCGGTGGATTCTGAAGAAGTGAAAGAGTTTTTGAGAGAAAATGAAGAACAATTAAACAATTACGGTGTGGTTCTTCCCAGACGGTAGATCCAGCAGTTCATTAGTCATGAAGTTTTCCATATCCACCCCCACCGGGAGTTTTCAAAACAAAGCTGTCTCCTGCTATAAGAGCAGCTCCATCTCGCCAGGATAATTCTTTTTTTGACCCGTCTTTTTGATTCACGATCTGGCTGCCCTTTTTCCCTTTTTTACCACTTTTTAGACCGTATGGAGCAACTGTTCTGTGCTGTGTTAAAACTGAAAGAGTAACAGCTTCAGTAAATTTCATCTCTCTGATAATTCCATCTCCGCCTTTCCATTGTCCGGCTCCGCCTGATCCTTTCCGAATTTTATATCGGTTCAGAAGAACCGGGTAACGGTGTTCAAGAATTTCAGGATCAGTGGCGCGTGTATTAGTCATATGTTGATGAACAGCATCTGCACCATTGAAGCCATTTCCGGCCCCGGTTCCGCCGGCAACCGTTTCGTAATATCCGAATGAATCGTTTCCAAAAAGCACGTTATTCATGGTTCCATAACTGCATGCCGCCAAATTAAAAGCTTTGAGAAGAGTATCCGTCAGCCGCTGACTCGTCTCAATATTTCCGCCAACTACAGCCGGGCATTTAGTTGGATCATCCGGAAAGTCGGGATTCAGCATACCTATAGGAATATTGATCTCAACCGGCTCTAGGAGTCCATCATTCAGAGGGAGAGGTTCGTCAATCAGTAAACGCAGTACATAAATAATTACACTTTTTACGATAGACGGATTGGCATTCAAATTTCCGGGGTGAACATCAGAGGTGCCCTTAAAATCGATTGAAAGAAAAGAACCAGAAATTATACATTTTACGTGAAGTTGAGAGCCGTCATCCAGCTTTTCGGTAGCTTCATAAATCCCATCTTCAATATTTTTCAGGGTTGATCTCATCCGCTCAGACGCATACGATTTCAAGCGTTGCATATATTTTATCACCTCATCCCGGCCGTAGTTTCCAACCAGTTTTTTAAGCTCTTCCGCTCCACGATAGTTGGCTGCAACTGCGGCTCGGATATCCGCCATATTCTCATCGAAAGATCGCGTAGGATAGATGTTTTCTTTGAGTAGTTGTTCAAGAGGTTTCCAATTAAACTCCCCGGCTTTTGCGATAAAAGTTGGTGGAATTACAACTCCCTCTTCTGCCAGGTTGTCGGCATCAGGTGGCATGGAACCCGGGCGCTTACCACCAATTTCTGCATGATGAGCGCGGCTGGCAGTAAATCCTATTTGTTCACCATTTACAAAAACGGGTGTTATAACCGTTACATCCGGCAGGTGTGAACCGCCAAATCCGGGGTGATTCGTAATAATGACATCTCCATCCTTTAGACCTTCAAAAATTCCAAAACTTTGGAGGTCTTTAATCAACGTTCTAACACAAGTTCCCATCGCGCCCAAATGAACCGGAATATGAGGGGCATTCACTACGAGATATCCATCAGCATCAAGGAGGGCGCAGGAGAAATCAAGTCTTTCCTTCACATTTACGGAGATCGCCGTTCGTCGAAGCATTTCTCCCATCTGGTCGGCAACCGAGGTAAACCGATTCGTGTACAACTGCAGATTAATGCTCTCGGATTTTTCGTAATCACCGGTAGAGCCGGCCGTTGAGATTTGTTCAAACTTCCAGGTTCCATCTGATTGATAAACGCCCTTCCAATTTGGTTCAATCACCGTGGTACTGTGTGGGTCCAAAATGAGTGCGGGTCCCTTCAGATTCATTCCGTGTTTGAGAGAGTCTCTCATATACAGATCTGTATGCTGAGCCTCTCCATTGCAAATCATAGTTGATTTTTTTGAGGGCGATGCATCTGCCTGATTTTCATCTGTAGCTGATATATCTTTCTCGAAATCGTTAGATCTTTTTTCCGAGCCGATCACCCGGATGGCTTCAATCTCTATTTCCCGGTTTTCCACCCAGTGGCCATATTGCTCTTTGTATCTGTTTTGAAATCGTATTCTCAAATCTTCAAGATTCGATCCATCAATTTCCAGTGATGTATCTTGGCCTTGAAGACGCATGAACAGAATCTGTCGGCCGATCACAATTTTATCTTCCGAAAGTCCCTGCTCTTTTAGGTTTTCTGCCGCTTTTCGAGTTAATTCTTCAAACCAATCAGAAAGAGAATCTGAAACGTCATCAAGAGGTTTTAAAACCTGTTTGGATGTGATCTCTTCAAGTCTCGCTTGCTGTAACCCATATGCGCTCAGTAAACCTGCATCTGAGGGGACTAATACTTTTTTGATGTTCAATTTGGCCGCTACAGATAGTGCGTGCTGGGCACCGGCACCTCCAAATGCAACCATCGTATAATCAGCCGGATCAAACCCTTTTTGAATAGAAATTTTATGAATCGCCTGGGCCATTCGTTCATTGGCGATATCCAGGAATCCTTCGAGGATTTTGTTACGGTCAATCTCTTTTGAAGCATCAGATTTGATCATTTTATCGATCAACTTCTCGAACGCTTTCTCTGAGGCTTCTGGATCAATCGTAATGTGGAAATTGGATGGATCAAGTCGGCCGGTCAGTAAATTCACATCAGTTATAGTAAGAGGCCCTCCCTGGCCATAGCATGCAGGCCCGGGATCAGCTCCGGCACTTTCAGGTCCAACGGTCAGGCTTTTTCCGTCAAAGTCACAAATAGATCCACCACCGGCCGCAACGGTTTCAATCTCGATGGCCGGAGACGATAATTTGGCATCCCCTACGGTGTGTTCAAAAATGTAATCCATCCGGCCGTCATATCGGGAGACATCTGTACTGGTGCCGCCCATATCAAATGAGATGATTTTAGAAAATCCGTTTCGCTCACCAATAGCAGCTGCACCGATCACTCCGCCGGCCGGTCCGCTCAGCAGTCCGTCTTTGGGTTTGTAGTGATCCACGTCAATCAAGCTGCCGGCGCTGTCCATTACACGCAAAGATGCATCCTTCACAACGGAAGAAATTCGATCGAGGTAATTCTGCATAACCGGCGTTAGGTAACAGTTGATATCGGTTGTAACAGCTCTTGGTATAATCTTAATTGTGGAACTTAAATTAGATGAGCAGGAGATGAATTTGAATCCCATTTCCTGCAGAAGTTCAGCTACTTTGTTCTCATGCTTGGGGTTCAGGTAACTGTGCATCAGGCAGATTCCTGCGGCATCAAATCTTTCAGAAATCGACTCTAACCGTTTTTCCAATTTTTCAAGATCTAACTCCTTTACAATATTGCCATTTGCATCCAGGCGTTCCGGAACTTCTATAATTGACCCGGCATAGGGTTCCGGTTTTTGAATATTCAGAGAAAACAGATCCGGTCGCTGCTGATTTTTTATCCGAAGCAGATCTTTGAATCCCTCCGTAATCAAAAAGAGGGTAGATGCACCCTGGCGCTCTAAAAGTGCATTGGTTCCTTTTGTAGTTGACAATCGCAGTTGAAGTGCCGGAAGGGATTGCTTCAGGGGTGTATTTGTGATGAGTCGTGCAGCTAAAACGGGGGCTTCCTCCGGGCTTTGAATTTCAATGGGAATAGATCTGTCTGTTGTCAGATTATCGGGCAGATCCGGTTCGAGTATTACATGATTTCCTGTTGAACTGATGATTTCAAATGATTGATCAGCAGTACCCGTCATCCGAAGTTTATACCCCTCAAAAAAATGATCGGAAGGATTGATATTTTCATGGAGATAAATTTCGAGAGAGGAACGGTCTGTTCGTTTTCCAAAACCCCGCAGGGTACTGTTGCTCAGCACTTTTACACGATTGATAATCTTTCCGGATGTGTCCGCAGCAATGGTATCGGTAAATGTACCTCCCGTATCAGTAAACAGATGGGTGGCCGCATTATTCGAAGTAATGGTCATACTTAAACAGAAAAGAATTAAGATGTTAGGTTAACGGATCCGTTGGTTATTTTCGATCGAATATATATCAATTTGTCACCTTTCGTGGGATTATTCGGGTAGTCGATCGTAAAAGGATGCAATTCATTACTTGAGGTAATATGAAAGAGTGGAATGTTTCTTCCAACTTCATCATCTACATTTTTAAAATCTTCAAATGTATAATCAGCTGTTAGTTCAACCGTCTGCAGATCATCTTCAGAACGGATACGATTGGATAAATATTGGTAATTGAAGTCACGATTGAAAAGAATTCGGCCGCTCAGATGATCGGATACTTCATCGTCATCTTCGTTGTGCTTATTGGTTGCCGGAATTTGAAAAACATTGGATCGTCCCAGGATTTCACTAAACCGAAGCGTAGCCAGTGAGTTGACTTCATCATTTGGAGTGAATGCCACCATTTTGCCGATACCGTCCAGATTGATGTCATCCAACACAAATTCAGATAAAACATTCCCGTGAAATGCATCTAAACCTTCGGATTTTGCTTGTGATGCATTGTTTCGGTTAGAGTCGGCCATCAAAACTTTGATCCCTTCCTCTTTCAGTTTTTTTGCTATTGAAATCGACCAATCCTTCGCGCCGAGAATAAGAAGACCGTTGGGTACGGGTTTGGCAACACCCAACTTTCGCGCAACCCAGGTGGCCGGAAGTCCATAAATTGCCACAGTACAAATAATGACAATAAATACAATAGGTACCAATTGGTTTGCCTGTTCAAACCCGCTTTGGGTCAGGCTGATGGCAAAAATTGATGAGATTGATGCCGCGACAACTCCTCTCGGTGCCATCCATGACAGAAACAGTTTCTCTTTCCAGTTGATGTTTGAATACAAGCTTGATGCATAAACGGATAATGGGCGTGCGACCAAAATGATAATTCCCAGGAAAGCCAGAACCTTCCAGTTGAGGTTGGCCACCAACTCAGACAATTCAACCCGGGCGGCCAAAAGAATAAACAGCGCGGACAGCAAAAGCACTCTCAGGTTTTCTTTGAATTCAATGATATGATGAATGTAAGCAGCTTTCTGATTGGCAAGTACAATCCCCATCAGTGTGGTAGCCCACAAACCTGATTCATGTTGAAACTCGTTTGAAACAGTAAATACCAATACAACAATCATCAGGCTGACCGGGTTTTGCAGAAAATCGGGCAACATATGTTTCTTCAGGATAACATAGATAATTCCCGCCCCTGCAAGACCACATAGTGTTCCAAGAAAAATCGTTTTCACCACACTCATCAAAATAGCACTGGTGGCTGCAGTTACACCGGTTGTTAAGATTACTTCAAAAACAAGAACAGCAAGCATGGCGCCGATGGGATCAATCACAATACCTTCCCATTTTAAAATCGACCCGACCTGCCCGGAAGGTCGAACCTGTCTTAACAATGGAATGATGACTGTGGGACCTGTAACAACCAGGATTGCACCCAGCAGAATAGAGAGTTCCACACCGAAATCTAAAATCAGGTAGGATGAGAGTGATATCACAACCCAGGTGATGAGCACCCCGATGCTGACAAGATTTCCAATGACTCCGCCGGAATCTTTCAATTCAGAAAATCGAAGGCTCAGGCCACCCTCAAAAAGAATAATGGCAACGGATACAGATATGAAAGGGGTGAACAGATCACCCATCAACGCATCCGGATCAAGCAGGCCAAACACAGGCCCGGCAAGAATTCCCGATATGAGTAGAAGGAGAATAGCAGGGAGTTTAAATCGCCAGGCGATCCATTGTGCACCAATTCCAAAAACAAAAATACTTGTTATGGAAATAAGAAAATGTTCAGCCATAGATTCTCTAAAAGATTACTCTCTCATGGAGAGTTCAGCTCAATGAATAAAAATAAGAATGATAAGATGGGTAACCTACCTCTAATTCCCAAAGTGATAAATATCAGGCAGCGGTAAGGAACCAAAGACGTTTGACATATATTTATTATTATAAAGAAGCTTAACTTGGCTGAAATCAAAAGTTCTATGGAAAAACGACTTCGAAGTACCGTGATTACTGAGTCTTTATGGCTGCTTGGGCTTTTATTGTTAGCCGCAGTTGTTGAGTATAGTATCATTGAAATTTTTGATCTTCATCCAGTGTTGAATGTAAAAATCCAGGGTTTTATAGGACTTCTGCTTATTGGATATTCAATTAGGATGGCCGCAAGGCTTTGGAAGTCATTTAAAGCGCAGGAACTTGATAATACCGATAAATGAATGTGGTGAGATGTAGGGAATAAATCTAAACCAATCTTTTTAAAAACCGTCATTTTCAAGTCTTGTTAAAACGCAACAAGACATCAATTCTCTATTAGCAAAGCAACCACTTTAACATATTTACCTGTGCCGGAAAAATCCAAGAAGTTACATAAACAGCTCGGAGCATTCGACGTTTTTTCAATTGCAACCGGGGCTATGTTTAGCTCAGGGCTCTTTTTGCTGCCGGGCATTGCCGCGGGAGAAACGGGCCCTTCAGTTTTCCTGGCTTATTTTGTGTCCGGCTTATTGGTGATTCCAACCATGCTCAGTAAAGCCGAACTGGCTACCGCCTTTCCCAGGGCGGGGGGTACATATTACATTATTGATCGCGCACTTGGTCCCCTGATGGGAAGTATCGGCGGATTTGGTTCATGGTTCTCTTTGGTCTTTAAAAGTGCATTTGCGTTAATTGGGATGGGAGCATACATCTCTATCTTTTTTGAAGTTCCAATTACACCCATTGCCATCATTCTAACGCTCACGTTCGGTGCGCTGAATATTTTTGGTGCAAAGGAAACCAGCAGGCTTCAAAATATTTTAGTGATTACATTGCTTGCCATTATGGCATTTTACCTGGTGCAGGGATTCTCACATCTGTTTTCATTAGGTATTCTCGATGTGCATCGCGAACAGTTCACGCCTTTCTTTACAAACGGGTTCCAGGGATTTTTCGGGACGGTAGGAATGGTATTTGTGTCGTACGCGGGACTTACCAAAGTGGTTAGCATGGCCGAAGAGGTTGAGGAACCGGACCGCAATATTCCACGCGGAATGTTCATATCTATTTTCGTGGCCATATTTGTTTATGTATCAGGTGTTTATTTGATGACGAGCGTGCTTGATCCCATGGCATTTCGGGAAGATTTGACACCTGTGGCTACTGCGGGGGATGTATTTCTTACCTGGCTTCCCGGAGACACCGGCTTAATATTAGTGGTCATTGCAGCTATCTCGGCATTTGCTTCCACGGGTAATGCGGGAATTATGTCGGCATCAAGATTTCCGCTGGCGATGTCGCGCGATAAACTGGTTCACCCGATGTTTTCAAGAATTGGGAGATTCAGCACACCGACTCTTTCTGTAATTGCAACCACCGCAATGATGGTTTTGCTATTGCTCGTATTTAACGTAGATGAGGTTGCAAAGCTTGCCAGTTCGTTCAAACTGTTACTATTTGGACTGTTAAATCTCGCAGTAATCGTTATGCGAGAGAGCAAAATACAGGAGTATGATCCGGGGTATAAATCGTCATTCTATCCCTGGATACAAATTTTGGGCATGCTCACCTCGGGGGTGTTGATTTTCGAGATGGGTACCGTTTCGATTGTTTTTACAGTCGTAGTGACTGTACTATCAGTGATTTGGTACTATTATTATGCCTACGGAAAAATTGATCGGCAGGGAGCTATCTATCATGTGCATGAACGGCTCGGCCAATACAAGGATGGCGGCTTAGAACTTGAGATGCGCAGAATTCTGCAGGAAAAAGGCCTGAAGGAGGAAGACCCCTATGAGCTGGTGATAAGCAGAGCGGATATCTGGGATTTGGAAGACCGGGATACTGGGTACTCAGAAATTTTAGACAAAGCTTGCCAAAATTTATCATCCAAACTGGCAGTAAGCCGTGAAGATCTTTTTGAAGCGTTTAATAAAATGGATGAGTTCGGCATGATACCCATCGGAAATGGCGCTTCACTGAATCACACCCGGCTGGATATGGACATCAACCCGGAGATGTTTATTGTGAGAATCAGGGAGGGACTACAGCCTCAAACCGGCCAATCTTTCTCTGATGAAGATGGCGGCGGGCAGGATCTGCATGCTTTCTTTTTCTTGGTTAGTTCTGAGAAGAAAGCTACGCAACACCTTCGTTTCCTGGCCCATATTGCTGAAATGATCGATAAGGAGGATTTTCTTGAAAAATGGATTAATGCAAGAGATGAAGGTGAACTTCGAAAATTACTCTTGCGTGATGAGCGCTTTCTTACAGTCAGGGTCCGT
>Ga0209949_1001719_pt1 | contig 10363 bp, 7 predicted proteins | sample SalPonC_black_MG_FD_185711 | JGI IMG/M metagenome (GOLD analysis project Ga0209949, IMG submission 185711) | Salt pond soil microbial communities from South San Francisco under conditions of wetland restoration - Salt Pond MetaG... | ecosystem: Environmental > Aquatic > Marine > Intertidal zone >... | reverse complement strand
AAATATAGGTTTTTCACCCTCCGGTCTGTGACCTCCTCCCTATCAGGGGGATTTAGGGGGTGGAATAAGAAAGATTAGTTTTTCACCCTCTTCCCGATAGCTATTGGGAGGCATGGGGTTACGTTTATTTGGAATATTATATCTGTTTTGTTACGCTCCGGTGATTCTTTTGCATGGTATGAATGATCCGGTTGATTATATCTTCTTTTTGTTCATGACTTAATCGCGTGCTTTCTGTAATGTAAATATGGTCAATGGTTTCCATCCCGCAAAATTTAAAAACACCCTGATCCTGGGTAATTTTTAAACTCTCGAATATGTTCATTTCTTTTAGCGACTGCTCATCCATCCCTGCAGATGTAATGAGTCGCACCCGCTTTCCTTTCAACAATCCTTCAACACCCTTTTCAGTAACTTTAAAAGCAAATCCGTTCGTAAATACCCGGTCGATATATCCTTTGAGTATAGCAGGGAATGCATTCCACCATAGCGGATAAATAAATGTTAACTCATCAGCCCATGAAATATAATTTTGCTCAACCAAAATGTCGGGGCAAACATTCCCTTCTTTTAAATGCTTTAGTTCACCGTAACTCAGCACAGGCTTGAAGTTAATAGAGTATAAATCTCTTATTTTTACGTTAGCTCCCTGTGCTGTAGAAAACTCTGAGATGCTGTCCTTTACTTTGTAGTTTAAGCTCTCTTTTCGCGGATGGGCGATTATTATTAAATGATTCATGTTTGGTAAAAATTATTAGTAGAAATAATACAAAAAGCTTGTGGGATTGTTCATGTTTTTATGCCCCCGGACTTCTTTCGTTCAATTTGTCCCGGGCTTTTTTACAGTGGTCGTTTGTTTTTACTGGTTCATCGTATTCCGATTGCAGGTTTTTTGGAAATAGATTTATTTTGAAAAAATAATGATCAGTTAATATTGAATAAAAATTTTTTAATGAAATTTGTTTTTTAACATAAACCGCGGAAACTTTTATTAATATTTTTGTTTCCAAAGTTTTTTTGATTAGTTTTGCCCTCAAATTTTTAAATGATGGATAAAGAACTGCAAAATATTCTGGAACGGGTAGGGGCACTTTATAGTAAATATGGTATTAAAAGTGTTACCATGGACGATGTTGCCAGGGAGCTGGGGATTTCAAAAAAGACCCTGTACCAGTATGTTGAAAATAAAAATGATTTGGTTGAAAAGGTGCTTGATTACCTTTTGTTTGAGAGAGGATGTGAATTTTTAGAAATTTTCGAGAAAAATTATAATGCCATTGAAGAATTATTGGCTGTGGGAGTACAAATTATTAAATCAATCAAGGATCAAAATCCGGCAACGGAGTACGATTTGCAAAAATATTATCCTGTATTGTTTAATAAGTTGCAAAAGGTACGTAAGGAAAGAATGTATAATGCTACCCTTAAAAACATTCAGAAAGGCAAACAAGAGGGTTTTTTCAGAAAAGAATTAAACGAAGAGATTATCGCTAAAATTCAAACCAGCCGGTTTTTGAATTTAAGTACTGATGAGTTTTTTGATTTGGAGGAAATGCTTCGTCCCGAAAATATCTTAGAATTATTTATTTATCATATTCGCGGTATTGCTAACCAAAAAGGGATTGATGAGTTAGAGAAAACACTTAAAACAATTGATATACAGGAATTTTTGATATAAATGTTAAAACGATTCAGAACATCATGAAAAACAAATTTTTTATTGTATTTATTATTTTACTATTGGGATTTTTCGGAAGCCGGGCCCAGGAAAAAAGTACAACGCTGGAGTTATCGTTGCAAGAAGCGCTGGATTATGCCCTGCAAAATAATATAACCTTGCAAAATGCAGCATTGGATATTGAGTCCGCAAGAAAGAAGGTTTGGGAAACCACAGCCATAGGATTGCCTCAGGTAAACGGTAATTTTAACTACCAACATATTCCGGGCGACCTGCCTACTTTTGATATGGCTGACCCAATGACCGGTGAAACACAGTCCATAAAACTGGGGGTAAAAAATAGTTCAACCTATTCGCTTACTTTGTCGCAGCTTGTTTTTAGCGGCGAATATATAGTAGGGCTGCAGGCATCGAAAACATTTTTGAAGATTTCGCAATTAAGCCACGAAAAACAGAACATTGAAACCAAAAACGGGGTGATTACCAGTTATGTTTCTTTGTTAATTCTGGAACGGAATAAAGCCATTACCGATTCGTCATTACAAAACATTGAATCGTTGCTTTATGAAACGCAGCAGCTTTATGAGCAGGGTTTTATGGAGGAAACAGATATAGATCAACTGCAAATTACATACAACAGTATGGTAAATACCCAAAAAACCATCGAAAGGCAAATAGAGATTTCGCGTAAATTGTTTAAAGTATTGTTAGGTGCCGATATCAATGCCCCGCTGGTATTAACGGATGATTTAGACCACTTAGAGGCATCGATGATTCAATCGGCTGCTACTATTCCGGAGTTTGATTTGATGGAAAATGTTGATTACCGGCTGGCCGAAAATCAGGAACGCGTTTCTGAATTGAACTATAAACGGGAGAAAACAAAGTACCTGCCTAACGTATCGGCTTTTTATACCTACCAGGATAAAACGAATAAAGCCGCTTTTGATTTTACCATCAATAATATTATTGGTGTTAATGTTGATGTTCCCATTTTTTCAAGCTTTCAAAGAAATGCCCTGGTAAAACAGGCAAAAATTGAATTGGAGAAGGCACAAAATAATAAAGCATTAGCCGCGAAAAACCTTGTCATACAATCGCAACAGGCCAGGTTTAATTTTTTAGAGGCCAAAGAAAAATACGACCTTGCTCATCAAAACCTGAAGCTTTCCGAAAAAGTTTTCGAAAACACATCGCAAAAATATAAACAGGGAATAGTTTCGAGTATGGAGCTTACGCAGGCAAATAATACCTTCCTGCAAACACAGTCGGAATATATTAATGCATTATTTGAACTATATAAAACAAAAATTGAACTGGATAAAATTTTAAATGAATTATAATCATGAGAAGGACTTTAATTATTGCAGTAATAGCCCTTTTGGCAGCTTGCAGCCAAAAAACAGGCAACAAAACATTGGATGATTTACAATCAAAAAGAGATTCGTTACAAACGCTGGAATTTGATATAGAAAAGCAGCTGAACACTATCGATGCTAAAATTGAAGCGTTAGATTCAACGGTTAATCCTGATGATAAAAAAATTATTAAAAAAATTGCCCAACAAAAAAATAAAATCGTTTCTATTGAGGCAAAAATAAGAGAGCTGGAAAACCAGATGACTGCCCGCGAACAAAAAACACTGGTTCCGGTATCGGTAAAAGAAATCAAACCTGAAAACTTTAATCACTATATTATTACCTACGGAGAGGTTAAAGCAAAAAAATATGCCATGATTAGTCCTGAAATGAATGGCCGGATTGAAAAAATTCATGTTTCCGAAGGCGAATATGTTCAAAAGGGACAGTTGTTGGTTTCATTAAATACCGAATCCATTGAAAAACAAATAAACGGCGTGAAAAGCAGTCTGGAATTAGCAGTAAAAAGATTTCAAAAGTTGGATACGCTTTGGAAGCAAAATATAGGTTCAGAGATTGAATATTTATCGGCTAAAAACAATAAAGAGTCCCTTGAATCACAGCTGGAATCGTTGAGGGCACAAAAGCGAATGTCTCAAATCAGTGCTCCGTTTAACGGGATTGTGAATAAAATTATCCCTAAAGAAGGAGAATTAGCCTCACCGACCATGCCTGTTATCGAATTTGTTAATTTAGGAAGGTTAACTATTAAAGCGGATGTTAGCGAAACCTATATCGGGAAAATTAATAAAGGACAGATGGTAGCCCTTACTTTTTCGGCCTTACCTGATTTGTCCATTAAAACCCCTGTAATACGAGTTTCAAAGGTTATCAACGCTGCCAGCCGAACCTTCGAAATTGAGATGGAAATCGATAATCCGGAAGAAAAAATTAAACCGAATATTGTTTCAACCATTAAGATTAATGATTTTTCTTCGGATAGTGCTTTTGTAGTTCCATCATTGGCTGTTAGAAAAGATGTATCCGGTCAGTATGTTTATACAGTTGAACAAAAAGACAATAAAAATATTGTGACTAAAAAATATGTAACAACAGGGTTGTCCTACGAAGAAAAAACAATGATTCCCGAAGGATTGCAAAAAGGGGAAAATGTTGTGGTCAAAGGATATCATCTGGTTAGTTCGGGCGTAGAAGTAAATCTTGTAAAACCATCAGAAAAAGAATAAGCAATGACAATAAAAGAATTATCGGACGTAGTGGTAAGGGAGTTTAAGCTAACCACTGTTGCTTTACGAAATAAAAATACGGTATACCTTTTAACGCTATTGTTGTTATTTTTTGGAGTATACTCGTATAGAAGCCTGCCCAAAGAGCTATTTCCCGAAATTGTTTGGCCTCAAATCATGGTACAAACTGTTTATCCGGGTAACTCACCTGCAGATATTGAAAATTTAATTACCCGCCCTTTGGAAAAAGAACTGGAAAATATTCGCGGCTTAAAAGAGATTACCTCCATATCTGCCCAGGATGCATCCATGATATTTGTTGAGTTTAATACCGATGTTGATTTAGAAAATGCGCTGCGAAGGGTAAAAGATGCGGTGGATATTGGTGCAAATGAATTACCTAAAGGATCAACCGAATTGCAGGATCCCCTGGTTTTTGATATCGATTTCTCAGAGTTTGCCATTATTAATATTAACCTTTCGGGCGATTATAGCGTCGAGGAGCTGAAGTATTATGCCGAGCAGCTACAGGATGAGTTTGAGAGTATTCCGGAAGTATCCAAAGCGCTTATCGAAGGGGTAAACGACCGGGAGATAAAAGTAAATGTCGACCTGGTGAAGCTCGAAGCGATGGATCTTTCTTTTTACGATATTACCAATGCCATTCGTAATGAAAATATTACCATGTCGGGAGGTGAAATTTTGCTCGGGAAAACCCGAAGGAGTATCCGTACCATTGGCGAGTTTGAAAAGGTTAAAGAGCTCGAAAATATTATCATTAAAAGCGACGATGGGAATAATGTATATTTGAAAGATGTAGCAGAAGTAGTGGATGGTTTTACCGAACCAACAAGTTTTGCACGGTTAAATAAAGAGTCTGTTGTTTCGGTTCAGGTAGTGAAAAAAGGAGGTGAAAACTTGCTGTCTACCACCAATAAAGTGTACGAAAAACTCGACCAAAGTAAAAAGAATAATATTTTACCCGAAGGGTTGGATATAACCATTACCAACGACCAGAGTGAAATGGTTGAAATGCAGTTAAGCAACCTGGAAAACAGCATGATCATGGGGGTAATATTTGTGATTGTTGTACTGTTTTTCTTCCTGGGTACCCGAAATGCACTGTTTGTTGGACTGGCTATTCCTATGTCGATGTTTATTTCTTTTGTTGTAATCGGGGTAATCGATTTCCGAATTAATATGATTGTTTTATTTTCGCTGATTCTGGCGCTGGGAATGCTGGTAGATAATGCTATTGTCGTTGTCGAAAATATTCATCGATTTATTGACAATGGCTACTCCCCATGGATAGCAGCAAAAGAGGCGGTAGGCGAAATAGCCATGCCGATTATTGCATCCACGGCAACAACGCTGGCAGCATTTTTTCCGCTTGCCTTGTGGAAAGGGATTATGGGCGAATTTATGAAATACCTGCCTATTACCCTTATTATTGTCCTTACATCATCCCTGTTGGTTGCACTGGTTATTATCCCGGTCGTTTCGGCAACGTTTAACAAACAAAAAGACCCTAATGGCAACAATAAAAAAGTATACCGCAGAAAAAAGGCCTTAATAGTTGCTTTTGGTTTAGTCGGAGCCGGGATTGTATTGGTAATGGCCAATATAATGATTTTTGGAAACCTGTTAATTATTTTTGGTGTAATCGGGGTATTACATGTGTTATTTTTACGTCGCATGGAATCATGGTTTCAGGAGATATTCCTGGTTAAGCTTGAACGATTATATAGTCGTGCTATTCGATTTGCACTCAGAGGGAAAAATCTTTTACTTTTCTTTTTTGGAACGTTGGCCTTATTGGTGATTACTGTTTTGCTTTTCTTCTCAAGAATGCCTGATGTTACTTTATTTCCAGACGCCGACCCTAACTATATTAATATTGTCGCTAAATTACCCGTAGGAACTGATATAACAGGAACCAACGAATTTATTCATCAGTTAGAAGATGATATTATTGAGTTTCTGGAACCGTATAAAAATGAATCCGGAGAACCGGTAACCGAGTCGGTATTAACTACTGTGGGGAAAGGTGATCCGATGGATTTTTCGGCCGGAGGAAAACCCAACGAAGCTATTATAACCGTAAGCTTTATCGATTATGAGTTTAGAGATGATGTGAATACTTCTGAAATCATGCAAAAATTAAGTCAGCAGATTATGGGGCAATATCCCGGTGTTGAGCTGGAGCTGTCGAAAGACGAAGGAGGGCCACCTACCGGAAAAGCAGTAAACCTGGAGGTTATTGGTCAGGATTTCGATCAGCTGGTTTATCTTGCCGATACCATTAAAACCTATCTCGAAGCACAAAGTATTGATGGTTTAGAGGGTTTAAAAATGAATATCAGTACCCAAAAACCCGAAATACTGGTTCATATCGATCGCGATAAAGCACAGCGGTACGGTCTGTCGACCCAGACCATTGCCTACACCATCAGGCAATCATTATTTGGCGATGAGGTGTCTGACTTTAAAGTAGGCGAAGATGAGTACCCTATTATGGTTCGTTTAAAAGATGATTACCGGTACGATTTACCGGTCATGAAAAACATGAAAATTCCTGTTTTTGGCGATGGACCTCCGAAATATATTCCGCTGTCAGCAGTAGCCAGTTTTGAGTATTCAACCACTTTTAGCTCCATACGCAGAAAAAATCTGGACCGTGTTATTACGCTGTATTCCAATGTGATTGAAGGATATAATGCCAATACTATTAACATGCAGCTGGAAGGATTAATGGAGGCGTTTGAAATGCCCGCAGGCTACCGTTATGAATTTACCGGTGAACAACAGGAGCAGGAAGAATCTTCAGATTTCTTGGGAAGAGCGATGTTAATTGCTCTTGCGCTGATTTTGCTGATTCTTGTAACCCAGTTTAACTCGGTTATTAAACCATTAATTATCCTTTCGAGCGTATTGTTTAGTACTATTGGTGTTTTTGGCGGTTTGTGGACTTTTAAAATGGATTTTATTATTATTATGACAGGTATTGGTATCATTTCGCTGGCTGGAATTGTAGTAAATAATGCGATTGTACTGGTGGATTATATCGAGCTTCTAAAAGTGCGTAAACGAAAAGAATTGGGATTACCCGAAGGAGCATTTTTGCCTGTAGCAGCTGCAACCGAATGTATTGAAAGGGCTGGGAAAACAAGGTTGAGACCTGTTTTATTGACTGCCATAACAACTATTCTGGGATTACTGCCTATGGCTGTTGGTTTAAATTTTGATTTTAAAGGATTGTTACAAAATTACGACCCTAATATCTATTTTGGTGGTGATATGGCTATGTATTGGGGTTCCATGTCATGGACCGTAATTTTTGGATTAACTTTTTCCACCTTTTTAACATTGATTATTGTTCCGGTAATGTACCGTATAACAGTTATTTTACAGAAAAAAATAATGAATATTTTCGGGCAGTATAAACCTGTTCCTCAAAATGGTAACGGAGAATAATAGATCAATACGTACACTCAAACATTAATCATATGGCCTGTCAGCTTTTTTGCTGACAGGTTTTTTTGCTTTTTGCACCATTCTGTCCCCCTGCCAGACTACCCTGCATGCCTACGATACCTCTCCGGTAAGTAAACCGTAGGCAGGGGTTAACTGGCAGGTGGTAAAGGAGAACAAAAATAGTGTTTTTGCACAACTTTGTCCCCCTATTAGGGACGGGAGCTATTGGGAAAGGGGGTGGAATAAAAAGTATAGGCTTAGCGAGTGAGTTAATCCCTTTGATAATAACAAATACATAAAAAAAACGAGAGCCAATCCAAATTGCTGAAAACAAATATGCAGGAAAATTTAGTAATTGTGAAAAGGAATAATTATTTTTGGTGATTCTTATTTTAAATCATTATAAATAATAATAATTATGGGATATTTATTTACATCTGAATCTGTCTCTGAGGGACATCCGGACAAAGTAGCCGATCAAATATCCGATGCTTTGTTAGATGAATTTCTTCGTCGCGATCCCGATTCAAAAGTAGCTTGCGAAACGCTGGTTACTACCGGATTGGTTGTTTTAAGCGGTGAGGTAAAGACTAAAGCATACGTTGATGTTCAGGAAATTGCCCGAAGAGTTATTAAACGAATTGGATATACCAGGCCTAACTATCGATTTGATTCAGAATCTTGTGGTGTTATTTCTTCCATCCACGAACAATCGGCGGATATTAACCAGGGGGTTGTTCGAGAAAAAGAAGAAGAACAAGGTGCCGGCGACCAGGGCATGATGTTTGGTTATGCCAATAAAGAAACCGACGATTATATGCCTTTGGCATTAGTGCTTTCGCATGTTTTGTTGCAGGAATTGGCCAAAGTACGCCGCGAAGGGCGCGAAATGCATTACCTGAGGCCCGATTCTAAATCACAGGTTACTATTGAGTATAACAATCATAACGAACCGGTAAAAATTCATACCATTGTGGTTTCTACCCAGCATGATGATTTTGCCGAAGAACAAAAGATGCTCGAAACGATAAAAAATGATGTTAAAAATATATTAATACCCAGAGCCAAAGCTCGTTTTCCGGAAAGAGTACAAAAACTTTTTAGCGATGATATCATTTTACATGTGAACCCTACCGGTAAATTTGTTATTGGTGGCCCGCATGGTGATACAGGACTTACCGGGCGAAAAATTATTGTTGACACCTACGGAGGAAAAGGAGCGCATGGTGGCGGTGCTTTCTCGGGGAAAGATTCGTCGAAAGTTGACCGCTCGGCAGCTTATGCAGCACGCCATATTGCTAAAAACCTGGTGGCTGCAGGGGTAGCCGAAGAGGCTTTAATACAGGTTGCTTATGCCATTGGTGTAGCCGAACCGGTTGGTTTGTACGTAAACACATTTAATACAGCCAATGTAAATATGAATGATGGAGAGATTGCCGAAAAAATTAAGGCTCTCTTCGATATGCGTCCTGCAGCGATTGTTAAACGGCTGGGATTAAAATATCCTGTTTTTGAAGAAACTGCTGCATACGGACATATGGGACGTGATTACAAGAAAGAAAAAGTTACGATCATTGAAGGAAGTAACGGATGCAATGAACACACCTATGAAAAAGAGGTAGATTTCTTTGCCTGGGAAAAGCTGGATTATGTAGATAAGATTAAAGCAGCCTTTAACTTGTAAAAAATATTTTCTGTACTACCTAAATAGAATGCCATGCCTGTTTGATGTATGGCATTTTTCTATGCTTGCCTGCCGGTAGTCAGGGTATACGGGGGGTGGAAAAGAGAAATATAGGTTTTTCACTGAAAAAGCAAACCTAAACAATCTTATCCGCCTGCTTGTTTATACATGATTAAAATTTAATTTTCATATCAATGCATTGCTATAGAATTATTATTTTTGTTTAAAAATAGAGGAGTTGGGCAATGGCGGTAAAAAAGTGGTATGCATTATATACCAAATCGAGAACAGAAAAGAAAGTTTATAAGGAGCTTACAGATAAAGGGATAGAGACCTATTTGCCTTTAGAGAAACGGCTAAAGATATGGAGCGACCGCAAAAAGTGGGTCGATGAGCCCTTTATTCGCTCGTATATTTTTGTGAAAACCACAGAACCAGAGTTACAAAAAGCATTAAACACCCCGGGCGTGGTAACGGTAATACGTTTTTCGGGCAAACCGGCTCCTGTCCGGGAGAAAGAGATTGCTGTTATACAGGCTATATTAAGCAGCGAAGAGGATTATGAAATAACAGCAGATACTTTTGCGCTGGGCGAAAAAGTAAAAGTGGAACATGGGTCGCTTAAAAACCTGGAAGGAGAACTGGTACAACATTTAAATAAGTACAAGGTGCTGGTTCGTATCGCCTCTATTAATCAGAATATTTTAATTAGAATAAATCCTTCGTATTTAAAGAAGGTTTAATTATATTTGATATAGCTATTTTTGTAGAAATTCGGCTTTCTTAGTAGTCTTTCGATTTTCATCGGAATGGGACTGAGGAAGCGGAGCTGTGTTTAAACGGCTCTCCTTCGCTTCGTAACCACACGCTGCCGCACGCTGCCGCTGAAGCTTTAGCGTAAGCGTCTGAAGCTTTAGCGCAA
>Ga0209949_1001715_pt1 | contig 10377 bp, 12 predicted proteins | sample SalPonC_black_MG_FD_185711 | JGI IMG/M metagenome (GOLD analysis project Ga0209949, IMG submission 185711) | Salt pond soil microbial communities from South San Francisco under conditions of wetland restoration - Salt Pond MetaG... | ecosystem: Environmental > Aquatic > Marine > Intertidal zone... | reverse complement strand
CAAGGTGGTCAGAGAGGATGTGGTCTATCTGAGTGCCAATGCTGCGCCCTCCAAGCTGGCGGGCAGCGGCTGCCATGAAAATTACTTCAGCGTCTCCTACCAGAACGACAATATCGATGAGGTGGTGGGGCAGTACGTGACCGAAACCGGGCACAAGAGTGTCTATCTTCTGGCCCCCAACTATCCGGCGGGCAAGGACCATCTGGCCGGGTTCAAGCGCTATTACAAGGGCCGCATTGCAGGGGAAGTCTATACCAAGCTGGGTCAGTCCGACTATGCGGCTGAGATTGCAGCCCTTCGGGCGGCCAGGCCTTCGGCTGTGTTTTTCTTTCTGCCCGGTGGCATGGGCATCAATTTTCTCAAGCAGTATGCCCAGGCCGGCCTTTCAAAGCAGATCCCGGTGTACGGGCCTGCCTTTTCATTTGACGAACGGATCCTCAAGGCAGTGGGCGCTGCAGCCCTGGGGGTGAGAAACGGCTCCCAGTGGACCCATGACCTGGACAACCCGGCCAATGCCCAATTTGTAGCTGCCTATAAAAAGGCCTATGATCGCATGCCCACCCTTTACGCCAGCCAGGGCTATGATACGGCCCGGCTCATCGGCAGCGCCCTGAAATCCATAAAGGGCGATCTGACTGATATGGCTGCCTTCAAGGCTGCCGTTAAAGCGGCGGAGTTTGACTCTGTCCGGGGCAACTTCAGCTTTGGCGTGAACCAGCATCCAATCCAGGATCTCTACATTCGAGAGGTGATACGATCCGGGGACGGCTTTACCAACAAGACCGTGAAAAAAGTCTTTTCCAACCATGTGGATGCCTACGCCGGCAAGTGCCGGATGTAAAAACGCCGGTTTTCTTGTTTTTATGATTCTTATTTTAGAACAGCTGCTCAACGGCCTTCAGCTGGGGGTGACCCTGTTTCTCATGTCTGCCGGCCTTACCTTGGTCTTCGGGATCATGCAGGTCATCAACCTGGCCCATGGTTCCTTTTATATGATCGGGGCCTATGTGGGGGCCACGGTGGCGGCCCAAACCGGGTCCTTTGTGCTGGGCCTGCTGGCGGCGCTGCCCGCAGCCGGCCTTGCGGGCATGGCTGTGGAAGTCCTGATATTCCGGCGGCTGTATGACCGGGACCATCTGGACCAGGTTCTGGCCACCTTCGGCCTGATCATGTTTTTCAACGAAATGACACGGATTATCTGGGGACGCCAGCCTTTGTTCATGGATGTGCCTGTGTTTTTGTCCGGCAGTGTGGAACTGCTGCCCGGCCTGATCTATCCTGTGTTTCGCCTGGCCGTGATTGCCGTGGGCCTGGCCGTGGCCCTGTTTCTTTGGCTGATGTTTGCCAAAACCCGGGTGGGCATGCAGATCCGGGCCGGGGCTGCCAACCGAACCATGGTGGCTGCCCTGGGGGTGAATATCCGGCTGCTGTACACCTGGGTGTTTGGGCTGGGGGCGCTTCTGGCCGGTCTTGCCGGGGTCATGGCCGGTCCTATCCTGGCTGTTGAGTCCGGCATGGGGGAAAGTATTCTCATCCTGACCTTTGTGGTGATCGTGATCGGCGGCATCGGTTCTGTGCGCGGGGCCCTGGCCGGCGCCCTTCTGGTGGGGCTGGTGGATACCCTGGGCCGGGCCTTTCTTCCCGGGATCTTCCGCCTGATCTTTAACTCGGCCCAGGCAGATGCCGCTGCCGCTTCCCTGGCCTCCATGTCTATTTATATTCTCATGGCCGCCATTCTGGTATGGAAACCCAGGGGCCTGTTTCCGGCCCATACCTGATGAGACTGTCAAATCGCTTCATAGCAATTGCAGGGTCAGGGGCCCTGGCCCTGGTGCCTCTGGCTGCAACGGCCCTGGGCCAGGAGTACTATATCTCCTTTTTCAGCCGGATCCTTGTTTACGCCATTGCCGCGGTGAGTCTGGACCTGCTTTTGGGGTATGCCGGTATGGTCAGCCTGGGGCATGCGGCCTATGTGGGGGTGGGGGCTTACGTGGTTGGTATATTTTTTTACCATTCCTCCATGGCCGAGCCCCTGTTCACCTGGCCCTTTGTCTGTAACGGCAGTGAGAACGGCCTGGTCGTCCTGCCCCTGGCCGTTATTGTTTCAGCGTTGTTTGCTGTGGTTTTCGGGGCCCTGAGCCTGAGAACCAAGGGGATGCACTTTATCATGATTACCCTGGCCTTTGCCCAGATGCTCTACTATTTTTTCGTCTCCCTTGACACCTACGGCGGCGGCGACGGGCTCTCTCTTTACTCCCGCTCGGCCCTGCCCGGGCTGGACCTGGGGGAGGATGTGCAGTTTTACTATCTGTGCCTTGGGCTTTTGGTTTTGTTTCTCCTGTTCTGTTTCCGCCTGGTCAACTCCCGGTTCGGCCTGGTGATTCGGGGGGGCTGTGACAATGAGCGGCGTCTGAAAGCCCTGGGGGTGAATGTGTTTGCCTATCGCCTGGTCTGCTTTATGATTGCCGGCGCCGGTGCCGGCCTTGCCGGGGCCCTGATGGCCAACCAGACTGAATATGTCAGCCCCGGCCTCATGCACTGGACCCTGTCCGGGGAACTCATGGTCATGGTGCTCATCGGAGGGATGGGGACCTTGTTCGGCCCGGTTGTCGGTGCTGCGGTCTTTCTTTCTCTTGAAGAGATCCTGGCCATGGCCACTGCCCATTGGATGGTGTATATGGGCCCTTTTTTGGTGCTGGTGGTGGTCTTTGCCAGGAACGGTATCTTTGGGCTGATCACCTCAAAGCGAGGGTCCAATGACTGAGCCGCTGCTTGAAATCCACCACCTGTATAAAGCCTTTGGCGCGGTGCAGGCCACCCGGGATTTGACCATGACTTTAGAAACCGGCCATATCCACGCCCTGATCGGGCCCAACGGCGCCGGCAAGACCACGGTGGTGAACCAGATCACAGGAGATATTTTTCCGGACAGCGGGCAGGTTTTTTTCAAGGGGCGCAAGGTGACTGCCATGACAGCGCCCAAGCGGGCAAGGCTGGGCATGGCCCGGTCTTTTCAGATCACCCATATTTTTGACAATCTTACCGTATCCGAAAACATGGCCCTGGCCATCTGCGCCCATGCCGGTCATAATTTTAGGTTCTGGAAAAGCAGCCTTGCTGCCGGGGCGGTCAAGGCCAGGCTGCCCGGGGCTCTGGACCAGGTGGATCTGGGTGCCAAGGCTGCGGTGCGGGCCGGCCATCTTTCCCACGGGGAAAAGCGGCAGCTTGAGGTGGGCATGGCCCTGACCGGGGATCCGGACCTGCTGATCATGGACGAGCCCATGGCCGGCATGGGGCCCGGCGGCACCGTGGAAATGACCAAGCTGATACAAAAACTCAAAGGAAATCTGACCATTCTTTTGGTGGAGCATGACATGGACGTGGTATTCTCCCTGGCAGACAGGGTCACGGTACTGGTCTACGGAGAGAACATTGCCAGTGCCCCGCCCGGGCAGATCCGAAAGGATGGGGCGGTGCAGCGGGCCTATCTGGGGGAGGCGGACTGCCCGTGCTGACGGTTGAAAACATAGATACGTTTTACGGTGACAGCCAGGCCCTGTTCAAGGTTTGCCTTGAGATCGGTCCTTGTGAGGTGGTGACCCTTCTGGGCCGAAACGGCATGGGCAAAAGCACCATCATCAAATCCATTACCGGCATGATACAGGTCCGGTGCGGCCGCATGGTTTTCCGGGGGCAGCCGCTCCACAATGCCCCGGCCTATATCCCTGCCCGCAGCGGCATCGGTCTGGTGCCCGAAGGCCGGCAGATTTTTTCCAACCTCACCGTCCTGGAAAACCTGACTGCCACGGCTGCCAACCCCACAGGGATTGACGATCCCTGGGGACTTGACCATGTGCTCATCCTGTTTCCCCGGCTTAAAGAACGGCTCAACCATTTTGGCAACCAGCTTTCCGGCGGAGAGCAGCAGATGCTGGCCATTGCCCGGGCCCTGATGATCAACCCCAGGCTGCTCATCCTTGATGAGGCCACAGAAGGCCTGGCCCCCATGATCCGCAAAGAAATCTGGCAGAGCCTGTCAACCTTAAAGAACAGGGGCATGTCCATTCTTATTGTGGATAAAAATCTCAACGCCCTCATGGCCCTGGCCCAGCGGCATTATATCATGGAAAAAGGACGGGTGGCCTGGTCCGGTTCCACATCAAACCTGGCATCGGCTCCTGAGCTTCAGGCCCGGTATCTGGGGGTGTAATACCTTTTTGAACGGGGGTTAGAAGGGTGAGGATTTATCCAGGTCCAGGATTTCCTCATGCAGATAGGGCCGGGTATGAAAGTCACTGAGGGTCAGCAGTTTTTTGGTGACCCTGCCCAGCCGCTCGGCCTGGTGCTTGATCTCAAGAAGCTTTTCAGAGCTGGGATCGTCTTTTTCCACCTCTTCAAGAAGCAGTTCCGCCATTCCCAAAATGACCATCAGGGGCTGGTTGACCTCGTGGCAGATGGCCCCTGCGGTTTTGACGGCCGCAGCCAGCCGTTCTTTTGCCAGCATGACGTTTTCATGGTCCTTGGACTCGGTGATATCTTCAATGGCCACCAGGGCGGTGGTCTCGTTGTTGAGTGTCAATGGAAGGGTGGTGATTCTCAGGTGGCGCTGTCCATGGTCTTTGAAGGACATGGAGGTTTCCACCATGTCGTGGGAGACGTTGTTCTCCAGGGTATCCAGAACGGTTTTGCGCAGCTTGCATCGCATGCAGTTCTGGCCAAATCCGCAGCCCATGTCTGCATCGTCATGGTGGGTGCAGCCAAATGCCTCTCCTCCCCGAAGTCCGATCAGCTGGGACTCGTTTTGATTGACAAAGCGGGTGGTGTGTTTGTTAACAAGGGCAATATTCTGATTTTTATCAATGACTGAGATGGCCAGGGGCAAAGCGTTAATGATGGTTAAAAGGCTTTTTCTGGAAAGTGTCGTGTCTGGTTTTGTCATGTGTGGCAGCCGTTTAAGGTTTAGGGGTCGCAGAACACAACAGAGTATATCAGGGCTTTGCCCCCCTGGCAACGGCTTAAATCCCGGGGCAGCCTTTGTCCAAAGCGCTGGCAGCGCCGTGGGCCTTGCCTGTATCGTATCTACCCGGCCGGGGAATACCCCGGATCCTGGGGCAGGCCCCCTTGACGGGCCGTTGAATTGGCCAGGTGATCGCAGGCCTCGTTCATGGGATTACCGGCATGGCCCTTGACCCATCTGAACCGAACGTCCAAGTTCGTGACCAGATCCAGGAGGCGCTGCCACAGATCCGGGTTCAGGGCGGGTTTTCCATCGGATTTTTTCCATCCCCGTTTTTTCCAGGATGCGGCCCAGCCTTTTGAAATGCCGTTGATCACATATCTGGAGTCCGAGTAAATGAGGATGGGACGGGTCTCTTTGCCCAGGGCCTCCAGGGCAACAATCACCGCCATAAGCTCCATGCGGTTGTTGGTGGTGGGGGCAAACCCCCCGGAAAACTGCCGGCCGTCCTCAAATACCACGCCGTAGCCTCCGGGGCCTGGATTGCCAATGGCCCCGCCGTCGGTATAGACCACCACAGCATCGGCAGGCTCTGCCTCATGGGCCTTGGGCGCAGTTCTGGTTCGGCCTGAAGCCGTTTTTGAGGCCGAAGACGTCTTGTACACGGGGTTTTCCAGAAAAGCCTGGGCCGCCGCCCTGGTTTTAAAACTTTTGTATTTGGCGCCGGCAAAGCCTTTGACCTGCTGCTCTGCCTGGGGCCATGTGGTGAATATCCCTGTTTTCCGGCCCTTGGCCACTGCGTAAAATTTCATGGCGGGGACTATAGTGTTGAACCGTAAAATAGTAAACCCCAGGCTGGCATAAAAATTTGATAGTTTGGCAAAAACAGTGGAAAAGCCGATGTCTTCCTGGTAAGGTTTCAGCCCATGACACCAGCTGTTGCCAGGGCCAAAAAGGCCGGGATTTTCTTTTCGCTGCACGAGTATGACCATGACCCCCTGGTCCGGGCCTATGGCCTGGAGGCCGCTGAAAAGCTGGGGGTGGCACCTGGGCATCTGTTCAAGACTCTGGTGGCCGATGTCAGGGGAAAGGGGCTGACCGTGGCTGTGGTACCGGTATCTGGGCAGCTGGATTTAAAGGCATTGGCCCGGGTCATGAACGGCAAAAAAGCGGCCATGGCGCAAAAAGTTCAGGTGGAAAAAACCACAGGCTACCTTGCCGGCGGTGTCAGCCCCATTGGCCAGAAAAAGGCCCTGCCCACAGTGATTGATGTTTCGGCCCAGACCCTTTCCACCCTGTATGTCAGTGCAGGAAAACGCGGCCTTCAGATTCAGCTGGATCCGTCAGACCTGGCCGCCCTGACCCGGGCCCGGTTTTTTCCCATTTCAAAACCTGCCTGAGGGGCATTCTCCTTGCCCTTGTATTCTCCTGTGTAAAGGTGTAAGATTTGTCGATAAAATATAAAAACGATAGTATTAAGATCACTGGAACTTGCTGTATGGTACAGCGTCTGTATCTGTTTTAGGAAACAGTTTGTTTGGTTCTTGGTGGGTTAATGCTTTCAGAAAAATAGGCCAGCCATAGAGGAGGCAACGTGGACCCCAATAAATTTCGAGAATCCAGACTATCCATTAACAAGAAGTATGACAAAATAGATGAACTGATCGAGGCCAAGGCCTTTGAAGAGTCTATGAACAACTTTGAAAAGGTCAGTGCCGATCTTGAATCCCTGCGACCTGAAGCTGAAGGAGAGATCCAAAAAAGATCGGTCAAGAACCTGGGCATGCGCCTTAATCATCTGGACAAACAGATCAGCAAGCTCAAAACCAAACGCACGGGTACCGCCAAAAAAGGCGGCGCAAAGTCCAGCATCGTATGGGATGAGGAGCGGGTGGCCCAGCTTGCTAAATCCTACCTGGAAAAGCTGGTCTCCAACATGCAGGGGGATGCCAATGCCCTGGTGAAACTGGGGACAACAGGAAAGGGGATCCGTCCCAACTACCGCATCGAATACACAGACGGACGCGTGCAGGGGTTCACCGGGTCGGGACACAAGCCCCAGAAAGAGCAACCCAAAAGCGATGGAAAAAATCTCTCCAACGCCTTTCCCTGTCAGGTGGTCACCGCCATTCTAGAGGAAAAATAAATCACAAGGATCCCAAAGGGATTCAACGGATATGCTGATCCCCCTGTCCGGAACGGGCAGGGGGATCTTTTTGTTAAACAGCCGATGAATTTGGTCATTGTGAAAGACCAGGTCGCCGGTTTTCTCTTTTCTTGACAAGGTTCAGGCCTTGGGGTATCAAAGGTGATCAACTTTTTAACATGACACGTTGCCATCATGATCATCATAGAAAATCTTGTAAAAAACTACGGCAGTGTTGCGGCGTGCAACCATCTGACCTGCCGGTTTGAAAAGGGAAAAGTCACAGTCATCCTGGGGGGATCCGGGTCAGGCAAGAGTACGCTTTTGCGCCAGGTCACAGGATTGGAGCGACCGGATTCGGGGCAGATTCTTTTTGACGGTATAGACCTAAGCCGGGTCCATAAAAAAGCCCTGTATGCGCAGCGCAAAAAAATGGGGATGCTCTTTCAGGGATCTGCCCTGTTCAACTATTTGAATATTTTTGAGAACATCGCCTTTCCCCTGAGAGAACATACCCGGATTGCGGACAGTGTCATCAAGACCCTGGTGACCATGAAGCTTGAGATGGTGGGCTTGCGCGGGACAGAGCATCTGATGCCCTCCCAGCTGTCCGGAGGCATGATGAAGCGGGCAGGGCTGGCCCGGGCCATTGTCATGGATCCCCAGGTGATCTTTTACGATGAGCCCACCTCGGGGCTGGATCCCATTTCCACCGGGGTGATCGATAAGTTGATCCTGGACCTGAACCAGAAGCTTGCCATCACCTCGGTGGTGGTTTCCCACGATATTGAGTCCTGTTTCAGGATCGCAGATAAAATCATCATCCTCTTTTTTGGTGAAATCATTGCCGAAGGCACGGTGGATGAGATACGGAACAGCACAGACCCCCGGGTGATGCAGTTTATCACCGGAGCACCCGAAGGCCCCATTCCCTTTACCCGGACCAAGACGAATTATCTGGACGAACTCTTAATGAGATAGGATGGACCCCCTGTGATTTCAGATATCCCTGCCAGTATCGGACGCAATACCCTCAACCAGGTCCAGACCATTGGAAGAAGCGGTGTATTCCTGTTTCGGTCTCTGGCCCAGGCCTTTGTACCCCCTTTCAGGATCTGGCGGGTGATCAAGGAGATTCAGTTTATCGGGACAAAATCCTTGCTCATTGTCTTTGTCACCGGGCTGTTCACCGGAATGGTCCTGGGGCTGCAGGGGTATCATACCCTGACCCAGTTCGGGGCCGAAGCCCTGCTGGGATCTGCCGTGGCCCTGTCCATTATCCGCGAACTGGGGCCTGTGCTGTGCGCCCTGATGGTGGCAGGCAGGGCAGGCTCTGCCATGACCTCGGAGATCGGGATCATGAAAATCACCGACCAGTTTCCCGCCCTGGAGATGATGGCCATTGATCCGGTCAAGTACGTGATCAGCCCCAAACTCATCGCAGGCATCCTGTCTTTGCCCCTGCTGACAGCCTTTTTTGACGTGGTGGGGATTTTCGGCGGCTATCTTGTGGGGGTGAATCTTCTCGGGGTGAATGAGGGGGCTTATTTTGGAAAAATGGTGACAGCGGTGACCTTTACCGATATCTACGGCGGGGTAATCAAAAGCCTGACATTTGGGCTGCTTATCGCCTGGATCTCTACCTTTATGGGGGTTACGGCCCAGGCAGATACCGAAGGGGTCAGCCGGGCCACCACCCGGGCAGTGGTCTTTTCGTCAGTGTCCATTCTGGTGATGGATTATATCTTGACATCTTTGCTGCTATAGGATTTAAATGACGCATCATGTATTCAAAACAGACTGAAATCTCAGTGGGCCTGTTCATGATTCTGGGCATGGCCTGTCTCGTCTATTTATCTGTAAATCTTGGGGCGGTGGAGATTTTTGGATCAGACCGCTACCGGATTGCTGCTGTGTTTTCTTCTATTGAAGGCCTGGAGCCCGGCGCCTCGGTTGAGATTGCAGGGGTTCCCGTGGGAAAGGTGGCCGCCATTACCCTTGAGGACAGCAACGCCGTGGTGGCAATGGAGATTGAAAAAAATATCCGGATTTCAGAGGATACCATCGCCTCTATCAGGACCAAGGGCGTCATTGGAGATAAATTCGTCAAGCTTTCCCCCGGGGGATCTGATTTTTTCCTGGAGGACAAGGATTTTCTCTTTGACACGGAGTCTGCCATCAGCCTGGAAGAGCTCATCAGAAAATATATATTTGAAAAATAAAGCCTAGCCATGGCCTTTAATATCTTCAGCGAAAAAAAGGATGGTGTTGCCCTTGTCCGTGTGTCGGGAGAGATTGACATGTTCACTTCCCCGAACCTGAGGGATGCCCTGCTGCCCTTTTTCATACCAAAAACCCAGGCCATTGTTGTCGATCTTTCCGATGTTTCCTTTATGGACAGCTCTGGTATCGCCACCCTGGTAGAGGGGCTTCAATGGAGCCGCAAGCAAAAAGGCCGGTTTATTCTGGCCGGGCTGGGCCAGACCGTGATCAACGCCCTGTCCCTGACCAAGCTGGACAAAGTATTTTCCATTGAACCGGATGTTGCGACAGCCCTGTCCGGTTTGGATAAGACCTGACGCCTGCCTTTTTTACTTTCCCGGAGATCGTGTTTTCCTCATGCTCTGCTAATGCCTTGCTAACAGTCCAGTGCTAAATATCCGTTTACCATTATAAAAACGGATGTTTTGCCAAAGGATATGCCAGGATGAATACTCAGGTGAGTGAGACTCGACAACCCCGGGTTTTTCCATTTTTCCAGAAAAAGACAAAAGACAGTCAGGAACCTGCCGTGGAAGGGGAGCCGGACCGGGGGCTGGCCAAATCGACCGGCAAAGCAACCTGGCTCACCGTGGGGATGAAGCTGCTTATCGGGGTGGGGCTGGTGTCCAACCTGTGCATGGGGGTACTCATGTATACCGGATGGAAAGCCTCCAGGGATGTGGGGGAGAAGACCCGGTCCTTGCTGACCCTGAATGCCGGCCTGAATGCGGATTTAAGGGCTCGGATTACCATTCTCCAGGAAAAGTATCTGCAGATTCCAGAACTGCTTGCCGTGGATCCGTCCAGGACCATATGGGATAAAATCAAGGCCGAGTATTCAGTGGTCAAAGCCGAGCGCCTTCAAGGGCGGGACGCTTACCGCGGCTATTTTAAACGCAAACAGCGGCGGGATATTTCAAAAGGCCGGCTGGTGGTGGTGAACAAGGAGGGGGAACTGATTGTTGCCCGGGGCCTGCTGGATGACACGGCTTTGTTTTCCCAGACCGTGGAT
>Ga0209949_1001712_pt1 | contig 10381 bp, 8 predicted proteins | sample SalPonC_black_MG_FD_185711 | JGI IMG/M metagenome (GOLD analysis project Ga0209949, IMG submission 185711) | Salt pond soil microbial communities from South San Francisco under conditions of wetland restoration - Salt Pond MetaG... | ecosystem: Environmental > Aquatic > Marine > Intertidal zone >... | reverse complement strand
GGTCGCCTCGCGCGACGCCGGCGACCAGGAAGCGATGCACTTCGATGCCGACTACATCCGTGCGCTGGAATACGGCATGCCGCCGACCGGCGGCGAGGGCATCGGCATCGACCGGCTGGTCATGCTGTTCACCGACTCGGCGTCGATCCGCGACGTGCTGCTGTTCCCGTACCTCAAGCCGGAGGTCGCCGAGTAGGACGCCGCCCCAGGGTCAAGGTAAAAAAAAGCCCTGCGAATGCAATTCGCAGGGCTTTCCTGATCTGGCTCCCCGGGTCGGATTCGAACCAACGACCTAGTGATTAACAGTCACCCGCTCTAACCAGCTGAGCTACCGGGGAATTGTTGCAAGCCCGATATTGTCGGTTGAAAACCCGGTTTCGTCAAGACCAAAAGGCGTTTTTTTCCGGATTCGGCGTCGATTCAGACGCCGCCCGCCGGGCAGCTCAGATGACCGGGCAGGTCGCCCACCCGCGGTCTGCCGGGATTGGACACGACGACCGCGCGGGACTGGTCGGGGAACGCCGTGTCGCAGAGCTTGATCGTGAGGTTGGTGCCGGATGCGGCCCCGGAGGGCATGTAGCGAATCCGGGTCCGCCCGGCCGAGTCGATCAGCAGGTGTTCCATTCCGCTGCCGACACGCAGCACGTCGCCGGGCCCATCGGGGGCGCGATTGCGGTCGGGATCGCGGAACACGATCCAGCCGTCCTCCCAGCGGTTGCCGCCGGTGCAGGATGCGCCGTCCAGCGACGGGCACATCACCGCGATCTCGCGCTTGAGCACCGCGTGCTGACGGGCCAGGTTGATATGGGCGACCAGTTCGTTGGCCGCCGACACGATGCGCTGGCGCTGCTGGAGATCGCGCATCGAGGGCAGCGCGACGCTCATCAGTACCGCGGCCACGGCAATCGCGAGCATGAGTTCAATGAGCGTGAATCCCGCGTTGGGTCTGTGCATGGTGTTCTCCCGTCGTCTTGATGGGAGCCATGCTGACGTGCAGCGGCCGCGACGTCAGTCGGCAAACGCGAGGGATGCGGGTAGGAAAAATGCCCGTTGTCGGGTAGGAAAATCCCTTCCGGCCGTTCGCGCTACTTCAGGGCGTCGCCGATTCGCTCCACGGCCTGCTTAAGGGTTTCGATGCCACAGGCGAACGAAAAGCGCGCATGGCCCGGGGTGCCGAAGGCGCTGCCGGGCACCAGCGCCACGCCGGCTTTTTCAAGAAGGTATTCGCAGAACGCCTGGTCGTCGTCCAGGCCCAGCGCTTCGATGGCGCCCGAGCAGTCGGCGAATACGTAGAACGCGCCTTCGCCGGGGCTGCACTTGATGCCGGGCAGCTCGTTGAGGGCCGGAATCAGCCAGTCGTGGCGCTTGTGGAACTGCTTGCACATCTGCTCGACGCAGAACTGGCTGTCGGTCAGCGCGACTTCGGCCGCGGCCTGGCTGATCGAGCACGGGTTGGAGGTGCTCTGGCCCTGGATCTTGCGCATCTGCTTGATGAGTTCCGGGTCGCCGGCGGCGTAGCCGATGCGCCAGCCGGTCATTGCGTAGGCCTTTGAAACGCCGTTGACCACGACGGTACGGTCGGCCAGCGCCGGGCAGACTTCAGGCAGCGTCGAGAACGGCTCGTCGGCCCACCAGATGTGTTCGTAGATGTCGTCGGAGACCACGACCACGCGCGGGAACCGGTCCAGCACGTCGCCGAGCGCTTCGAGTTCGGCACGATGATAGGCGCGCCCGGTCGGGTTGCCCGGCGAGTTCAGGACAAGTAGCCGGGTCTGTTCGGTGATTGCCGTGCGCAGCTGGGCCGGGCTGATCTTGAAGCCGGCCTCCAGCGTGGTCTGCAGCGTCACAGGCGCGCCGCCGGCGAGCCGGACCATGTCGGGATAGGAGACCCAGTAGGGGGCCGGGATCAGGACCTCGTCGCCGGGGTCGATCATGGCCTGGATCAAATTGTAAAGCGACTGCTTGGCACCCGAAGACACCAGGATCTGGTCGCGCCTGTATTCGAGCTTGTTGTCGCGCTTGAACTTCTCGATGATCGCGTCCTTCAGGCCGGGCGTGCCGTCCACCGCCGTATACCGGGTCTTGCCCTCGTGGATGGCGTCGATCGCGGCCTGCTGGATGTGATCCGGCGTGTTGAAGTCGGGCTCGCCCATGCTCAGGCTGATGATGTCGCGGCCGGCGGCCTTGAGCTCGGCGGCCTTCATCGACATGGCGATGGTGGCGGACGGCTTGACCTGGGCGACGCGTTGAGCGGTGCGGATTGGCATGATGTGACCCCGTGGATTGTCCCCGGCAAAAAGATGGCGGCATTGCATTGACCGCCGATAAGCCACAATTATAGATACTTGTCCCAACCGCGTGTATTGCGATGCCAAGCGTGCCCAGCGCCAAGCCCAAGGTCCAGCCCCTGAAGAAGTTCCGCATGGCCTCGAGCTACGAGCCGGCCGGCGACCAGCCCACCGCGATCGACAAGCTGGTCGAATCGGTGGGGAAGGGCAGCCAGCACCAGACCCTTCTCGGCGTGACCGGCTCGGGCAAGACGTTCACCATGGCGAATGTGATCGAGCGCACCCAGCGGCCGACGCTGATCATGGCGCCGAACAAGACCCTGGCCGCGCAGTTGTACGGCGAGTTCAAGGCGTTCTTCCCGGACAACGCGGTCGAGTATTTCGTCAGTTATTACGACTATTACCAGCCCGAGGCGTACGTGCCCTCGTCGGATACGTTCATTGAAAAGGATGCCTCGATCAACGAGCACATCGAGCAGATGCGGCTTTCGGCCACCAAGGCGCTGCTGGAGCGGCCGGACGCGCTGATCGTGGGGACGGTCTCGGCCATCTACGGTCTCGGCGATCCGTCGAGTTTCCTCAAGATGACGCTGCGCCTGGAAACCGGGCTGGTGATGGAGCAGCGCACGATTCTCCGAAAACTTGCCGAGATGCAGTACGCGCGCAACGATTTCGAGCTCAGGCGCGGCACCTACCGGGTGCGCGGCGAGGTTATCGACGTGTTTCCCGGCGATTCGGACTTCGAAGCCGTCCGGATCGAGCTGTTCGACGACGAGGTCGAGCGGATCAGCCTGTTCGATCCGCTGACCGGCGAACTGCGCGAATCGCTGAACGAGCTGACGATCTTTCCCAAGACCCACTACGTCACGCCGCGCCAGGTGGTGCTGGACGCGGCCAAGGCGATCAAGGTCGAGCTGGCCGAGCGGCTGGAGCAGCTCAAGGGCGCCGGCAAGCTGCTGGAGGCGCAGCGGCTGGAGCAGCGCACGCGGTTCGACCTGGAAATGATGATGGAGCTGGGTTACTGCCAGGGCATCGAGAACTATTCGCGCCACCTGACCGGTCGCCAGCCGGGCGAGCCGCCGCCGACGCTGTTCGACTACCTGCCCGACAACGCGCTGCTGATCCTCGACGAGTCGCACGTGACCGTGCCGCAGATCGGCGGCATGTACAAGGGCGACCGGTCGCGCAAGGAAACGCTGGTCGAATACGGATTCCGCTTGCCGTCGGCCCTGGACAACCGGCCGCTGACCTTCGAGGAATGGGAGGCGCGCGCGCCGCAAACGATTCATGTCTCGGCCACGCCGCGGCAGTGGGAGCTGGAGAGATCGACCGTTGTCGCCGAGCAGGTCGTGAGGCCGACCGGCCTGATCGATCCCGAGACCGAAATCCGACCGGTCGACAGCCAGGTCGACGACCTGCTTTCGGAAATCGGCGAACGGGTCGGCGAGGGCGACCGGGTGCTGGTGACCACGCTCACCAAGCGCATGGCCGAAAACCTGACCGAATACCTGGCCGAGCACGATGTTCGGGTGCGCTACCTGCACTCCGATATCGACACCGTGGAGCGCGTCGAGATTATTCGTGATCTAAGGCTGGGCGTATTCGACGTGCTTGTGGGCATCAATCTGCTGCGCGAAGGCCTGGATCTGCCCGAAGTCTCGCTGGTGGCCATCCTCGACGCCGACAAGGAGGGCTTCCTGCGTTCCGAGGGTTCCCTGATCCAGACCATAGGTCGGGCCGCACGTAACGTGCGCGGCAAGGCCATTCTCTACGCCGACAAGGTCACCGGCTCGATGCGGCGGGCGCTGGACGAGACCGATCGAAGGCGCGAAAAACAGCTCGCGTTCAATGCCGAGCACGGCATCACGCCGAAGACCATCGAAAAGAACATCGCCGACATCATGGCCGACGCGCATGCAACGCCGGGCAAGAAGAAGGGTGCCCGCGGCGTCCGCGCGGAAGTGGCCGAGGAAGCGCCCGGCTATGCCGGCCAGCCGATGTCGCCGGCCGAGGCCGCCAAGCGGATCGCCAGCCTGGAAAAGGACATGTTCAGGGCCGCAGAAAACATGGAATTCGAGGAGGCGGCGAAAATCCGCGACCAGATCCAGCAAATCAAGAAGCGCGGATTTGCGGCTTGACAAGACGGTTTCCGGTTTCGGGGTAACGTAGGAGGCGTCTCCAGGCGCCGACCTGATTGATGACCTGATCGCGGCCTGGAGACCGCTCCTACGCTAGTTCGGACTGGCCGGCCGGAAACCTGAAAACCTCTTTCATTCCGTAACCTCTGGCAGCCTCGCCGACATCCACGCCCCGGCGACGCCCATCGCGGCCAGAATCACGATTACGCCTGAAATCGAAATAATCGAACTCAGCGCGCCGATGCTGCCTGCTGCAAGCAGAACCACGCCGATCACCGTATTGCTGACCGAAACGTAATCGGTTCGCTTGTTGCCGCCGGCCAGGTCGACGATGTAGGTCTTGCGTCCCATCCGTACCCCGGCGTGGCTGACGGAAAGCAGGAAAAAGAAGATCGGGTAAAGCCAGGGCTGGCCGGCCAGTGCCGGGAGCGCGTTGACTGCGAGGACCAGTGCCAGGCCTGTCAGCGCGGCGCTGATTCCGGAAATGATCATGACCTTGCGGCTCGAAACGTCGGCAAACTTGCCCCAGAATGGTGCCGAGACCAGGCTGGCGATTCCATCGGCGATCACGAACAGGCCGAGCGCCAGCAATGCGCCTTCGGTGTTCTGGTGCGCGAGAAGGATGAAGAATGGCGCGCTCAGCGCGGAGCACAGCAAGAGCGATCTTGCGATGACGAAGCGCCTGAATTGTGGGTCGGTACTCAAAAGCGAGAGGCGTTTGAAGGCTTCGGTAATTGCGTTTCCGCCGCCCTCGGTCGCCCCGGGAAATTCCTGTATGGCCGAGTAGGTTGCGGCCGCCAGCATCCAGAGCACCGCGGCGCACGCCAGCAGGACCAGCCAGCGGCCCATGCTGGCCTCGTCGCCGATCCCGATCATCAGGGATGCGCCGATGCCTATCGTGATGATGCCGGCCAAAAATTGCGACCAGCCGCTGACCCGGCCGCGGCGCGTCTTGGGGACCGTTTTGCCAAGAACGTCCTTGGAGGCCACCGAACACAGCCCGCGTGACAGGCTGAAGACCACCAGCGCTGCGAGCAGAGCGGCGCCGGCGGCGGTGCCCTCGAGCGTCACGGCCACCACGCCCATTCCCGCCACAGCGATCCCCTGAAGCACGCATCCGAGCACGAACGTCCACTTGCGAATGGCCTGTTTTCTCACCCACGCGGCGATGATCAACTGCGGGATCAGCGATCCGGATTCGCGAATCGGGACCAGAAAGGCTGTGAAAGCGGCCGGCGCGGCGAGTGCGGACATCAACCATGCCAGCACGGTTTTCGGATTCGCGATTGAATCACCGAGCTTGGTCAGAAACTGCGTGGCGACCTGGAGAATGAAGTTGCCGGGAACGACCCGGCAGGCGCTGTCGGAGATATCGGTGCATACCCGTGCATCCTCCTCATTGACCAGCTGCTGGTAGACAGTCGACATTTTAGCGTTTGAAAACAATAGCCTGGAATTTCCCATGGGCTGAATCCCTGATGATCCAATGCCCTAATGATAGCGGCTTGAAGGTCAATTGCAGACCAGGGACGTGGGGTCCAGAAAAATAGACAAAAATGGCTATTGACAAAAATGGCTGAAACGGGTTAATGTTCGTTCAACGCATTTTTTAGCCAAAAATGCATATTGACATTCAAGGCTAACTGCAATAATGTCTAAATCCAGAGAGAAGGAAACGGAAATGATTGCGCCGATACCTGAGCACCATATATTGAGCATCGACTACGAGGCGCTGCCGTGCCGGATGGCCGTGCAGCAAATTTGCCGATCGGTTTCGCCGCAGCCGCATGAGTGGATCGAGTTTCTGGCGCGTTCGCACGGTGACATGGGCCATTTGTCGCCCCTGGATTTTGTCGAGCAGGGTTACAGGCGCAGAGGCCTGCTGTTCGACGAGGACATCTTCAGCAGCTGTCTCGACGCAGTCGGCGGGTTTTCCGACACGACGTGGTTCAGCGTCAATATCCATCCAAGTTCGCTGCATCGGGAGCGATTCGTCGAGTTCATTCGTGCCGAATTGGCAAGACGTGGAATCGCGCCGACGCGGTTGATCCTGGAGCTCGTGGAATTCGGCGGCCCGGTCAACCTGATGGCGTCGCGTTCGGCGATCGAAGAATTGCGCAACGACGGGATTCGTTTCGCGCTGGACGATTTCGGGCCGGGATTTTCCAACATCGACCTGATTGCATCGAAGGTGATCGATTTCGTCAAGCTCGATAGAAGCATTGTTCGTTTTGCCGATGTCCAGTCCGGCTATACGAGGCTCATTCAGGGTCTCCAGGCACTGGCCGAGCAGACCGATGTCGTCCTGGTGGCCGAAGGGGTGGAAACGGCTTCCCAGGCGAGCGTGATCCGCCAGATCGGCGTTGAATGGATTCAGGGTTTTCACTACAGTCGCCCTGAGCTGGTTGAAGAAGAAGTTCAGGCGTAAGTAAGGAAGGAGAATCAAGTAAATGTCCGTGACAAATACTGCATCGCAATCGGACCATGAACAGGGCGCACGTCTTGCCTCGGCGATCGAGCGTGTGATACGTCCTTTCGTCAGGCTGATTGTCGGTCGAATTTCATGCGGTTTTCTGGTTCAGCAGGTTAAGCGAATCTATATTGAAGAGGCGCGGCGTTGGGTCGAACGCAATGATCCGAAAGGACGCGTCACCAAATCGAAGCTTGCGATGCTGACTGGCCTGGATACGCGAACTATCTCCTCTATCGAGGAAGATACGGCTCACAGCGAAAATTGTAGCGTTGTGGACCTTTGCCCGGAAGCCGGAGTCCTGCACAAATGGCGCTCAAGCAAGCCCTTCATCGACGAGCAGGGCAACCCGAAACAGCTCCCCATCTTTGGGAGGTCCATCGCTTTCCAGGCGCTGGTCGGTTCCGTTGTTGGCCGGAATGTTACTTGTCAGACAGTCTTGGAGCGACTCGTGGAATCCGGAAATGTCGAGATTGTTGACGGCGATTTCGTCCGCATGATCGATCCGTACTATCAGCCAATCAAGGCATCCGATCAGACGATAATCGACGCCGGATCCTATTCGATCGGTAGGCTTTCAACCACGGTTCTCAGAAATCTCAATGCTGACAAGCAAAGTGACAGGCTTCTTCAGCAAGATCGACTTTCTCGCCGAATTCCAGCGAATCTTGAAAATGAGTTGATCGAAGAGTTGCGGGTTCTTCTCGAGCAGCAGATTCTGGATATGGAAAAGGTTCTCGATCGCTATGAGGCCGATGTGCCGGCCGAGGGGCAAAAAACGGTTGGCGTCGGTTATTTTACTTTTGCCAATTGAGAAATTGCGCCGAAAAATGACATGTGACTCATAGGGTGAGTAAACCGACCATATTCTTTGCAGAAGAGTTTCGGAAGTCTGGATGAACGCGCTGCTTGGAGCTGCATAAATGAACAATTGCCTGATTAGAGAGCTTCGTAATCTGAACGTACACCAAATCCATTTTACGAAGGAGACGATTTTTACAGTCATGTTAGGTCAATGCATGATGGGTTTGGAGGCTGATATTCGACCCGCAGCAGTGCGAGGAAGTGATGACATTCTCGAAGCGGGAGACTAAACGAATCAACGTTCTAACGGGACAGGTTGGACTAAGGATTTCGAATCGAGCAGTTTCTCAATAATGTGACGCTGAAGCTTTTGCCAGGGGGGTAGAAGAGATGCGAAGTCAGCTGACTGACGTCTGGTTTCACGCAAGGGGAAATATTTTCAACTGCGCAACAATTTCAGGAGGCGCGTTATGTCTGGGTATTATTTCATTGAAAAGAATGGCACTGGGATCGAGAAGAATATTACAAGTATTGAAAAGAACGGTACCGGTATTGAAAAGAACGGTACCGGAATCGAAAAGAATGGAACGGGCGTTCGATGGGGCTCTCTGTCGGCGCTGATGCTGGTATTTGGCCTGACGTTTCTTGCCGGATCGGCGGTTGCCGATGTACGCGGATTCGTCAGTGCGGGAAGCGGTGAAGTGCGGCTAACAATTTCCGATGATTTCAATCTTGTATCTGGCACGGGCCGGATAGATCAAGGATACACGCTAATCGCACTTTCGGGACTTGCTGCCTGTGGCGGCTCGGCTGGCCTCCTTGCTGAGGGAAATGGTACAGGCGAGCCAAATGCGGAAGGCAACGGTACCGGCAAGCCGAATGCGGAAGGCAACGGTACCGGCAAGCCAAATGCGGAAGGCAACGGTACCGGTAAGCCAAATGCCGAAGGAAACGGAACGGGTATCGCCGCCGAAGGCAATGGCACGGGTATCGCCGCCGAAGGCAATGGCACGGGTATCGCCGCCGAAGGCAATGGTACGGGTATCGCCGCCGAAGGCAATGGCACGGGTATCGCCGCCGAAGGCAATGGCACGGGCGTCGCCGCGGAAGGAAACGGCACCGGGGTTGCGGGAAGTAACTGTCAGCTGTTGTTCGCAGAAGGCAATGGCACGGGTATCGCGGCCGAAGGTAATGGCACGGGTATCGCGGCCGAAGGCAATGGCACGGGTATCGCGGCCGAAGGCAATGGCACGGGTATCGCGGCCGAAGGTAATGGCACGGGTATCGCGGCCGAAGGCAATGGCACGGGTATCGCGGCCGAAGGTAATGGCACAGGTATTGCCGCTGAGGGCAATGGTACAGGTCAGCCGAGCCTGTTCCAGGGCGCACCGATTACGGCGCATTTTGCCGAAATTGCGATGAATGGCAAGACGGCCTCGGTCATTGTGTACGGAGTTCGCGCCAATGGTGCGCTTGTGGAGCTCGCACTGCTTGAAGTTCCGGTGATCTTCGAGCTGACGCGTCCGGGTTTTGACGATTTGAAGTAAGTTTAAGATAGGCCATTGGCGGTCCCGAGGCATGGCAAATACGGGCTCTTCCCGCCCGCTTTTGCCTCGGTGAATCGCCTGGCATGTGGGGACGGCGCTGCCTTCATTGGCAGCGCCTTTTTTTTATCCCGTCTCATTCATTCCTGGTTCGACTGCGACGCGGTTACGTCATGCGTAAGGCCGGATTCATGGCGGTGTCAGCATAATTTCCAGATCCGCGAAATCGCGGGACCTGAAGTTGCCAGTCAGGCGCGATCATCGAGGGCAATGGTTTCAAGCGCGACGCCGTGGCGTACAAGTCTGAGGAAATCGTCGCGCGCCACCATTCGCACACCGAAGTGCTCGAGATGCGGATTCCAGAGCTGGCAGTCACACAGAAGATAACCGAGGTGTTCAAGCCTCTGCATCAATTCCACGAGCGCGATCTTGGACGCATCCCGTTCATAGTGGAACTTTGACTCGGCGAAGAAAATCCGGCCTATCGCGACGCCGTAAAGACCGCCCACGAGCTTCTTGTCTCGCCAGACTTCCAGGCTATGGGCGTCCCCGTGCGCGTACAGCTCGATGTAGGCATTGCGCATCTCCTCGGTAATCCATGTGCCGGCCGAATCGTCGCGCGGCTCGGCGCAGCCGTCGATAACGCCGACGAAATCCCGATCGAAGGTGATCTCGAAGCGCCGTTGGCGAAGCGTTCGGGCCAGTCGCCGCGATACGTGAACATGCCCCGGTATAAGGATCGCCCGCGGGTCGGGCGACCACCAGAGGATGGGGCCACCGGGCTCGTACCACGGAAAGATGCCGTGTCGGTAGGCATTGAGCAATCGGGTGCGACTCAGGTCGCCGCCGATCGCGACCAGGCCGTCGGGATGGTCGCAGGCCAGGGGATTCGGAAACGGTGCATCGGGCGATGCATCCAGCACGTGGACCACATGCTGTCTCACGACTCGCCGTCCTCGCGATAGGGCTCGATGGATTTGAGTTGCTGGCGGTAAGCGTCCAGCGCGCGACCCTCCATTTCGAGCCAGCGTCTGATCCCCTCGCGCAGCGCCGGGTGCCGAACATGATGATAGGAGTGGGTCTTGACCGGCACGAAGCCGCGGCGGATCTTGTGTTCGCCCTGGGCGCCGGGCTCGA
>Ga0209949_1001700_pt1 | contig 10448 bp, 9 predicted proteins | sample SalPonC_black_MG_FD_185711 | JGI IMG/M metagenome (GOLD analysis project Ga0209949, IMG submission 185711) | Salt pond soil microbial communities from South San Francisco under conditions of wetland restoration - Salt Pond MetaG... | ecosystem: Environmental > Aquatic > Marine > Intertidal zone >... | reverse complement strand
CGATTGGAGCGATAACCGAGCGCCCATTCCCGGATTCAGGAGTTCCTGAAATGGATCTGCCAGCGTTCGTGCGGGAATATCGCCTGACATAGTAAATGTAAGCACAGAATTTGACCGAACATAGGGTTCTGGTTCAGAGGAACTGCTGACCAAGATACCAAACCCTATGAGTATCAGAAGGATAAGGGCGGTAAGCGTACCGAGTATTGATGCCAAAAAAGTTTTCAGAAATTGCATATACGTAGTTGTAACTTAATATTTTGTTAAATAGGGCTGAATTGATGACTCAGAATATTCGTTCGAAACTTAAGAAAAGATATGAACGATTCCACTTGGTAAAAACGCTTTACGGAAGATGAAAAAATTTGATGCAATAATTATTGGTTCAGGGCACAACGGACTTATAACTGCCTGTTATTTGGCAAAAGCCGGTATGCGTGTTTGTGTACTCGAACGGCGCGATACAATAGGTGGAGCCGTTTGTACTGAAACGATGTTTAAAAGCGAACAGAATCCTCATGGTTTCAGGATGGATGTAGGTTCATCAGTCCATATTATGATCCATCAAACAGGCATTATTGAAGAGCTGGGCCTCACAAATTATGGCCTTGAATACATAGAGATGGATCCAATAATGAGCTACCCGGTGCCCGATGGCAAAGGGGTGATTCACTTTTATAAGGATCTTGAGCGGACCCTGGATTCCATCAAACAGGTAGCACCTGAAGATGTAGAGAATTACCGTGAGTTTGTTGATTTCTGGGGACGCATCAATAAAGGTGTTTTGAAAGCATTTATGGTTCCGCCCAATGGAAAAAATATCGTCACGGAGCTGATGAAAGGTCAGATCAGAGACGGGTCGATGTTTAAAAAAGGAGAGCAGATTAACGGCCTCCAAAAGATTCTGGGCAGTTACGGCAGTGTGGTAAAAAATGCATTTGATAGTCCGTATATGCACGCTGCACTCACATGGTTTGCGGCTCAGTCTGGCCCCCTGCCTGACCAGAGTGCAACGGGTGATTTTGTGGGATGGCAGTCGATGCTGCATCAGAGTGGAGCCAAGCACCCAAGAGGGGGGAGTGGCATGCTTACGCAGGCGATGAAAGCGCTAATTGAGGAACACGGCGGGGTAGTGCTGGCTGACCACCCGGTGTCTTCTATTGAAGTTGAGGATGGAAACGCGCGTGGTGTTTTGACTGAGGACGGAAGCTACTTCGAAGCAGATTTAATTGTTTCGAACGCTCATGTTCAGACAACTATGATGAAATTGGTCGGAAAGAATCATATTGACGATTCGCTTCTTACCAAAGTGAAAAATATCCAGGTTGGCAACGGGTTTGGTATGGTAATTCGGTGTGCTGTTGAAGAGCTTCCTGAGTACACTGCCTGTCCTGGTGATCCACATATACATAATGGGATGCAGCTTCTTGCACCATCTGTTGACTACATGCACAGAGCCATTGGTGACTATCATAAAAAGTTGCCGCCGGAAGACCCCGCTGTATTGGCCATGACGTTTTCAAAAATTGATCCTGATGTTGCAAAAGATGGGAATCACACACTATTTGCATGGGCACAATGGCACCCTTATGAGCTAGCAAATGGCCTTCATTGGGATGATATACGTGAAAGAGAAGCTGATAAAATTTATAGTGTGGTGGAAAAATACGCGCCTAATATGAAAGGAAAACTTATCGATCGTTATATTCAGTCGCCGCTGGACATTGAGCGCAAGCATGGCTTGCTGCGTGGCAATGTGATGCATGTTGAGATGAATTTTGATCAGATGTTTATGTTTCGGCCTACACCGGAGCTCAGCCAGTACGAAACACCCATCAAAAACCTGTATCTCAGCAGCGCCTCTTGTCACCCGGGTGGTGGCGTGTTTGGTGCCGCAGGGTATAATGCTGCACAGGTTATTCTCAAAAAACATAAACGCAGAAAACTATTCGGAGCTAATCGTTGAAACTTCATTTCCCAAATTCTTACGCCGAAATTGATCTTCATGCAATGACTGATAATCTTCATGAAATGAAGAGAAGAATGTCTGCCGGTAAAATTCTATCGGTAGTTAAGTGTAATGCCTACGGTCTTGGAGCAGTCCGAATTGCAAAACAAATAGAACCGGAAGTTGATTGGTTTGGAGTAGCATTTGTTGATGAGGCCATTGAATTGAGAATGGGGGGCATCAAAAAGCCGATACTCGTTTTTGGGGTTCCATCTGCCCGAACAGCTGCGGCCTACCAAACCCATGGACTAACAGCGACAATCAGTGATCTGACGCATTTCTCCATGCTGATGGATGGCACAAAATATCATCTTAACTTCGATACGGGTATGAATCGACTGGGATTTTCGCCTGATCAGGCCGAAGAAGTTCGGAAAATGGCTGTTGCTAATCAGCGGTTGATTTGCTCTGGCATATATTCTCATTATTCGATGGCTGATGATCCGGGATCTGATGAGGTAAAAGAACAACTGAATACATTCAAAGAAATTCTGGAAATGTTCAAAGAAGTTCCACTGGTCCATATTTGCAATACAGGTGGAGCGGTACATTATGACCTGGAAGAGTTTGATATGATCAGAACCGGATTAGTACATCTTGGCTATGCAGCAGGAGATGTTCAGCCTGAATGGCTTACGCCTGTTATGACATGGAAGTCTAGAGTTGTACAGATCAAAAAGATAAAAAAGGGTGAGAGAGTAAGTTATGGCGGCACCTGGACGGCACCTGAAGATTGCTTCATTGGAACTGTACCCGTTGGCTATGGCGATGGGGTGCCCAGATCACTGAGCAATAAACTGGAAGTATCTGTTGATGGAAAACGGTACCGAGTGGCAGGGAATGTTACAATGGATTACATTATGATAAACCTTGGTCAGGAAAAGCTACCAGTTGATTCTGAAGTAACTATTATGGGTGGCGATGCCTGGAATGCTGCAAGATGGGCAAAAGAAGCGGGCACTAATGTCCACGAAATTTTGACAGGCCTTTCGGACCGTATGGCGAGAAGCTATACGAACTACTGAAATTGATATGGATCTTAAAAAGTTCTGGGCTAAATATCGATATAGTTAATATCATGAGTCTGTAAACCCTGCCCAGATTTTAAAGGCCCATTATGTATTGGCAATAAAAGTGCGGTTCAAAATATAAATTGTAGTTCAACATCATATCGAAGGCTGTCTTCTCGAAAAGGCGTGTTTATAGATCCAGTGCCAATGAGTTCAAATCCCTGGTCCGGCGGAACGATGATGACACGTTTTTCGCCTTCACGCATTCCGATGATGCCCTTTCTGAGTCCGTCAGTTCGTGCACGCTCAAAAGAAAATGACCGTACAATGTCAGGCGGGCGTGGTGTTAAAATGTTCTGAACATTTGCTTGTATCGGATTATCGTTATTGTTTTGATAAGAGCTGTATATAATCTCTCCATCAAGAGTTCGAAGCGTTAAGAAGATAGCAATCTGATCGCGAATAACCACTTGATCCACTCCGCGACCTTCTTCAATAACATACTTTGTAACGCCATCAATAACGGGCATTCCTTCTTCCTGTCCAATCTCAAAGGGTTCCGGAACGGCATCAAAGGTAGGCTCCTGTAAGGTGAAACCTGAATCAGTGGTACAGGCAGAAAAAACTGTAATGATAAGAACGGCGGCAGATATCAGTAATGCTGATGATGTCTTCATGTATTAAAGGCTGTAACTAGGTTAATTCAAATTCAGATTGACGGAGATTAAAGGGGCTTCAGCTGTAAGACTGAAGGTAGGGTTTATAATGGTGAAATAAGATCGTGATTATTTTCCATGGTATAAAATAGCGAGCGTAAAGAATTTATACATCTCCACCTCCTAACGCTGCTTCGAGTTCTTTCTTGCGCTGTCGTTGCGCATATCTGCTAAGCAGAATCGAAAACTGATATAAAATTATCAATGGAAGAGCGATCATAATCTGGGAGACAGGATCGGGTGGTGTGAGAAATGCTGAGATGGCAAGTGATGCTACAATTGCGTGACGCCTGTACTGTCGCATTCCTTCCGGAGTAACGAGCCCCACCTTAGAGAGAAAATAACTGATAACGGGTACCTGGAAAACCAAACCGCAAGATAGCGTCCATAAAGCTACTGAAGTAAAATATTCATTGATATCAAACTCATTGCTGATAACATCAGATATTACAAACTGTGTAAAAAACTGAACGGCAAATGGGACAAGGATGAAATACCCAAAAGCGACACCTAACAGGAAAAAGAAATTAATGAAAAGAGCATTTAGCACCGTTTTTATCTTTTGTCCTGAACCAAGAGCGGGTTCAATAAACGACCATAGCTGATAAAAAAGAATAGGGGATCCTATAATGACCCCAATGATAATTAATGTACCCCAGTAAGTGAAGAACTGACCCGGCAGGCGCCTGGAAATGAGTGAAAGCTCAACCGCATCAATGGGCATGATCTGGTACATAAAAAAGTCTGCTCGGGTAGGACCGAGTATAAATTCCTGAATAAAGAAATCAGAAAAAATAAATGCTATTATCACACCGATTCCGACACCAATTACACCCTTGATGATTCTCCAGCGCAGTTCTTCCAGATGATCAAGGAAGGACATGGATGCTGTGGGATCTTTTTTGGGTTTCTTCGCTTTAGGAAGGATAGACCCCATGATTTTTCGTTTTGAGTCACTCTTTTCAGGAAGATCACTCATCTGTAAGGACGTCTGCTGAATTACAATTTCTTAAAAACAGAAAATATCCTGGATCTCCCAGACGTCTTTTCCCCGATTGACATGCCTTCATCTATACTTTGCTTAAGTCGTAAAGAGGATATTCAGTACAAAGAGCCTTCACTTTTGTTTTCACAGTAGTGAGCGTCCGTTCGTCTTCAGGGTTCTGTAAAACTGTATCAATAAGTTCGGCGACTCTTACAAACTGTGCTTCACGGAAGCCGCGTGTAGTAAGCGCAGGTGTGCCAATACGAATGCCGGATGTTACGAATGGACTTTCAGTATCGAATGGAACCATATTTTTATTGACCGTAATACCGGCTTCATCGAGTGCTTCTTCAGCAATCTTTCCGTTAAGCCCCTTATTTCTAAGATCGAGTAGTACAAGGTGATTATCTGTACCGCCACTAACAAGATTGTAGCCCTTCTCAGTGAATGTTTCAGCAAGAGTAGCAGCATTAAGAATAACCTGGTGCTGATAATCTTTAAAATCAGGCTGCAGTGCTTCGCCAAATGCGACGGCTTTCGCAGCAATGACGTGCATAAGTGGCCCGCCCTGAGATCCGGGAAAGACTGCGGAATCGAGAACTTCGCTCCAGTTTTTAACTCGACCAGATTTACGGGCGGTGACACCCAGCTTGTTTTCACCATCTTTGCCGACAAGAATCATGCCTCCGCGGGGACCGCGAAGAGTTTTATGAGTGGTTGTAGTAACGACATCAGCAATCTGGATTGGATTATTCAGTTCGCCTGTTGCAATCAAACCGGCTGTATGCGCCATGTCCATCCACAAAAATGCACCAACTTCATCAGCGATATCCCTGAAAGCCTGATAATCAAAATCACGGGGATAGGCACTTGCGCCAATTGAGATCATTTTAGGCTTCACTTTTTTTGCCTTCTCACGAACCTTGTCCATATCAATGCGTCCGGTTTCTTTTTCAACCCCGTAAAATTCGGCGTGATAGGTGATACCGGAGAAGTTCACGGGTGATCCGTGAGTGAGATGTCCGCCATGAGAGAGATCAAGCCCGAGAAGTGTATCGCCGGGATTCATAAATGCAAGGTACACGGCTGCATTGGCCGAGGCTCCTGAATGAGGCTGAACATTGACCCAATCTGCATCGAACAATTTTTTAGCACGCTCACGGGCCAGGTTCTCAACCTTATCAACAACTTCACAGCCGCCATAGTAGCGTTTGCCGGGATATCCTTCAGCATACTTATTAGTCAGGACAGTGCCCATCGCTTCAATCGTGGCCCTGGAGGCGAAATTCTCGGAGGCGATTAGCTCAAAGTTATAATTCTGTCGTTCAGTTTCCTGCCGGATAAGATCGGCAATCTCAGGATCTTTGTGATTCAGTTCGTCCATTGAGTATGTCTATTTATCTGTGAGTGAGCGTATTTTATTTACGCGCCGTTCATGACGGCCGCCTTCAAAATCTGTATCAAACCACTTTTCTAAAATTTGTTTTATTTGCTCTCTGTCCAGACTTCTGCCGGGCAGGCAGAGTACGTTTGCGTTATTATGCTGCCGTGTGAGAGATGCTGATTTTGTATCATATACTAAAGCTCCCCGCACATTGGGATATTTGTTTGCAGTCATGCACATTCCCTGGCCGCTGCCGCAAATAAGGATCCCCTGGTCGTGTTCGTTTTTATTGATTTTTTCTGCAACCTGAACGGCATAATCGGGATAATCTACGCTGTCAGATGAATGGGTGCCGAAATCGAGCGGCATATGACCCATTTCTTCAAGCAATTCTTTTGTTATCTCTTTTGCCTCAAAACCAGCGTGGTCACTTGCGATAGGAATAATCATAAAATCTGTGTTAAGAGATCATGTGTAAGAAATTTGTGCATCTTTAAATATCTCGAAAAAAACGGTCAGGATAAAACCTATTTAAAGGAAAAGTCAATTTGTTGACGGAAAAGACATCGAGTCTAATCAAAGCGTCATACCGCACTTGATGCGGTATCGTTCTCCTACGTTCAAACAGTGAGTGTCAAAAATAACATCGTGTCATTCCAGAAATAGAAGATCGCGGATCGGAGTCCGCGATGACGGAATCATCTGATACAAGCCTATCAAATATACGTAGCAGAGCTACTGAAGTTGGGTGAATATATCTTTGTTTGATTTGATGAAAAAGGATGTTATGGCAGTTCTGGACGGATAAAATTTGTGATGATGGTATCCGAAGCAATACTTCCAAATACACCGATTCCGCCATCAACATTATATATCAGGTTGGGTATTTCACCTGGTGGCAGTGTAGATCCACCGAGTTGTAACTCTTCGGAACGAGCCAGATCAGCAAGATTTGAATCAACTGAGTTTGTAACGACGGCATTTTCACCATAAAAAGCGACGCCAATCCATGGAAACTGCAGGGTGATAGTCTGATCATCATTTACTTCGAAATTCCCTTCGTTTATCAGGCCCGATGAGTTATTAAAAAATTCTTCAATCCCGGCATCCCGGTCATCAACAGCACTTTTATAAAAAGGAGTAAGGTTATCTAAACTCGGTTCAAGTGTAATTGTATTGAAGACATACACATTTTGTTTGGCATTCGACTCAGTTGCTGTTAGTATTATTTCGAGACGGTCTTCTGACTGGTATACGTAGGATTCATTTACATCACTTAAAATTTCAAATTGCTGTGGCACTACTGTTTCAGCCGTAAGCTGTTCTGTTCGAGACTCAAACTGGATGTTAATTCTGTAAGTAGCGCCCGGCTCAACAAGAACGGATTGATTTGTTGCTCTGTAAACTCCCATAGTACGCCTCGTATAGCTGAAATCCTCTAAAGGCTCTCCGTTTGAATCAAGTTGTGTGACAACAACAGACGCATCGTTAATGGCAACATCAACAAATGAATATTCATCATTTACAGGCCCGGTGGTAGAAACCCGTACATCCGGGAGCGGCCGTCCAGCTATAGCGTATGCTTCCATTACCACCAGTTCACGGTAATCATCTTGATTATACACATCACAGCTTGTGATAAGAATCAAAACTAATAAGATTGGGACGAAGATAAGTCGATTCATAATCTAAAAATTTACGGTATATGATACAGATGGCAGGATAGGCAGGAGCGTCACTTCCGTTCGATCAACAGGATTTTCATCAAAGTCATAATTATAGAACCAGGTGTTTCTTCTGGAATAGACATTTATGATTTGAAAACGCCACTCTGCTTCTCCAAGACCAAAAAAGTTACCTGCCCTGCTGAAAGCTACATCCATACGGTGATATGCGGGAAGACGTGAGGCATTAAGGCGGCCAATTGTAAATGATTCCCGATCCAGATTGCCCCATGGAACACCCGGGAATTCGGTTCGTCCAAGTGGTTCTGTATAAGCTTGACCTGTCCCGTAACTAAATACAGCCGAGGTGCTCCACCGTTCAGATAAACGATAATTCACAACGATGTTCGAATCATGAAGGCGGTCGTATTTTGGTGGATAAAATCTGGCTGTTGGATTCTGGGCGCTGATGTCTGTATTGAAGCCGGGGAACTTTCGGCGAGTCACGCCAAATGTGTATCCAATGAATCCGGTTAGCCGGCCAACCTGTTTTTCAAAAAAGATTTCGGCACCATATGCATACCCTTCACCAAAACGAAAAAGATCACTATAATCCAGTCCCGCGGCATCACTTGTAAACGGATCAAGCTCGAAAAGATCTCGCATGGACCTATAGTAAAACTCGATATCCAGCCCATATCCTTCAAACGGTATTGTTTTAGCCCCAAGAACAAACTGATCACCAAAAGCGGGCGGGACGCCGTCATCTGTGGTCAGCCACAAATCAAAGCCGGAAAATGCTTCGTTGGTGATGAGCGTGAGAAACTGGTAGTATCGGCCGTATGCTGCCTGTAACCTTATAGAAGAGTTTGGACGGAATTCTGTTGACAGGCGGGGAGAGATCTTAAAATAATCACCTTCTGAAAACCGGTTAAATCGAATGCCGCCATTAAAAATCCAACGGTCAACAGGAGTCCACTCATCCTGAATATAAAATGACGCATAATTACTTTGAATACGGTTTGCGAATGTCTCCTGGCGATCAAACCTATCGTTAAATTTCAGAATGAGGTTCCCGGCCCAAAATCCGGCAGATATCGTATGCTTTTCGTTGGGAATATATTCGATATCTGACTTCAGTGAGATATCATACACATCATTATCCCGTTCAAAGGGTGTGCCTCCAATACTGAATTTCGGATTATTGAAGTAGCGGGATCCAGTAACAGTGGTTTTAAGAAAGAGCTTATCAGACAGAATTTTTCTCCATTGGCCGCTGATGGTACGATTCCCGTAGTTCAGTCCGATGGATGCATCTTCACCGAATGGGAAAAGGACATTGTCGGTGCCAGTGTAAAAGGCCAGTGACAATCGGTCATTTTCAGTAGCGTCAATATTGATTTTCCCGTTTATGTCGTAAAAATAAAATTTATCAGGTACGTTGTCCGTTGTGTTTCTCAAAACCGCAAGAGCTGGTTCAAGGGTAGATCTTCGAAAGGCGAGCATCCATGAACCAAAGCCTGTGGGGCCCTCTGCACTGATGCGTGATGCCAGAAGGCCTAAACTCACAGAACCCCGGGTTTCATTTCTGTTACCATCTTTGTTAAATACCGTAAGAACAGATCCCAGGCGCCCTCCGTAATTTGCTGGATATCCGCCTTTATAAAGTCTCACATCTTTGACGGCATCCGGGTTGAATGTCGAAAAGAAACCGAAGAAGTGAGATGGATTATATACGGTTGTTTCATCCAAAAGAATGAGTGTCTGATCAGGGCCGCCGCCTCTGACATAGAGGCCGCTGGAAAAATCATTTGCCGCTTTCACGCCCGGAAGCAGCTGTATGGATCGAAACACATCGGGCTCAATAACAGGAGGGAGATCTTTGATGAGTTCTGTTGTAATTTGAGCCGTTCCAATATTTCTTTGGTCTTCACGTTCGGTTTTGGATTCAACTATGACTTCCTCAAGCTCAACTCCAGCAGGGATCATTTCAATATCGATGCGCTTGGTTTCTCCAGCTCTGAGCTCTATTGTTCGCTCATTTTGGCGAAATCCTATGTAGCTGGCCACGAGAGTATAGCTGCCGGGCGGCAAGTTAGTAATAGCATAGTAGCCTGATGTGTTGGCAGAGGTACCCCTGTTAAGTTCAATGATAGCTACATTAGCAGATATCAGGGTCTCTCCGGTTTCAGAGTCGGTAATATAACCGTTGACTGAAGCCGTCTGCTGCCCTTGGGCTACAGACAAAAAACTGATTAGAGTGATGATGAACGTTAATAAAGCAGCTCGTGTCAATGATACTTGATTTTTAAATATGATTATTGATGATTACGAACCAATTAAGCACATGTTGCATTCCTATTCAACCATTGAGATAGATAGAAGGATATTCCTGGAGTGTGATTACGTAACAGGGAAGGAGATGGTTTTTAAGCGTGGCAATGGACTCACAGGTATTCATAGCTCATTCTATTGCAAACAGATAAACCATTTAATCTACACATACTAATTGGACGATAGATTCGTTATATTATAGATCTGTTCATTGTTATGAAACAGACACATGTACTTTGACATTTTGGGGGTGTAACGGATTCGACGGGCTGCGTACAATTGCAGGCTGCATGCCGAGAGTGACCGATGGTTCTCGTAAATCAACCATCATGGATAAAAAGTAGTTG
>Ga0209949_1001693_pt1 | contig 10472 bp, 10 predicted proteins | sample SalPonC_black_MG_FD_185711 | JGI IMG/M metagenome (GOLD analysis project Ga0209949, IMG submission 185711) | Salt pond soil microbial communities from South San Francisco under conditions of wetland restoration - Salt Pond MetaG... | ecosystem: Environmental > Aquatic > Marine > Intertidal zone... | reverse complement strand
GAGCCGTTCTCGCGGTCGGCCTCGTCGAGCTTCTCCACCACCAGCTCGCGCGCCGCCGCGATCGCGGTCTGACGCTCCTGCTTGTCGCGGATCGCGAAGGCGTCGCGCATCGCGGCCTCGCCGGCGACCTTGACCTTGGCGTAGAGGGCCGAGTTGTCCGGCGGCCGGAAGTCGAACGGCTCCTTCGCCGCGTCCTCCGCCAGCCCGACGATCAGGTCGATCACCGGCTGCATCTGCTCGTGCCCGAAGGTCACGGCGCCCAGCATCTCCTCCTCGGAGAGCTCGTAGGCCTCCGACTCGACCATCATCACCGCGTCCTTGGTGCCCGCGACGATCAGGTTGAGCCGCTGATCCGGCTTCTCGTTGAGCTTGTTCATGTCCTCGACGGCCGGGTTCAGGACGTAGTTCCCGTCCACGAAGCCCACCCGCGCCGCGCCGATCGGCCCGCGGAACGGCACGCCCGACAGCGTCAGCGCGGCGGAGGCCGCGATCATCGCGACGACGTCCGGATCGTTCTCGAGGTCATGGCTCAGCACCGTGCAGACGACCTGCGTCTCGTGCTTGAAGCCGTCCACGAACAGCGGCCGGATCGGCCGGTCGATCAGACGGGAGGTCAGCGTCTCCTTCTCGGACGGCCGCGCCTCGCGCTTGAAGAAGCCGCCCGGGATCTTTCCGGCCGCGTAGTACCTCTCCTGGTAGTGGACGGTCAGCGGGAAGAAGTCCAAGCCCTCCTTGGGCTTCTTCTCGAACGTCACCGCCGCCAGCACCGACGTCTCGCCGAGCGTCGCCAGCACCGCGCCGTCGGCCTGCCGGGCCACGCGCCCGGTCTCGAGCGTCAGCGTCTCGCCGGCCCACTCGATCGATTTCTTCGTGATGTCGAACATTCCGTTTCCTTCCGGCGGCCCGCCGCCCGGATGACGGCGGCCGCGATGCGTCCCCTTTCGGGACGGGCCCCTTCCTGCTTCGCACGCTCTCGCTTCGACCCGGGGCCGGGGGCGGAAACGAACGGACGGTCGCCCGGGCCTCGGCGCTCACCGCGCTTGCCCGGGGGCGGCGCTCCCGGCCCCGTCGCGGGGCCGAAGCCTCGGCCGGACGCCCCGCCGCCGGGGGGCGCCTCTCGCAAGCGCGGGGGGCGCGGACCCTACGGCCCGCGCCCCCCGGAAACCGCCGTCAGCGACGGATGCCGAGCCGCTGGATCAGCGCCCGGTAGCGATCCTCCTCGCGCGCCTTGACGTAGTCGAGCAGCTTGCGCCGCTGCGACACCATCTTGAGCAGTCCGCGGCGGGAGTGGTTGTCCTTCTTGTGGGTCTTGAAGTGCTCGGTCAGATTGGTGATCCGCTCCGTCAGGATGGCCACCTGCACCTCGGGGGAGCCGGTGTCGCCCTCCTGGGCGGCGAATTCCTTGATGAGCTCTTCCTTGCGAGCCGGCGTGATCGACATCGGGGGCCTCCATCAGCCTGGGGTTCCACGACGGGCGCAGGCCCGTCCCGTCCTCCGGCCGCCGCCGGGATGTCGTCCAGCGAAGTCGGAGCGACGGAACGCGCCCTATGGCGCGGATCGTCCGCAAAGGCAAGGGAGGCCTGCGCGGCGCCGCTCAGGCCGCCGGAAACACCCGCGACGGGGTCAGCGCTCCGCCCGTCCAGCGCCCCAGCGCCACGGCCCGCCCGTCGCGGGAGGCCCAGGCCTCCTCGCCCCAGACGATGTCCGCCGGCGCCAGCGTCGCCTCGCCCGGCCGCCCCTGCCGGATCGCCGCCGCGCCGAGCTCGGAGACCCGCACCTCGGGCAGCCCGGCGAGGCCCGACTCCAGCGGCCGCAGCGCCGCCTCCGCCGCCGCCGGGTCCTCCAGCGTCTCCAGCGGCACGGCCTCGCTCACGTCGAAGGGGTCCGCGAAGATCCGCCGCAGCGCGCCGACATGCGCCGGCGAGCCCAGCGCCCGCCCCAGATCGCGCGCGATCGCGCGCACGTAACCCCCGCGCCCGCACACCATCTCGAACGCGGCGTGGTCCGGATCGGGCCGCCCGACCAGCTCCAGCCGCTCCACGAACAGCGGCCGCGCCGCCAGCTCCGGCGTCTCGCCGTCGCGGGCGAGGTCGTAGGCCCGCTCGCCCTGCACCTTGACCGCCGAATAGACCGGCGGCACCTGCATGATGTCGCCGGTGAAGGCCGGCAGCGCCGCGCGGATCGCCTCGTCCGAAGGGCGCGCGTCCGAGGTCTCGACGACCGCGCCCTCGGCGTCGTCGGTGTCCCGCGCCTCGCCCCAGCGCACGCTGAAGCGGTAGCCCTTGCGCCCGTCCGAGGCCGCGGGAATCGTCTTGGTCGCCTCCCCGAACGCCACCGCCAGCAGCCCGGTCGCCAGCGGATCCAGCGTCCCCGCATGACCCGCCTTGCGCGCGTCCAGCGCCCGGCGCGCCCGGTTCACGACATCGGTCGAGCCGATCCCCGAAGGCTTGTCGATCAGCAGCCAGCCCGTCACGGGCCGTCCCTTGCGCCGCCGCGCCATCCCTGTCTCCTCAGTCTTCGTCGTCGACGTCGCGGCGCACCGGCGCGCTGTCCAGCAGCCGGCGCGTCGCGTCCATCCGGTCGAAGCTGCGGTCGGGCACGAAGCGCAGATCGGGCGAGAACTTCAGCTTCACCTCCCGCGTCACCGCGCGGCGCAGCTCGCCCTTGTTCCGCTCCAGCGCCTCCAGCGCCTCGGCCTCGCCCTCCCCGCCGAGGGGCAGCGCGAACACCGTGGCCTGCCGCAGGTCCGGGCTCATCCTCACCTCGCTCACGGTGATCGAGAAGCGCGCAGATCGGGGTCGTGCACGTCGCCGCGCGCCAGCACGTCCGAGAGCGTGCGGCGCACCAGCTCGCCGACCTTGAGCTGGCGCTGCGAGGGCGGACGGCCTTCGGGACTGCGGGCGGGCATCGCGGGGCCTCCTTTCGGGAAGGCTCGGACGCCTAGCCCCGGACGCGCGGGGATGCAACCGCCACGCCGTCACCCGGAGAGGCCCGGCGCCGCCCGCCAATGGGCGTCGGAGCCCACCTGCGCGAGGATGAAGCGCGCCACGTCCCGGCGGGAGATCTTCAGCGTCAGCCCCTCCGCCTCCGGTCCGAAGCCGTGGCGGAACTCGCCCGTCTCCGGTCCGTCGGTGAAGGCCGCCGGCCGCACGATCGTCCAGTCGAGGTCCGAGGCGCGGACCGCCGCCTCCTGCGCCTCGTGGTCGAGGAAGGCCGGGCGCAGCAGCAGTCCGAACATGATGCGCCGCCAGAGGAAGTTCAGGTTCGCCCGGCTGTCGCCGACGCCGAGGGTCGATTCGCAGATCAGCCGGCGCACGCCGTGGCGCGCCATGCCCGCGATGATGTTGCGCGTGCCCGGCGCGCGCAGCCCGCCCTTCCGGCCGGCCCCGAGGACGCAGATCACCGCGTCGGCGCCCGCGATCGCGGCCTCGACCCGCGCCGGGTCCAGCGCGTCGCCCGCGAAGGGCTCCAGCAGCGGATGGCGCGGCAGCCCGCGCTCCGGCCGCCGGGCCACGGCTCGGACCACCCATCCCTCCTCCAGCGCCGCAGCCACGACGTGGCGGCCGAGGCTTCCGGTCGCTCCGAACACGACGACGCGCCGGCCGGCGCCCTGCGGTCGCGGCGCGGTCGGGCCGGCGCCGGCCGGTTCGGCGGCGGCGTGAGGCCGCCGGGGCGCGCGATCGGGCGTCGCGTCGGCGACGGCGTCGCGGGGGGTCGAGGCGAAGGGGATCGGGGCTTCGGCGGTCATGGCGCGCTCCTCTGTCTTGACGCAGTGTCAATTGACACGGCGTCAAATGCCCGATCCCTTGTCGGCATGTCAAGTGATCCCGTCGACACCCGCACCCGAATCCTCGACGCCACGCTCGACCGCCTCGCCGAAGGCGGCGGCGCGGGCGTGCGCATGTCCGACATCGCCAAGGCGGCCGGTCTCTCGCGGCAGGCCGTCTACCTGCATTTCGACAGCCGCGCGGAGCTGCTGATCGAGGCGGCGCGCCGCCTCGACGCCCGGCTCGAGGTCGACGCCCGCCTCGCGCCCAGCCGCGCGGCGGAGGACGGCGAGACGCGCCTCCGCGCCTTCGTCGTCGCCTGGGCCGGGCACCTGCCGGGAATCGCCCCCGTGGCCCGCGCGCTCCTCGCCCTTCGCGCCACGGACGCCGAGGCCGCCCGCGCCTGGGCGGACCGCATGTCCGCCCTCCGCGACGGCTGCGCCGCGGCGGTCCGCGCGCTCGCGGCCGAAGACCGCCTCGCCCCGGCCTGGACCGAAACGACCGCGACCGATCTGCTCGTCACGCTGCTCTCGGTGGAAGGCTGGCTTCAGTTGGCGGAGGACTGCGGATGGACGCCCGAGGCCTACGCCGCGCGCATGGCGGAAGCCGCCGGAGGCGCGCTGATCCGCGCCTGATCCCGGCGCGAGACCAGCCGGAACGATACCCGAACACGCCGCCGCGGAGCCGAGGCTTTCCGCAATGCGAAAGGGCCCCGGATCGCCCGGGGCCCTTCGGTCGTCGTCGAGGATCGGATCAGAGCGTGCGCTCGATCTCCTGCGTCGTGAAGATCTCGATCACGTCGCCCTCGCGGATGTCCTCGTAGTTCTCGAAGGCCATGCCGCATTCCTGTCCGGCCCGGACCTCCTGCACCTCGTCCTTGAAGCGCTTGAGAGTCTTGAGCTTTCCTTCGTGGACCACGACGTCGTCGCGCAGCAGCCGGACCCCGGCGTTGCGCCGGGCCACGCCCTCGGTGACCTCGCAGCCCGCGACCTTGCCGACGCCCGAGACCTTGAAGACCTCCTTGATCTTCGCATAGCCGATGAAGGTCTCCCGCACCTCGGGCTTCAGCAGACCCGACGCCGCCGCCTTCACGTCGTCCACCAGGTCGTAGATCACCGAATAATAGCGGATCTCCACACCCTTCTGGTTCGCGGCCTCGCGCGCCGGGGCGTTGGCCCGGACGTTGAAGCCGATCACCGGCATGTGACTCGCCTCGGCGAGGCCGACATCGGTCTCCGTGATCGCGCCGACGCCCGAATGCACGACCCGCACCCGCACGTCCTCGTTGCCGATCTTCTCCAGCGCCTGGACGATCGCCTCGGCCGAGCCCTGAACGTCCGCCTTCACCAACACCGGCAGCTCGGCCACGTCCTTGTCGGCCTTCGCCTGCGCCAGCAGCTGGTCCAGCGTCGCGCGGGAGCCCGCGGCCGCCTGCTTCTCCTTCGCCTTGCGCTGACGATAGTCGGCGATCTCGCGCGCCTCGGCCTCGCTGTCGACGACGTTCAGCACGTCGCCGGCCTCGGGCGTGCCCTGCAGGCCCAGCACCTCGACCGGCGCCGAGGGGCCGGCCTCGTCGACGCGCTCGCCCTGGTCGTTGACCAGCGCGCGCACCCGGCCCCACTGCTCGCCGACGACGAAGACGTCGCCGCGCTTCAGCGTGCCCCGCTGCACCAGCACCGTGGCCACCGGGCCGCGGCCCGTGTCCAGCTTCGCCTCGATCACGGCGCCCTCGGCGGCGCGGCCGGGGTTGGCCTTCAGCTCCAGGATCTCGGCCTGCAGCGCGACGGCCTCGAGCAGCTCGTCCAGGCCCGCGCCCGTCATGGCGGAGACCTCGACGTCCTGCACGTCGCCCGACATCGCCTCGACGACGACCTCGTGCTGCAGCAGGTCGGTCCGCACCTTCTGCGGATCGGCTCCCGGCTTGTCGCACTTGTTGATGGCGACGATCATCGGCACCTGCGCCGCCTTGGCGTGGTTCAGCGCCTCGACCGTCTGAGGCATCACCGCATCGTCCGCCGCCACGACCAGAATCACGATGTCCGTGACCTGGGCGCCGCGGGCGCGCATCGAGGTGAAGGCCGCGTGACCCGGCGTGTCGAGGAACGTGACCGGCGCGCCCGAGGGCGTGCGCACCTGATAGGCGCCGATGTGCTGCGTGATGCCCCCGGCCTCGCCGGAGACCACGTTCGCCTGCCGGATCTTGTCCAGGAGCGAGGTCTTGCCGTGGTCGACATGGCCCATGATCGTGACCACCGGCGGACGCGGCTGCAGATCCTCGTCCTTGTCCTCGTCGGTGACGATGGCCTGCTCGACGTCGGCCTCCGAGACGCGCACGACGTTGTGCCCGAACTCCTCGACCAACAGCTCCGCCGTCTCGGCGTCGAGCGTGTCGTTGATCGTGACCATCGTGCCGTTCTTGAACAGCGCCTTCACCAGATCCGCGGCGCGCTCGGCCATGCGGTTGGCGAGCTCCTGCACCGTGATCGCGTCGGGCACGTTCACGTCGCGCACGATCTTCTCGCGCTGCTCGCGGCCGCCGCCCTGACGCTTCTGACGCTCCTGCTTGCGGCGCATCGCGGCGAGCGAGCGCTGACGCCCGCCCTCGTCGTCGCCGGTGGCGCGGGAGATGGTGAGCTTGCCGGCGCGCCGACGCTCGTCGGCGCCGGCCTTGCCGCGTCCCGGGCCGCGGCGATCCGGCGCCTCGGCCGGGGCGCCGCGCTTCGGGGCGCTGCGCTTCGGGCCGCGGGCGTCGTCCTCCGGCGGCGGCCCCGCCGTGGCGGGGTCGATGCCGGCGCGCTTGGCGTCGGCGGCGTCGAGTTCCTTGGCCTTGCGCGCCTCGTCCGCCTTCTTGCGGGCGGCGGCGGCCTCGGCCTCCTCCTGCGCCTTGCGCTCGGATTCCTCGCGCTCGCGCCGGACCTCGGCCTCGCGCTCGGCCCGCTCGCGCTCGTCGCGCTCCTTGAGAAGGCGCTGACGCTCCTCCTCGTGGGCCTTGCTCTCGGCCTCCTCCCGCGCACGGCGGGCGCCCTCGTCGCGCTTGGCGGCCTCGAGCGCCTTCTTGCGGCGCTCGTATTCCTCCGGAGAGAGCTGCTGGAGCACCGCGCCGCGGCGCGACTTCTGGCCGCCGCCCGGACCCGAGGGGCGCCCGCCCTGGGACGACGCGCCGCCGGAGCGCGGCGGCACGGTCGCCGAGCGCCCCGTCGTCGCCGGCCGCGGCGCGGTCGGCTTCGCGGCGGGCGCCGCCGGCGTCTCGCGCGCCGGCGCCTCCGCGGCGGGGGCCTCGGTCGCGGGCGTCGCCGCGGCCTCGCCCTCGCCCTTCGGCTTCAGGACGCGCTTCTTCTTGGTCTCCACCACGACCGACTTGGAGCGCCCATGGCTGAAGCTCTGCTTCACGCGCGAGGGGCCCTCCCCCCGCGAACGGGTGCGCATCGTGCCGCCGGTCTTGTCGTTGCCGTCCATATGTCCGCCTTCGAACGTCCTGTCATGCCCCGGTCATGGGGTCCGTATGTCGATGCCCGCCGAGCCCCCGTCGGGGGGCGCCGGGCCCCGGTCGTCCGGGCCTGTCGGCCCGCCGCCGGGTCTGAAGCCTGAAAGCCGCCTCGCCTCGCGAAGGACTCGGTCCGTCGCGCCGCCCGCATCCAGCGCGGCGTGTATCACGAAATCCCGCCCGAAGGCCAACCCGAGTTCGCCGCTGTCCAGCGAGTCCATGATCGGGGCGCCACGGGCGAGGGGGCGCAGCTTGGCGCGTCCCTGGTCCGAGCCGTCGCGCGCCTCCAGCAGCGCGCCGACCGGCCCTTGTCTCAGTCGTGCCTTTACCTTCTCGAAGCCGGTGACCGCAAGCCCCGCCTTCCGCGCGAGCGCCACCGCCTCCACCAGGCGTTGCGCCAGAAGCCGCTCCAGCAGGTCCGGCAGGTCCGCCGGCGCCGTCACCGGCGCGCGCGCCGCGCGGGCGAAGGCCCGGCGCTTGACCGCCCGCTCCGCCGCCTCGCGCGTCGCCGTCAGCCACATGCCCCGGCCCGGCAGCTTCTCCGCCAGATCCGGGGCCACCTCGCCGGACGGCCCGATCACGAAGCGCAGCATCGGCGCCTTCGGGCCGCTCTCGCCGGTGGCGATGCAGCGGCGCTCGGGCTCCGTCCTGTCCTTGGGTCGGCCGCCGCGGGTCACGCGCGCCTCCCGGGAACCCGGACCGGGGCTCACGCCTCGGCCCGGACCTCCTCGTCCTCGGCCGCCTCGGCGGCTTCCGCCTCGGCGACGTCGGCCTCGGTGATCATGCCGAGCGAGAGGCGCGCCCGCATCACCATCTCCCGCGCCTCCTCGAGGCTCACGTCGAAGGGCTCCAGCACGCCGTCGTCCTTGTGGCGCTTGCCGTCGACCACGGTCCAGCCGCCGGCCAGCTCCCAGTCCGCGCAGGTGGCGAAGTCCTCCAGCGTCTTGACGCCGTCCTCGGCCAGCGCCTTCAGCATCTGCGGCGAAAGCCCCTCGAACTCGGCGAGGTCGTCCTGCAGACCCAGCTCGCGCGCCTTGGCGAGCGCCTCGGCGTTCTGAGCTTCGAGGCAGTCGCGGGCGCGCGCCTGCAGCTCCTCGGCGGTCTCCTCGTCGACGCCGTCGAGCCCGGTCAGCTCGTCGAGCTCGACGAAGGCCACCTCCTCGAGATTGGTGAAGCCCTCGGAGACGAGGAGCTGCGCGAAGAACTCGTCGATGTCCATGGCGTCCATGAACATCTTGGTGCGCTCGGCGAACTCGGCCTGGCGGCGCTGGCTCTCCTCCTCCTCGGTGAGGATGTCGATGTCCCAGCCGGTGAGCTGGGAGGCGAGCCGGACGTTCTGGCCGCGCCGGCCGATCGCCAGCGACAGCTGCTCGTCCGGCACCACGACCTCGATTCGCCGGGCGTCCTCGTCCATCACGACCTTCGCCACCTCGGCCGGCTGAAGGGCGTTGACGATGAAGGTCGCCGGGTCCTCGGACCAGGGGATGATGTCGATCTTCTCGCCCGAAAGCTCGCTCACCACCGCCTGCACGCGGGAGCCCCGCATGCCGACGCAGGCGCCGACCGGGTCGATCCCCGAATCATGGCTGATCACGCCGATCTTCGCGCGCGAGCCCGGATCGCGCGCCACCGCCTTCACCTCGATGACGCCGTCGTAGATCTCCGGCACCTCCATCTTGAACAGCTCGGCCATGAACTCCGGCGCCGTGCGGCTCAGGAAGATCTGCGGGCCGCGCACCTCCGAGCGGACGTCGCGGATGAAGGCGCGCACGCGGTCGCCGTTGCGGTACATCTCGCGCGGGATCAGCTGATCCCGCCGGATCACGCCCTCGCCGCGGCCGAGATCGACGATGACGTTGCCGTACTCCACCCGCTTGACGACGCCGTTGATGATCTCGCCGACGCGGTCCTTGTACTCGTCGTACTGACGCTCGCGCTCGGCCTCGCGGACCTTCTGCACGATCACCTGCTTGGCGGTCTGCGCGGCGATGCGCCCGAACTCCAGCGTCGGCAGCGGCTCGGAGATGAAGTCGCCCTCCTCCGCCTCCGGGTTCATGGCCCGCGCCTCGGACAGCGGGATCTCGGTGAAGTGATTCTCCACCTCTTCGACCACCTCGCGGGCGCGCGACATCGCCAGCTCCCCGGTCTTGCGGTCGATCACGGCGCGGATGTCGTATTCAGCGCCGTAGCGGGAGCGGGCGGCCTTGGCGAGGGAATCCTCCATCGCCTCGATCACCAGCTCGGGATCGATCAGCTTCTCCCGCGCGACGGCGTCCGCGATCTGCAGCAGCTCAAGCTTGTTGGCGCTGACCATCTCCGTCCTCCTCATCGTCCCCGTCCTCGGGGTCGGTCTCGATCTCGTCGTATTCGCCCTCGTCGATGTCGGGGGCGAGGCCCGCGGCCTTGCGCGCGCGGAGCGATTCGGCGACCAGCTCGTCCGTCAGCACCAGCTTGGCGTCGGAGAGCCAGTCGAACTCCAGGCCGACGATCCCCTCGGGGATCTCGACCAGCACCTCCGGCACGCCGTCGTCGCGCGTCTCCACGCCCTGCAGCACGCCCTTGAAGCGTTTTCGGCCGTCGATCATCTCGTAGGTCTCGAGCTTGGCCTCCCAGCCGGCGAAACGCTCGAAATCCTCGAGCCGCGTGAGCGGCCGGTCGATGCCGGGCGAGGACACCTCGAGCGCATAGGCGCTCTCGATCGGATCCTCGACGTCCAGCGCGGCGGAGACGGCCCGGCTCAGCGTGGCGCAGTCCTCCACCTCCATGCCGCCGTCGGCCGTCCGCTCGGCCATGATCTGCACGAGGTTGCTCTTCGAGCCGCCCTGGAAGCGCACGCGCACGAGGCTGAATCCCATGTCTTCCGCCACGGGGCGGACGATCTCCGCGAGGCGCCGGTCGATCGGGGCCTTGGCGACGAGGTCGGTCACGGGCTTCCGCTCCTTCGGGGTCCGGAATGCGAAGGGCGGACCTCGCGGCCCGCCCTTTCGGTTCGGTCGACCGTTCCGCGAGGATCAGCCGCCGTTATCTGGATCGCGATATAGCGGCGCCGCCGCCCCGGCGCAAGGGGCGCGGACGCAGGCGACTCCACCTCGCGTCTTGACAACCTCTGCGTGCATCCGCTCCTGTCCCGCCCAAGCGGCGGCCCGGAGGCGCGATGGTCAGGATCAGGGGCGGCCCCTCGGCCGAGACGCTGGCGGGCGGACCGGGCCGCGACCGGCTCT